>JAEEGL013349637.1_pt1 | contig 22145 bp, 17 predicted proteins | sample 9134231 | NCBI WGS metagenome assembly JAEEGL01 (sample SAMN16246548, study PRJNA631951) | gut metagenome | biome: gut microbiome; feature: rumen; material: fiber-attached | host: Bos | place: Iran: Karaj | collected 2018-10 | reverse complement strand
CATATTATTTCGACCAATCACATCCTGACATTATTTGAAAATGCGAAGGCGCGGACTTGATAAATTCAAGTATTTCGTCAATCTGCCCCAATCTTTTTTTTATTGCTTTTACAGATATGTCGTATGGAAGTGACAATTTTAAAGAAGTATTGTTTTTGCATTTTATATATAGGCTGATAGAATTAGAAAATTCTTTTATTTTGTACTCGCACCCAAGCGCCGTCATTTTTTGCGTTATCAGTGTTGTTATGCTAAGTTTGACTATTTCGGTAGTCTTTTTATGTTTTTCACTTTCAAGTTTCCAATTTTTTAGTTCTTCAATCCAAATTGGTATCATGTTGTCGATTTGCACAAGCTGTTCTAGTTTAATTTCCTTGCAGTTATATGAACTCCAATAGAGATTTGCAGCAAGGGCTTTAATAAAAACAGTGTCGTTTTCTATTGTCATTTTAATGTTTTTAAATGAAGTGTTTGTTTCTTCTATGTTTTTCTTAAGCATAGAGCCAGTTTGTGTGTTGTCCCTACAATCTTTAAGCAGCAAATCTATTCTGCATTTCAATATTGAATCTATATTGCATTCACCCTTGAATAATGAATTGCGTTGGACTTTCTTTATTTCGTTTTCATTCTGAGATATCAAGTTTGCATATTCCTTTTCCCATTCTGGCATTTGGCGGTCAATTTCCTTCATGTATTCTATTAGATTTGGAATATCAGAAACATAATATGAACAAGACCAAATATTGATTTTTACATCAATAGTTTTACGGTTACCATAAGTTTTAATGTAGAAATCCGCATTTTTAAGTTTTATTAGGTTCACATTGATACCAGTTGACTTTATATCAGCTTCAGGGAAATGCTTTCTTATCGTTTCTAATACTTCTTTATCTTTTACCAGTTCTTTCTTCCAGTTTTTCTTCTGAAACAGCACCATTCTAACTTTATCAGAATAGAAATCTTCCCTTAATATATCGGGTGAATATACTATTTCTCGAATCCTTTTTTTTATGTCCATATCATTCTTTTTCCTGGCAAAGGAAATATCGAGTTGCGACAAAATATGTCGGATGAATTGTTTTTTGGAAAAAATAAAAATCCCCGCTGGGAGGGGCGGGGAAAATGAGTTGATTGTGTATTCTTTTTTATCTTATATTCCTAAAATTTGGATACTTTTTTGAAATGCTAAAGAAAACTCATGCCATATTGATGTACAGCTAAAAAACTTTCTTTATACTATTTTCTGTTGTTACTATTAGATTTTACCATCTATCTCATTTATCTTTGTTGCAGCTTCTGAGGCAGAAAGATCGGTGTAGGCAATATAACGGCCATCCTGCAAAACAGTGTCTGGCACATCGCCAAAAACATTCTTCAGCCTCAAAAGAAGCTCTGGAATGTTTTGGTCACGATTACCTAAACGGATAGTATAGCCATTTTCACGGAGTTCTACATCCATGAACAGCCTCTCATCGTAGTCAAATGCGACACATTTTTCATAATAAAGCCATACTTTAGCCTTTTTACTTGTATAATGTTGATAAATCTCATTCTGGATTTTATCTAATGTTTCCACATAGGCAATTAAATCTTTCAAATTTTTGGATAAGTTAACTACTATAGAATTCCAATTTCTACCCTTTATTTCTTCTAATGTTGCAAGGTTCCTCATGTTGCCATCAAGATACTTCCACCAGCACCATTTATTTTGACGACCGCCGAAACGCCATTTCATGTGCTTGTATATTTCATGGGTGTCTCCTAATTCTAAATGGATTTGGAAATAATGCTCTCCGCTATCTTCGTAGCTTAAGATAATCCTAGTTCCTACCTCATTACCCTTTGTGGCAATGTTGAGATAGATACCATTATCCCCGACTTCTGAATTAACTTTCCAGATCTCTTCATTTAGTGATAAATGCCTAATCAATTCATCGGTAAAATCAGAGAGATTTTGTTTCAAATCAATTGATGGTTCTGTTACAGATACATTTGACTCTTTGTCGGTCTTTTCTACTTCTACTGCTTCAATTATCGAGCTAAAGCATTTTATAGACTCTTTACTGTTAATTTCATCTTTATAAGTAGGAACTGTTTGATATAGTTCTTTCTTAAACTCGTTAACAATTCCGAACAGATTTTCCATCAAAACATCATTTTTTCTCGCTTCTTTCTCAGCTGCATTTACTGTATCCGAAGGAATATACTCATCATTTAAACTATCTACAATGTTTTTTACCTGTTTTGCAATATCCTTGATCCTATCACTTTCTGTATGCATAGTGATATAGGATGTCTGGAATTCCAACTGAATAGCTTCCTCTTTGGTTACTTTACCATCTTTTATGACATCATAAAGGCAATGCAAAAACTCTTGGTAGATTCGCAGTTTTTCCTCAAACACCTTTGTGTTACGTTCCTTCTTTTCCTCACTTGATGTCTGACCTAAAAGCAAAAAAAGTGTAATGATGGCAGCGACAACAGCTCCAGCCAATGCAGAAAGTATTTGTGCCGAAGCATCCGAACCTGGCCATGCCCCAGATAAAGTTGCCACGCCAACAAACAGAGCTAATAGAAGCAAACAGCCAATAAGTAACCGAACAAAGGTTTTGTTCTCGCCGTAAAATGTTTTGAATTTATTCATAATCTACAAATTATTTAAGTTTTTTTCTTTTAATCCAAGTTATTCCACTATTAGATTTGAGACATAATCGCATTTTTAACTTTCAGTTATTAAAAAATCAACAATTTTATTAGTGCGCTCCTTTATTTTTGCTTTATCCCATTTTAAGTCATATTTAGTCATATCAACAATCTCTCTTTGCTGGTATAAATGTTCGTATGTACTTCTTTTATACTCAAAAGATTTGTTGCCGATAGATTCATTGTGTGGGGCAGAAAGCAACAGAAAGTTTCCTAACCGATATAGGTAATTGTCCCTAAAGTCTTGGTCATATGTATCGTATCCAGCCGCTTCTTTTTCTCCATTTTCAGTCTGTGGAGCTATGTGTTCCAAGTGAGGCTTTTCTATTTTGCTAAAAGAGATTTGCGAGTAGCCTTTACCCTTAATATTAATTAAATGATTTTCATATTTCCATAAGATAATCTTTGCAATTCCATGCCAGCTTGAGTTCCAGTTTCCATAAGCTGCATTTTTTAGTTCATTGTTATTCCAATAGTGCCACCACCAGTCATCATTTGTTTTCATCCATGAGATTCGACCGACAATATCATCAATAGAGATTATTTTCTTCTCAAACAAATCATTAAGTCTTGAACGCAAATCTGCGCGAGTCCCGACTATTGCATCTCGTAGAGCCAAATCACCCAATGCTTTTCCCATACGGCTTATATCTTGAGATTTTATGTCTGCAGAATAAGCCTTAATAAAGAATGGCAATACTATATAATACCGCCCACAAAGTAATGCACTTTCTATATTTGCATCACTTTTACTATCTTCGAGTAATTGTTCCAAATTTGAAAATGTATTTGCCAAAGCATGAGTGAATTTAATGATAAAGTTTAAACGGTCTTCTTGTTTCAAAGCTTTTTCTACCTCATCCATAGCATTGTCTCGCCAAAGAGAGTTGAAATAGACTTGCATTGTCCGAGATAAAACATCATCCTCATCTACAAAATTCTCAATTTTTGATATGTTTTGATAGATATTCTCAAACCTCCCTTTTACTTCTTGAATCATATCTTTGGCATCTGTTCCTCCATATAGATGAAGATTGTACATAAATTGCGCTTTTATTATTTCAAGGTTTGTAGGCTTCTTTCCCCTATTATTTTGGAAAATGAACATTTGTATGCCTTCGGATTCTGAAGTAACAAAATGAGTCGTACATGATGCTTTAGATACGGCTTCAATCAATCTGGTTGTTATGTCGACCTCAAGTTCTTTTAGTTGACCATACAAATAATCGTATGCTCTTATAATTCTTTTTCCTGAAGTTGTCTTAACGCCATTTGTATCATATTTAGTTCTGTCAACAACATAATCTTTATAAAGAGTATTATCGTATTCTACCGTGCAAAAACGATATGTACTATTACGCTTTACCATATCTTCATACATTTCTCTTTGAGATTCAGACAAGTCTTTATTTTCTCGCAGCAATCTAAATCCTACAGAAAGGAATATACTAATTGTGGTAAGACGTTGTTGTCCATCAATGACAGCATATAAATGTTCTTCTTGTTGTTCAAATAGGAAGTGCCCCAAGTAATATGGTGCATCACTACTAGATTTAATGTAATCCAACAAGTCATTCAAGAAGGTATTTACTTGTCCGTTACTATTATTATCTGTTGTATTCCATGAATAGGCTCTTTGATAATCGGGCACAATTATTTTATTTCCTGCGAGCATATCCCTAATGTTTGTTGTGCTTTTTGTTTGCATAATATATTCTTCGTTGTGCTTCTTATTATACGTTTCCTCTTCCTCCGCCGAAGTCCATTTAAACAGATTCCGAGAAAAACGACCTCACAAATTTAATACAATCCGTCCATCCCACAATCAACATTTCTAATTATTTTCGATAGAAATCCACCATTGCTATACCATAAATTACATCTCGTGATAGTTAAGTAATACAGTTTCAATATTATAGCTTGTTCAAAACTTTTTTCGGCAAAGAAAAGCCATATATACGCCAAAATTTGTCGTAGATTTTAGAAAAAAATATTGCTTTTTTTGCCATTTTTTAACCTTTTGAAAATAAACACGTTGACATTTTTCGGGGCGACTTTTTCCGATTGCCATACACTTTTCGGGGCGACTTTTCGGCACAAAGATACACTTTTCGGGGCGACTTTTGCAAGAAATAGGAAAAAATTTTTGTCTGCAATTTTACAAACAACAGAACATCAGCCTTCGCAAAAACTATGATTTTGGTTACACATTTTACGAAGGGCAGAAAAAAAAACTCCCCACTTTTGGCAGGGAGTTTCGGTTTTCATTTATTATGAATAGTTTTTCGTCTGTTCCCCTTATCTCCGTTTCATCCAGCTTCTTCCGCTGTTGGTTGAGACGTACAGCCCCTTATCGGTATTGGCTAACAATTCGTTACCTCCGTCCATGAGGTTACGGAATGTACCGCACGAAGTCCCGATATAGCGTATAGACCAATGGCGACCTGCGTTACTGCTTGAATATATTCCTTTGCTGGTAACGGCAAGAATTTCACCTCCGTAGGAAAGCAGATCGACAAATGTACCGCACGAAGTTCCGAGGTAGCGTACCGACCAGAAACGGCCTCCATTGCTTGAAGATTCAATACCTTTCGCTGATATGCGAATCATTTCATTTCCTAAGTTAATCATCTGTGGCATAATCGTAATTTTTAATTGTTGTCAAATATGTTTATCGGGTGCAAATGTAGCAAACTATTGCGCCAAAACGTGTCGCAGGTTTTGGTTTTTTTGAAAAAATAAATGTTAACATTTTATGAATACTTAATGTTTTCTGTAACTTGTTTGTATTATGACTGTTGTGTGTGGCAAAAACAAAAAAAAACTCCCCACTTTTGGCAGGGAGTTTCGGCTTTATAATATTATGAATAGTTTTTCATCGTTACCACAAACTTTCTTCCTTCCAGAACTTTATCCATTTCTGCTGGTCTTCGAGTGTTTCGTTGGGGTACTTGCGCTTGTGTTCTTCCTCGATGGCGACAAGGATGCTATCGTCTTTTACCTTTTTGAGTTCCCACTCTAGGTAGTCATAATAGCGCGAGTCGATTCGCCGATATTTCCGCACAACTTCGGCACCGACTTTCAGCAGGTCGCTCAGCAGCTTCACAAACTCATCGCGACGGAGCAACATAACGCGCACATAAACCTCCGAACCCATTAGCGTTGTTATGTAATCCATAATGGAATACTGTATGACATTGCGGTAGGTTTCTTCGCGATCTTCGGCATATTTTGCAATGGCACGCTCAAGGTTGCCTCCTGCCTGGACAAAACTTGCCAAGTCAAAAATCTTCTTTTCAATGGTTGTGTACTTATATTCGCCTCCCAAACAGTCCCAATATTCGCGAGTTGCAAAGTAGCCTTCATATTCTTCAATCGGAGTGTTCTTGTCAATATACATGGCTTTAATTTTTTTAGTTTCTTACGACAACAAATGTCGCACAAGGCTACGCCAAAACTTGTCGTAGGTTGTGAAAAATTTTAAATTTAACGTTATAACTTCGTTTGCAAAGTTTTAACGAAATATTATGGACGTTGTGGCATGCTTTGTGCTACATTTGTTCTCGCTTTTTTGACTTAAAAACATACTGTTATGAAAAAGTTGTTTTTGTTTGCTGCAATGCTGACCATAGTGGTCGCTTCGGCGCTTGGCGCGGGTGTAAATAGCCTTGTGCCTCAAAAGGTTTTGTTGCCCGATATGTCAGTTGTCGCTAATGGTGACGACGATGTGGACTTGTATCTCGATTGTTTCGAGAATGCAGTGAAATCCAAGGATATGGAACTTGCTGCGAAAATTGCGAACATATTGTACGGAATGTACATGACCGATGCGCAAGAGAAACGTTTCACGAAGATTGAAAATAAGATTTCGAAGAAAGATTACCGAATTTACCGCGATAATCTGAGGTTTTTCGCTTCGAAGCCGGCGCCTGCGCAGGATGGCTATGACGATTTCTATGTGGAGCCGTATGCCGACGACAACACTTACGACGACGGACAGTCGTTTGTCGATGATATTGCCAATGCTTTTTCGTCGTTTTTCAACGATTTGGGCATAGATAACCCCGATTCGTCGTCGTGGCACTACGAACGTCACGATACCATCGATGGTGGTGGAATGCTCGATGTGTTTGTCGATGCCTTCAATAACTTTATGTTTAGTGACGACGGTTCCGAAGTGCAGGGAAAGTCGACTGCCGATGCGTCAGAAATCGATTCTATGCTCGACGAGTACGAAAAATATGTCAATCTGGCAGTCGGAGCCTTACGCAATGTCATGCGCGGCGACGAGGCTGCAATGAATGATTTCAACGAATACAGCCGCAAGGCATCGGCAATTTCCGATAATATCAATAAAAACGGGAACAAAATGTCATCCGCTCAGTTCAAGCGCTATATGCACATCTTGGGCGGCATGGTAACGGGAATGTTCTGATAAGTTAATAGTTAAAAGTTGAGAGTTAGATAACAAGAACATGCGCACATTGGCAAGCTCCGCACATAGCACAAGTAACCTTAAACGTTAAACGTTGAACTTTAAACTTTAAACCAGAAACATACAAACTACATCCATGCAATTTGACACAATCATAATCGGTGCAGGAGCTTCGGGACTGCTGGCGGCAATTTCGGCTTGCCGGAGCGGTCAGAATGTCGTCGTGGTGGAGAAAAACGCCCGTGCGGCTCGCAAGGTGATGATTACAGGCAAAGGTCGCTGTAATGTGACCAACTCCGACGACATCAAGGAGTTTATGAATAACATCTATCCTGAGCCACGTTTTTTGTATCCGGCTTTCAAGTCGTTTTTCTCGTCCGACATCCTTGCAATGCTCGACGATGCTGGCGTGGAGGTCGTGCTCGAACGTGGCGGACGCTATTTTCCGGCATCGGGAAAAGCTGTCGATGTGGTCGATGCTCTTGTGGCGAGTGCACGTAGGGCAGGGGCGAAATTCTTGTTTTCGACCTCTGTAACGGGCATAAATGTGGCGAATGACACCGTTTGTGGGGTGAAAATCCGCGACGAAAGGGGCGAAAAAACTCTGCAAGCCGATAAGATTATTGTTTGTACGGGTGGAAAATCCTATCCGCTCACTGGCTCCACTGGCGATGGCTACGACTTTGCTCAAAAATGCGGTCATACGGTTACTGAAACTTTGCCTGCACTGGTGCCGCTTGTCGGCAAGGGCGATTTCTTTTCTCGGCTCGGCGGGTTGGCACTCAAGAATATATCTGCATCGCTGTGGATCGACGGGAAAAAGTCGCACGAAGAGTTCGGCGAACTTGAATTTACCGATTTTGGTGTTACAGGACCCGTAATTCTAACCATGAGCCGCTGGGCGGTGATTGCCTTGCACGAAAACCGCAAAGTCCGCCTGTCAATCGACCTAAAGCCTGCTCTCGACGAAAAGAAACTCGACACACGCATACTTCGCGACCTCAATGCCAACGGCAAGGCAAAGCTCAAGGCTTTGTTCCGCGAGTGGCTGCCGATGCAGATGATTCCTGTCTTTATAAGTCTGGCAAAGTTGGATGGCGAAAAACTTGCTAGTCAGCTCTCTGGCGACGAAAGACGCAGGATTGTCGCCCTGATGAAGGACTTCGCTTTCGACATTGTCGGGCATCGAGACTTCAACGAAGCCATTGTTACCAGCGGTGGTGTGTCGGTTGACGAAATCAACCAGAAAACAATGGAGTCGAAACTGGTAAAAGGTTTGTTCTTCGCTGGCGAAGTCCTTGATGTTGACGCAAATACTGGCGGCTACAACTTGCAGATAGCGTTTTCGACGGGCTGGCTGGCGGGCGGAAAGTCTGAATAATAATCAAGTATTATATAAGCATTCTTGTTTTCTTTCTATATTCGGCGTAGCCTGGTTTGTTCTGTAGCTGACGTTTTTCCATCAGAGGTATGCTAATTCCAAGGAATAGTGCTGTCATTGCTATCGGACAGAAAATGAACCAGTTGAAGCCATTGAGTGAAGCATACATTATCCATATTCCCCACCAGAACTGCACCTCACCGAAATAATTCGGATGACGGCCGTGCTTCCACAAGCCTACTGTGCAATATTGACCTGGATGAGCATCGCGGAAGTCATGAATCTGCTTGTCGGCGATAAGTTGGATAGTGGCCGATGCAAGGCAAACAACAAGTCCAATCCAAGTTATAACATTGGCTGTTTCAGCAGTTTCGTACAGCATCAGACCTGGCAGCATAGCGGCAAATACAACAAGTGTCGGTACCATGTTCAGTCCGAAGAAATTTATGAGGTGAAAAATTATAGGATGCTGTGACTCACGGTATTTCGTGTAGCGCCAATCCTCGTGAGCAATTCCGTGAAAGGTTATTACCCAGTTGCGCGTAAGGCGAATGCCCCAGTACCACGATGCAACGAGAATAAGAATCACCGGCAGCGACCATGTATTGGTGAAGAAGCACCACAATAGGAATGCAACTGGCGGAAAAACACTCCAGTATGGGTCGTAAACCGATACGTTTTCGTACAGCAGTCCGAACCCCCAAACAATTATTGTTGCCAGCACATCAGCGCAGAAAAGCGACCATATTGGCGAATTAAGCACACTGTTAAGTTTTACAAACAGGATTATGCCAGCAACTGTGGCGAGAATGTAAATTGCAGCGATAAGCGCAATGCTGCACGATTTTGAATAACTACGTTTCATATTAGCAAAAATGAGGCGCAAAAATAATTTTTTTATTATGAACGTTGCGTTTTAATTGGAATTTTTCTGGTTGTTGTGCTAAGTAAGAGAGTCCGCGTTTCGGTAGAATTCTTAATTAAACTGCAAAATATTGACATTGCAATACAATATCCCTACAATTTATCCGTTATTGTATCGAAACCTAATAATTTATAGAAATATGAGACGTGCATTAATTTTATTGTTCGCCATGTCTGCCATTGCAGTTTCGGCACAGAAGGTACAGAATGTCAAAGTTAAGGACATTGAAAAATCATTGGTAAAAATATCTGAATCGGTATATGTTTCGAAATACGAAGTAAGCAACAAACTATACGGAATGTTCCTTTCTGACCTTAAAAGAAGTGGAAAAACCGATTTGTATGCAAAATGTTATCCCGACACAACAAAATGGCACACAAAATATGCCTACAACGAACCGTTTGTAACTTTGTATCATGCACATCCTGCATACATTAATCATCCGACGGTAAACATCGATAAGAAGTCGGCTGAAGAGTTTTGCAAGTGGTTGAACGCCAAGTATAACGATGGAAAGAAGCACAAGTTCGAGAACATCGAATTCCGTCTTCCAACCGAAGCAGAATGGAATACTTTTGCATCGACCTGCACCGTATTAGAGCCACGAGCTGACTTTTTAGGACCCAAAGGAATTTCAGCCAACACTGTAGGCAATGTTTCCGAAATGACATCTGACGGCTCTGCATCGGGTAACAACTGGGCAGGCAAGGAAATCAGTATGCCTGAGCCATGGGTTGGATTCAGGATTGCTGCTACGGTGAAGTAGCGAATATTTACTTCAAAAACATTCTTATCAGCTTGTCCTTCCAGCTTGCGTATGGCTGGTAACGCATCGAGATGTCGAGCCAGGTGTATTTTTTCACCACCGACTTTGCATGGCTGAAGGTCTCGAAAGTCTTCTTGCCGTGGTAACTGCCCATTCCGCTGTTGCCAACGCCGCCAAACGGCAGATTGTTGGTGGCAATGTGGATGATGGTGTCGTTTACGCATCCGCCTCCGAATGGTACTTCGCGCAGGAAATGTTTTTCCACCTTTCTGTCGCTGGTGAAAAGGTACAATGCCAATGGTTTGGGTCTATTCCTGATGAAATCGGCTGCTTCGTTTGTGTCAGCAATGGTAATTATTGGCAATACAGGACCGAAAATTTCTTCCTGCATCACGGCATCGCCGGGTGTAACATTGTCGAGGATAGTAGGTTCAATCTGCAAAGTCTCTTGTTTCAATCGTCCGCCATAAACGACTTTTTCCTTTGTTATCAAACCCGAAACTCTGTCGAAATGCTTCTGGTTCACCATCTTGCCGTAGTCCTTGTTGGCTAAGACGTCCTCTCCGTACATTTTTGTAGTTTCTTCTTTCAGCATGCTTACAAACTCGTCGTGTACCGACTTTTCGACCAGGACATAGTCGGGAGCAATGCACGTCTGTCCGCAATTGAGGAACTTTCCGAAAGTTATCCGTCGTGCTGCTATGCGCAAGTTGGCGGTGTGGTCGATTATGCATGGCGATTTCCCACCAAGCTCGAGTGTTACGGGAGTGAGGTGCTTCGAAGCCTTTTCCATCACAAGTTTTCCGACTGTTACTCCGCCTGTGAAGAATATGTAGTCGAACTTCTGTTCAAGAAGGTCGGCATTCTCGGCACGACCGCCAGTTACGACTGTAACATATTCAGGACTAAACGTTTCGGAAATAAGTTGGTGCATGACTTTTGATGTTTCGGGCGAGTATGCCGACGGTTTCACGACGGCGCAGTTTCCTGCCGCTATTGCTCCGATGAGCGGTTCGAGCGTAAGCAGTACCGGATAGTTCCACGGCGACATTATCAGCACCACTCCGTAAGGTTCCTGCACAATCATGCTCTTGGCGTGGAAGTTGGTGAGCGGCGTACATTTGCGCTTTGTCCGTGCCCAAGAACGCAGGTGTTTCCTGAAGTGCGTTATTTCGGATAAGGTAAGTCCGACTTCGCACATGAACGATTCGGATGCCGACTTGCCAAGGTCCTGCTTTATTGCGTCGAGCAGTTCGGCTTCGTGTTTTTTTATCGATGCTTTCAACTTGTCGAGCGCTTCGAGCCTGTATTTTATGTCGAATGTTTTGCCTGTTGAGAAGTATCTTCTCTGTGCTTCAACTATTTGTTCTATATTCATAGCTTATGTTTTGTTTGCAAAGTTAGCTTAATTATTGGCATTTCCTGTTTTCCCAAGATGATACAACTTTTCCAATTCCTTCTTGTCCATAAGCCTTGGCACAGGGTAGGTGGGGTTTGCTTCGGCATCGGCGTAGGTTGCCATTTCGGGAATGTCCTCGTCGCGTATGTCGCTGAGAGTGCGTGGAATGCCCATCTTGTCGTTCATTTCCTGAATCCAGGCTATGAAGAGTTTAGCTGTTTCCTCGTCGCTGCGGCCTTCGTCGACAACACCCGACTTGCGAGCCAGTCGGGCTAATTTTTTGTAAACGCAGTCGCCGTATTCGCGTAATATTATCGGCATAAGTACCGAGTTGGCAAGTCCGTGCGGTGTTCCATATTTTCCACCTAGCGAATGTGCAACTGCGTGGATATAACCTACATAGCTCATCGAGAAGGCCAATCCTGCGCGGAACGAAGCTTCGAGCATATTCTGACGGGCCTCGGCATCATTGCCATTGGTGTAAGCACGATACAAGTATTTGTGTATTAGTCGTGTCGCTTTTTCTGCATTGGCCGCCGAGGTTTTGTTTAGCGAACCACCAATGTAAGCTTCAACGGCGTGAGTAAGCGCGTCCATACCAGTTGTAGAGGTCATTTTCTGCGGCAGTCCTGTCGTGAGCGTATAGTCGTGGATTGCATACGGTGGAATTAAGCAGAAGTCGCTGATTGGATACTTGTAATTCTTTTTGCTGTCGGTAATTACGGTCGTGACGGTTGCCTCGCTGCCAGTTCCTGCTGTGGTTGGGATTGCGATTATTGTCGGCAACTTCTTGTGTACTTTCAGTATTCCGCGCATCTTGGGAATTGGCTTGTTTGGACGTGCAATTCGTGCGGCGGCACCTTTGGCGCAGTCCATCGCCGAACCTCCGCCCAGCGATACAAAACCTTGCGCTCCTTTTTCCAAGTAGAGTTTCCTTACGGCCTCAACATTATCGATGGTTGGGTTTGGTACGGTGTCGGCGTAGGTCGTGAAATTGATTCCAGCACCAGACAGCACATCTTCGATACGCTTTGCCATGCCAGCCTTGACTAGTCCTTGGTCTGTAACGAAAATTACATTAGTGATATTGTTTTTGCGTAGAATTTCGGGTATGTCGTTTATGCTTTGCTTAACGACAGGGTCTTTGTAAGGCAGGAGCGGCTGTGCAATGTGAAATGCGCACTGGTAAGTCCTGCACCATGCTTTTCTCAAAATATTCATCTCTTCTTCCTTTTCAAAAAAATTGCCGCAAAGGAACGGCTTGTTTCTGAGTTGGGATTAAAAATGTGGCAAAGCCTTGCTGTTGGTGGAAGTTTGCTCGATTTTAGGGGTGAAATTCTCCTCTGTGGGGTGAAATTTTTCGGGTGGGACGATTGGAATGGTCTCTGTGGAACGAAAAACGATGGTATGTTGTATGGGAATCAACGCAAAGCATTGCAACGTACAATGAGCGTTCTGAGTCGTTGTACGCAACGAGTCTATGAATATTGAAATGTTTTTTCCGTTCGGAAAAATCCACATACGTCAGTAGAAGTCGTTGCGTGCAACGACTCTACTATGAACATTTATTTTGTTCGGAATAAATCTACATACGTCGGCAGGTGGTCGCTGTAGCCGCCTTGGTACTTGTAGCCTACGTAGGTGCGGAAAACTTGTTTGCCAGTATAGCCTTCGTCGGGAACTAGCATGAAGTCGGGATTGTAGATGTGGGCATCGTCGATGGTAGTATGAATGGTGTTTGCCGTGTCGAGCAGCGCTCCCGAGACTATTATCTGGTCGAGGATTCCCCACTGACCGTGATACTTGTGTGTGCCTTGCTTCTTTATTTCCTGCAGGTAGAACGACAGGTTATAAAGCTTGTCGCTGCTTATCTTATCGTATTCGGTCTGGGTTTTCAGGACTTCCATCAAGCTCTTGTCGGTTGGATAGTCGTTGAGGTCGCCAACGATAACAATGTTGGCATTCTTGTCGGTCTTGAATATCGAGTCGGTGGCATGCTTTACAAGTCCAGCCACAAACATTCTTTTCTGCTCTGTCTCCTTTTGTCCGCCCCAACGCGAAGGCCAGTGATTTACAAATATATGCAAGGTGTCGTTCTGGTTCGTTCTGCCTTTTACATAAAGAATGTCGCGAGTTGTTCCACTGCCTATGTTCGAGGGGTATTTCACAGGAATGAAATTCTCGGAAATCGGGGTAAAGAACTTCTTGCGGTACATAAGAGCTACGTCAATGCCACGGGCATCGGGCGACTCCTTGTGTATTATGCGGTAATCCGATTTGCTTAACGGAGTCCTGTATATCAGGTCTTCGACAACCTTGCGATTTTCAATTTCGCTAAGTGCAACAATCTGAGGCAATTCCCATCCGCCTGCACCTATTATTACTTTCGAAAGATTGCTGAGCTTGTCCTTGTAACGATATGCATTCCAGAATTTTGCGCCTTGCGGAGTAAACTCGTCGTCGTTTTTCTCCGGGTCGTTTATTGTATCGAAAAGGTTTTCGGTATTGAAGAACATTATCCTATACGAATCGCGCACCAATTGTTCGTTGAACTTGTCTTCGGTACTATCCTTGCCTGTCTTGCACGAAAATGCAAGCAGTATTGCAACGGCAACTATCGATGCGATTATGGTTAACTTCTTCATTTCCATCTGAAAAATTTTGATTCCGTTTCTTCGGGAACATATTCGTAAGCGCCAATGTCGGGTTTGCCATCAAAAGTCATTCTATTGGTGCCGTTGTGGTCGAGTGGAAATATTTCCGAAATCGATGTTTTGGCCCTATCTCTTGCTGCCGATACCTCTAATATATTATATAGGTATGGTTTTACAGTTGACGAGAATTTCGGATCCTCGTTGAATATGTTGTCGACGAAGGAACTCGGTGCCGACTGAACAAGTTCGGAATAATCTTCATACTTAATCAGGCAGTTGTCGAAAAGCACATTTGCCGATGCTCCGCTAACGAAATCGAAACCGACTTCTTTCTTGTTGTATCCGTATATTATGCAGTTTGCAAAATATGCTCCAATAAGGTCGCGGTACGATGTTTGTGTATTTCCATTCGCATCGCGGTAGGTGTAGTAGTTGTTGAGCGATAGTTGTGGCGTTTGGCGCACGCCTACCGAGTAGTTTGCCATTGTGCAGTGAACGAACGAATATTGTCCACCTATCCAGCAGGCTACCGTATATTGCGAACTGTTGGCAAATACGCAGTTTTCGGCTTCGATATGGGCACCGAGTGCGTAAAGGCAGGCAATCTTGGCGTTTTCGATGTTGGTATTCTTCATTTTCAACGTTGGCGTGCCAGGAGTTACTACCGAATCGACCTGCACGCCAATGAGCGCGTTTGTAATGTCTGTATTGTTCATTTCATTGTAACGGGAGCCTGCGAGCAGGTGAATTCCACCATAAACGCCGCGAGTATTTCCAGCATCGTCCTGAAGGTATGAGCCCCATTGACCTGGTGTGTAGCGGTAGTATTCTTCGAGACGGTCACCCGTAAAAGTTACACGGTTGTCGATTTCACCAAGCGATTTTAGCGTACCTTTTACAAAAAGGCTCGATTTGTTGTGGAAATAAACCTTCGCTCCAGGCATTACGGTAAGGGTAACCATTGTATCGACCATTGCCGAGTTGTATATAAGCACTGGCTTGTCGGCATTCCAAGTTGTGTCCTGGGTTATCATTCGACCGCTCAGGAGGGTTACATTCTGACCGAATGCCACAAGGTCGACATCCTGCACGTTCCCATTCGATTCGAAAATGATAGAATCTTGTTCTACCATATCGTCGGTTCCTGGGTTTATTGTCACCTCCACGAAAATGAAAATAGAGTCGCCTGGTGCAAGCGTGTAGTTTTCGAGACGGAAATTCTTTTCGGCATGGTTTCCATCGATATTGAGCCTGTATTTCGAAGAGCTTCCGCGTCCGAGATAAATTCTATCGATGTTTATCGACTTGTTTTTATTAGAATTCTTAACTATAAGATATTTGGTTGTGCTGCCGATTCCTGTAAAAATTGTATCGAACTGAACTGTGTCGGTAGAGAATAGGAGTTTGTCGGCAGGATCCTTTGTGAAGATATCCTTACGACACGAAGACAAAAACGCCGATGTTACCATCAGCGCAATTATCAATATTGCCAAAATTCTGTTCATGCAGATAAAACGTAATTTTTGCTATGGTATTGTTTTACTTCAGCAAAAATACAGTTCCTTTTTCTTCGTGGGGTTTGCCAGTGAAGTCGAGGAATTTACAAACCCAATTGTAAGCACCTGCAGTTGCGATCTTGTCACCTTTTTTTACATCACCTTCGTTGGTGCCATCCCATCCCATGCTCTGAGGTGTTTCCATGTCGAATCTGGTTGTCTTGAACATTCTTTCTCCCCAGCGGTTGTATATTATCAGAAGGAAGTTGTCCTTGTCGATACCATTCCCGCTTATATAGAAGTAGTCGTTGTCGCCATCACCATTTGGTGTGAATGCTGTTGGTGCATAGAATGTATAAAGGTCGGTAATCCTAAGTTTCTTGTATGCAGTGTCAACGCATTGATGTTCGTTTCGAGCAATTAGCATAGCAGTGTATTCTCCTGCATTCATGTAGGAGTGTATCTGGATATCTTCAGTCCATATGCTAGTGTTACCGTCTCCAAAGTCCCAGAGACATGTTGTTGCGCCTTGGGTATAGTTTGTGAACTTGACTTCGTTGTCGAGCAAGTTTGTAACATCTGGGTCCACGACAAATTCGGCTCTTGGGACCTCGTGTATTATTATCATGTTGTTTTTTGTCTTGGTATTGACACATCCGTAGGATGATGTTATAGTAAGCGAAACATTGTATGCTCCTGTTTCTTCAAATGTCTGTTTTGGATTCTTTGCTGTTGATGTTCTTTCTTCTCCAAAATCCCATAGATATGTCTGTTCTATGCTGTCTGGCGAAATTTCGTAGAACTGGAAGGTTCCTGGAGGGCACGACGATGACTTGTCGGAATAGAATCCGACATCGGGCAACTGGTGGACGAGTGCGTAAACCGAGTCGGTTGCCGTTGGCGAACCGCAAGCATCGCTTACAGTAAACTTATAAAAGCCAGATTCGGGCGGATATAGGCTATATGGGGTGTTTATTATTCCAAATAGATCGGATGTCAGTCTGTATGGACCTCCGTTTCCTCCGCTAATTTCAACGTTGAATCTTATAGGTTCGCCTTTGCATACTTCATCGTTTTCCTGTGTTACCGAAACTATTTCTATTGGAGGATTAACGTTGACAGTCATTCGTTTAGGAGCAACAGTACATCCGTTTACATCGGTTACGTTCAGCGTGTATGTCATACTTTCGGTAGGCGATGATGTGAAATTGTGCCCATACCATATGAATCCGTTTGGACCTGTCCACACAAATTCGTATGGACCAGCGCCGCCGGTTGCATTGATAGAAGAGTGGAAGGTCTCGCCTATACATATTGTACCTCCGTTTGGCATCGGGTCGGTAACGTATATAGCTTCGGGCTGGTCGACGAAGGTCGTACTGGTTTGTGTACATCCGTTTGCATCGGTTACTGTTACGGTGTGGTATCCTGCACCAATCGAAACGTGCGCTTCGGTTTGTCCGTCATCCCAAAGGTAGTTGTATGTTCCACCTGCCAAAGGCACTCCGCCGACAACGTCGGCCTGAGCAAAACCATCAGTATATCCGAAGCATGTAGCCGGACCCGAAAGTGTTGCTACGTACATGGTGTCTGGCTCGGTGATGACAAACGAAGTGCCACCAGTACATTCGTATAGGTCTGTAATGCTTACAGAGTAACTTCCCGGACAAAGGTTTTCGATGTAGTCGGTACTGCTTTCCCACGAATATGTAAATGGAGGAATACCCCCAGTTATAGCTAGTGTTGCAGAACCTGAGCATTGTCCGTGGCACAGAATGTCGTGGCTGTCGGCCGTCATTGTTATAGGCTGGCTAACTATTACGGTAGTTGTCTGCGGATTGTTGGTGCAGTTGTTTGCGTCGGTAACCGTAACTGTATATGATGTCGTTTCGTTTGGCGAAACTAACCTGTTCGAAATTCCAACGGTTCCGTCGTTCCATGTATATGTGTATGGTGTTGTGCCACCCGTTGCGTTCACCGATATCGAAGCTTCGTTTCCGTGGCATATTCCTTGGCTTGGAGTAATTGTGTATAAGAATCTAGGTGGTTCTACAACCGAGGCGGTAGCTCTTGCTGTGCACTCGTTTTGGTCGGAAACTGTTACCGAATATGTACCTGGTATAAGGTTGGTTACAGTTGGACTATGCATGGTAGTTGACCAGTTGTATGTGAAAGGAGCGGTACCTCCGGTTACATTTGCGGTCATTGTGCCGTCGTTTCTACCAAAACAGGTGACGTCGGTCTTGCTGATGGTTACATTTACCGATGGTGCTGGTAATATTTGGAAAGATTGCGATAGCGAACAATTGTTGTAGGTGTCGGTTACGGTTACGGAATATGTGCCCGAACTATAAACTGGAATTACCTGCGAAATGGCACCAGTTGACCATTCAAAGAAAAATACGTTGTTGTAGCCTCCTCCTCCGTGAACGATGTTTACAGCAGCGGTGGACTCCGTTCCGTCGCACATTACATCGGAATGCGTGACGGTAAATTCCAGTTCGTTGCTGTCGCATGTACGTCTTACTGGCTGTTGGGCATTTGCGTAATTTGCTGTAATACAACAAATTATTACAAATAATATGTTAGTTAACTTCTTCATTTTCCAAAATGTATAGTTACACTTATATTAATGAGCAAACATACAATAATTTTTTGAAACAAAAAACAAAAAAAGCAAAATTATTGTGCATTAAATCTTTATCCAATAACGAGTATGTACAAAAAAGGTTGTCTGCTTTATTTGAAGCAGTATCTGTAATTTTGACAATTATTTGTATGTCAGTGTGTTGGCCTTGGTTATTTCGCTTCGGCGAATTTCTTTAGCGAAATTTCGTCGAGCCTTTGCACTGTCCATTCTTCCATTGGTATTGCGCCTATTGAGCGATAGACATTTAACGCAGGTTTGTTCCAATCGAGGCATATCCATTCCATGCGACCGCAATTCCGTTCTATGGCAATTTTTGCGAGGTGTTTCAATAATGCTTTTCCGTAACCAAGGCCTCGTTTTTCGGGTATAACAAACAGATCCTCAATGTATAAGCCCTTGCGCCCGACAAATGTAGAGAAGTTGTGGAAGAAAAGAGCGAAACCAACAATTTGCCCATCTTCTTCTGCAAATATGACATCTGCAGCTTTTTCTTCAAAAATTGATTTGTATATTGTTGCTTCGTCGGCAATTACTTCATTTGAGCATTTTTCGTATTCTGCCAGCCTTTTTATCATCTCAAGAATTATGCTTTCTTCTCCAATTACGGCTGGTCTTATGCGGAAATTTTGTGCTTGGATCATATGCAGATATATTTTAATATGCAAATTTAGACGATTTTTATTATTCGCATATAATTTTTACGCCTGATTTTTTTTCAAATCGAAAATCGTAAATCATAATTCGTAAATATTTCTTACATTTGCACTCCCATGAAATTGTCGGTCGTAATAGTAAACTACAACGTTAAGCATTTCCTTGAGCAGTGCCTTAATTCGGTGTCTGTTGCCGCTAAGCATTGTGAAACAGAGGTGTTTGTCGTTGATAACAATTCTGTTGATGGCTCGTGTGGTATGCTGCGCGAGAAATTTCCGTGGGTAAAACTTATCGAAAATAAGAAAAACTACGGCTTTTCATACGCCAACAATCAGGCGATTCGTGAGTCGACTGGCGAATATGTACTCCTGCTTAATCCCGATACGGTAATCGAAGAAGACACTTTGAAGTCGGTATGCGACTTTATGGACGCTCATCCGGATGCAGGTGGTCTCGGTGTGAAAATGATTGACGGAAAAGGGCGTTTCCTGCCCGAATCGAAACGCGGGTTGCCGACACCTAAGGTCGCTTTCTACAAGATTTTCGGATTGTCGAAACTTTTCCCGAAGTCGAAAAAGTTCGGCAAATATCATCTTACATATCTCGACAAGGATCAAATTCACAAAGTCGATGTGCTGTCGGGAGCCTTTATGCTTTTGCGTGCCAAAACCTTAGAGAAAGTAGGTTTGCTCGACGAAACATTTTTCATGTACGGCGAGGATATAGATCTGTCGTACCGAATTACACTCGGCGGATACAATAACTACTATTATCCCCAAACGACCATAATACATTATAAGGGCGAAAGCACCAAAAAAGGTAGTGTGAACTATGTTGTTGTGTTCTACAATGCCATGAAGATTTTCGCACGCAAGCATTTCTCTAAGGGAAAAGGTGCTGGAACAATGATATTTTTCATAAATCTTGCAATCTATTTGCGTGCGGCTATGGCTATTGCTGGACGTTTTGTCGCCAATGCAATAACACCGCTGCTTGATGCCTTGCTTATACTTGCTGGATTCTTGATAATCACACCGTTGTGGGGAAATTATCTTTTTGGAGAGGAAGGCGCTTACCCTCACGATGTGTTTGTGGGTGCCATGGTAATGTACATTTCGGTATGGCTGTTATCGTTGTTGCTTTCTGGTGGTTACGACAAGCCTGTGAAAATGAAGAATATATACAAAGGAATCGGCATCGGAGCTGTGGTGATTCTTGCCGTGTATGCTTTGCTTCCTACATATTTGCGCTTTTCACGCGCCCTGATTCTTATGGGAACAGCGTGGACGTTCATAGTAGTGCCTCTTGTAAGGCTGTTGCTAAACTACACAAAGCTGCCAGTCTTCAAGGTAAATCTGCCAAAACGCAAAAAGGTGGCTGTCGTCGGTAGCAAGGACGAATGTCGCTCCTTGGTCGGTCAGCTGATGTCGGCAAGGACAAAGGTTGCTATTGTGGCTTATGTAAGCCCCGATTCAGTTGCCGACAAGTTTTTTGCAGGAGACGTTTCGCAGTTGGATGAGATAGTAGCTATAAATAAAGTTGATGAACTTATTTTTTGTGCAAAAGATATTCAGGCTCAGCAGATTATACGGACGATGCTTAATCTCTCCTCGTCCAATCTGGACTACAAGATAGCAAGTCCCGATGGTTTTTCGGTCATTGGAAGCAACTCGATAAATACAACTGGCGAACTTTACAACATCGACATCAACGCCATCGATAAGCCCGAGAACCGCCGTTCTAAACGGATGTTCGACTTTGTGGTTTCGCTGCTGATGATATTGTTCTCGCCGATACTGATATGGTTTGTTAAGGGCAAGTTGAAGGCATATGCAAATTTGTTCGCCGTGCTTTTCGGTGGCAAGACTTTCGTTTCGTATCGCTCCGATAAGAACGATGTCAGCCTTTTGCCGAAGATTAAAAAAGGCGTGTTTAGCGTTGATATGATATATGGTCGTGATGTGAAGAAAGATGTTGCCGACAGACTTAATATCATGTATGCCAAGGATTACAAGGTGTCGCACGATGCTGTTATGTTTTTTAAGTTGTGGAGGAAATTGGGATGCAATTAGCAGGAAAAAAGATTTTTCTCCGCAAAATGGAGCCGGAGGATTTGGAGTTTCTCTATTCCATTGAAAATAATTCTGATTTCTGGCATGTGAGCGAGACCAAATCGCCTTATTCGCGCTGGGAGCTAAAGCAGTACATCGAAAACTATTGCTACGACATATTTACAACCAAGGAGTTGCGTTTGATGATATGCGATTACGTTTCGCAAAAGCCCGTCGGCATTGTTGATTTGTTCGAGTATCACCCTTTGCATAATCGCTGCGGCGTGGGTATAATTGTATCGCCAAAGCATAGTAGGATGGGCATTGCCACTGAGTCCTTGCAGTTGGTTATGGAATATGCTTTCAAAACCTTGTTGCTAAAGCAGTTGTGGTGTATGATCGATGCAAGCAACGATGTTAGCATTGCTCTTTTCGAAAAATGCGGCTTTGTCAAAACTGGAACTCTAAAGCAATGGAAGCAAACCGAGGATGGTTACGCCGATGTGTATATATATCAGTGCGTTGAGTCGTAAGGTCTTACGTCTTTAAAATGGTTTCTTCAGACGCTTTGGTTGTTCGTATTTTCTAAACCCGCTCGATTCAACCGTTTTTGTTTCTTCCCCGTCGTGGATTATGAAATAGGCTTCCATGCCATCTATGCTTTCAACGATTTGCATTGCTTTTTCGGATCCCATCACCATAAAGGCTGTGGCGTAGGCATCGGCACGAATGCAGTCGTGATAAACGACCGTTGCGCTAATCATTTCGTTTTCGGCAGGATAGCCAGTAAGTGGATTGATTGAATGTCCATATTTTTTCTCGCCTTCTTCCAAAAATTTGCGATAGTTGCCAGAGGTATTCACAGCCATGTCCGACATGTGTATTTTTATCTGATTTTCACGGTATTCGTAGCCAGAGCCCTCAATGGGTTTGTCAACTCCAATTTTCCAGTCTGTGCCATTTGCATTTTTGCCCGAGCAGTATATTTCGCCACCAATTTCAACCAAAAAATTGGCAATTCCTTTGCTTTT
>JAEEGL011384890.1_pt1 | contig 22146 bp, 14 predicted proteins | sample 9134231 | NCBI WGS metagenome assembly JAEEGL01 (sample SAMN16246548, study PRJNA631951) | gut metagenome | biome: gut microbiome; feature: rumen; material: fiber-attached | host: Bos | place: Iran: Karaj | collected 2018-10 | reverse complement strand
GCTCATATAGAAAAGTCAGATCTGGGCGGTGTTCATCCTCGTAAAATGCACCGCCCAGAATGGAAACGTAGATCTGGGCGGTGACTTTTCGAAAAAACCGCACCGCCCAGAATGGAAAAGCGAATCTGGGCGGTGACCTTTTCCAAAAACCACATCGTCTTGGGGCTTCTGACCTATTTATCAGATAAGACCCAAAACTACTTGTAAAAAGCATTTTCTTACTTTACAAGTGGGCAAGCCAGGGCTTTCACCATATAGGACCCTAACTGGCAGAAAGTCAGGTGAAAGGCTCCGCAGGGGCTCGCGGAGCCAACGCCACGCGGTGCGGCGCCACCACCCCGCGCGGCGCGGAGCATCGCCTCTCGCGGAGCCGCCACCCTTGGCCGGCCAACACGCCCTTCCACGCCGGCCCGGCTTAGTGACCAAACAGCATAGCGCCTGGAGTTGCGTCAAGGACGCACCGCAGGTGCGCCTGTTTTATCCTTGACGCACGACGGGCTATGCTACAATCCTTCTTGCCCGGGGCGGCGTGGCAGAAAAAGCAGCCCTGGGCCACAGAACACGCCCCCGGGGAGGATGACAAGCAGTCTCTGGGCTCCCAAAAGCAGCCCTGGGCCACAGAACATGCCCCCGGGGGATGGCAAGCAGTCTCTGGGCTCCCAAAAGCAGTCCTCGGGCAGAAAAACAACTCCACATTCCCAAGAAACCAGGATACATGCGGAAAACGAGTTCGAGTGAGTTCAATTATTAAAATACCCCTTGATAATTATTTTCAAATGTGTATAATAACTTCTTGCTGACGTTCTGTCAGACACAATCACGGGTGTTCGCCCGATGATTTTCCACATTTTATTATGACTTAGCAGTAGCTTAAGGATTAATGTCTTTTGCCATGCCCTTATGCGCTGCGGTTAAAAACAGTTGAAAGGGAATGGTTATGAAATTAAAGGAAAAGTGGACAAAACAAAACAATTCTATAAAGCTCCTTTTGAGGAAGCTTAAGAGACACGACACATTGGTGGTGGCCGTGGCGGTAGTGATCGCTGTGGCACTCTGCGGAGGGCTGATCTACATCAGCACACCGGTTGTGACGGAGGCTGCCAGGGTGGGGCTTGAGCAGACCGAAAACGAGAATGCTGAGAAAACAGTTGAAAAGCTCGAAGAGCTTCAGGAATATTTAAGAGGCCTTGACGCCATGATCACGGAGAATCAGGAGAGTCTAAGTGCTTACTGCGAGATAGCAGGTAATAGCAGCAAGGAGAGCATAAACGAGAAGACCGTTGAAACCCTCACGGGAACTGTGGGAGAGAAGGTCAGCGTCCTTAATAATGATATGACGACCCTCAAAGAGACCATCAACAACACACAGAACAACGTTGAGAAGCTCAGGGAGATAGTTGAAAAGGACGGCACTGACACTGAAAAGAAGATCACTGAGGGCTTTACCAATATCAGCTCAGAGCTAGAGACTATTAAAAAGAAATACGCCGAAGCACAGACAAGTACACAGGATCTTATAAATGAGCTCACCGAGGCCATGAATAAGAATAACGGTCAGCTCTCAGAAGAAATGAAAAAGCAGTATAAGGATCTTCTGGATAAGCTTGGAAGTGCCAATACACAGATGACTCAGCAGAACAACGAGATGCTTGAGAGCTTTAAAACCGATATAAGCAACATGAGCGCCGAGATTGATAAAAAGATTACAGGGATCGATGCCCGTGTGACTCAGGTCAATACTGATATGACCAACAACTTTAACATGCTTTCCACTTCAATGAGCGGTGATTTTGGAGAGCTCAGGGATTATCTTGAAACAGAGATGAATGGCGTTAACGATAACCTCAAGCAGGTTTTTACATCTGTGAGTGATGGCAAGAAACTTCTGGCATCCGCATTACTCACAAAGGGCGTTACCATAAGAGAGGATGCCACATTTGATGAGCTTTACAAGGCTATTATCAGTATCCCCACAGAGTATAGGCTGGATACAGGGGATGCTACGGGAAAGATAGAGTACGAGCATCATTATCATAAGGATGGTCAGGGAAATGTTTGCGCTGAAGCCAAGGTGGGAGCGGACAGGAAAGGCGGCTGCTTCACCCGGGAGGTGCGCCACAAGCATACCGATGCCTGTTACAGTACAACCGTGTATTACGAGTTCAGAACCGTCAAGGATGTTGAACAGGGAGCCTTCGTGGGTGACAACTGGGAAGGCAAGCCCATGTATGAATATCATTGCCGCTATTGCGGCCAGCACGGTCCCGGCACCAACGGCTGGCACACCGAGACAGCAGCGACCCTGGAACAGGTCAGAGCAAGAGACGGAAAGTATGAACAGCGCAAGACCCAAAGGACTCTCACTTGTAAGATAAAGCCCGGCACCCTTGAGGGCTATGGACCTGCCTGCGGAATGGCTCACGGCCAGATAGTGGCTGCCAAGATTGTCTTTGCGGATCAGTATGAGCAATACAACACAACCGTGGACCCCATAAAGGGTGAGACAATACTGACAGGGGCCCGGCTGGCGGTCCCTGCAGATGAGGCAGTCCTTACGGAAGATGAGATCTTTGATGAGCTTATAAGCGATACTGAGTGGGGCGTCGGTCCAGACCCGGAAGATAGGGATCCGGCAAAAGAAATACCAACTCCGGAAGAAAGCAGGCCCAAGCCGGAAGCTGACGCCGAACCTCCTAAAGACAGTGACCCGGAAAAAGAATCTTCTAATAATACAGAAGATGAGAATACCGAAGAGGAATCAGAAGAAGAACCAGAAGAAGGAAACTTAGAAGAGGAGACTTCCGAAAGCGATCAGACTATAGGCCTTGAGAGGGACGAACCCGCTACAGACGCCGCAGAGCCGCTTTCTTGACATTCCATACCAGTCTGCATAGAATATAGTGTGTTGTAGTGGTATTTCGCACAGATTCTGTGCAGATTGGAGTTTAAAATGACAAAAATAGATATTATTTCAGGATTCCTGGGAGCCGGTAAGACCACTCTTATTAAGAAGCTTTTAAAAGAGGCTCTGGCCGGGACCAAGGTAGTCCTTATCGAAAATGAGTTTGGCGAGATTGGAATAGACGGAGGCTTTCTTAAGGAGGCCGGTATCGAGATCACAGAGATGAATTCAGGATGTATCTGCTGCTCACTGGTGGGCGATTTCGAGACCTCACTTCAGCAGGTTATGGAGCAGTATTCACCTGAGAGGATCCTCATCGAGCCCTCAGGAGTAGGCAAGCTTTCAGACGTTATGAGAGCTATCCAGAACATTGCAGACAAGGATGATAACATGACCCTCAACAGCGCAGTTACAGTTGTTGACGTTTCCAAGGCCAAGGTTTACATCAAGAACTTCGGTGAGTTCTTCATCAATCAGATCGAGAACGCAGGAACCATCATCCTTACAAGAACAGACAAGGCTGATCAGGCCAAGATCGAGGCAGCTGTTGAGCTGATCCGTCAGCACAACGACAAGGCTACCATCATCACAACACCTCTTGATCAGATCACAGGCAAGGAAATCCTTGATACCTTCGAGGGCAACAACGACCTTGAGGCAGAGCTTCTTAAGCTCGTTATGGAGCAGGAGCATCATCATCACCATCATCATCATGACCACGGCAGCCACAAGATTGTTGCCGAGGACGGCTCTGTAATCTACAGCGCACACGGCGAGGATGAGTGCGATGATCCCGAGTGTGAGTGCCACCACCATCATCACGATCATGATGACCACGATGAGCATGATCATGACCACGAGCACCACCACCATGACCACGATGAGCATGATCACGACCATGAGCACGAGCATCATCATCACGATCACGATGAGCACGATCATGACCATGAGCACGAGCATCATCATCACGATCATGATGAGCACGATCATGACCATGAGCACGAGCATCATCACCACGATCACGATGAGCATGATCACCATGATCACGACCATCACCATCATGATGCTGACGACATCTTCATGAGCTGGGGTATGGAGACTCCTCTTAAGTACACCAAGGAAGAAATCGAGTCTATGCTGTCCAAGCTTGAGGATGAGGAGACCTACGGTATCGTACTTCGTACCAAGGGTGTTGTTCCCAGCACAACCGGAGAGTGGATCGAGTTTGACTACGTTCCCGGCGAAGCTGACGTTAGAAATGGCGCTGCAGATGTTACAGGTAAATTCTGCGTTATCGGTTCCGGACTCAACGAGGCGAACCTGCAGAAGCTCTTTAGAAGACTGTAATTTGTTATGATCAGGAGAACCGAATTAATGAAACCCGTATATATTATCAATGGATTCCTTGATGCGGGAAAGACTGACTTTTTCCGCTATACAATAGCTCAGCCTTATTTCCAGACCAAGGGCAAGACCCTTCTTATCGTCTGCGAAGAGGGTGAGAACGATTATGAGGACAAGCTTCTAAAACGCACCAATACAGTTGTGGAGCATATCGAGGATGAGGAAGGCTTCAACCCCGATGCTCTTGTGGCACTTGATGCCAAGCACAACCCGGAGCGTATCCTTGTGGAGTACAACGGCATGTGGAACTTCAAGAACATGAAGCTCCCCGTAATGTGGCAGCTGGAGCAGCAGATCACCGTTATCGACGCTTCCAGCTTTGAGCTGTACTTCAGCAACATGAAATCTCTTTTGGCTGAACAGATCAGAAATTCCGATCTTATTCTGTTCAACCGCTGTGACGGAATAGAGGATCTTGCATCCTACAAGAGAAATGTTAAGGCCATCAACCAGAAGGCTGACATCATCTTTGAGGATCAGAACGGAGAGGTAGACGTTACTCTTGATGAGGACCTTCCCTTCGATCTTAATCAGGATCCCATCGAGCTCAACAACTACGGCTATGGTATGTTCTATCTTGATGCTCTCGACCACGTTGAGAGATATGAGGGCAAGAACGTAAGATTCAAGGGCATGGTACTTAAGCCCACAGAATTCCCCGAGAACCGCTTTGTTCCCGGCAGAATGGCCATGACCTGCTGTGCTCAGGATATGCAGTTTTTGGGCTTTGCCTGTGAATATGACAAGGCCAAAGAGCTGACAGAGAAGGACTGGGTGCTGGTAACAGCCAAGGTTGTAAAGCAGTTCGTTCCCGAATATAAGGGAGAAGGCCCTGTTCTTCAGGCCATCTCAGTGGAGCCTACAAGTGCCCCTGAGAATCAGGTCATAGATTTTTCTAACCCGGAGCAGTAAATTATGTTTAACTATCAGCCCATGCAGTGGCTATTCTTATTCTTTTTTTACAGCTTTTTTGGCTGGTGTTTTGAGTCGACCTATGTTTCCGTGCATGAAAAGCACTTTGTAAACCGCGGATTTATGCGTGCCCCGTTCCTTCCTCTTTACGGAAGCGGCGGAATAATGATGCTTGTGGTATCCAAGCCCTTTTACGAGAATCTGGTGCTTGTGTTTATAGCAGGCTGCATTGGAGCTACAGCTCTTGAGTATGTCACCGCGGTAGTAATGGAAGCTCTTTTTAAAGTCAGATATTGGGATTACTCTCACAAGAAGATTCATTTTCAGGGAAGGATTTCCCTGGAATCTTCCATTGTGTGGGGCATCTGCACGGTGGTATTTACCCACTTCCTTCAGATACCCATTGAGAAGCTCATTTTATCGATACCTTACAACATCATGACCTATGTGGTGGTTGTCACCACGATTTTTGTCAGCTGTGACTTTATGATGGCCTTCAGAACGGCTCTGGATCTCAGGGATGTTCTTATGTACATGGAAAAGGCCAAAAACGAAATGCAGAGAATGCAGAAGAGGCTCGACGTCATTATCGCCTTTAAGGGAGAGGATATGAGAGAGGGCTTTGAGAGCAAGATGGAAGAGCTGGGCAATACTCCCATCGGGGCAGCAGCTTCAGTCATTGGCTCAGCAGCTTCTGCAATTGGCTCAGGAGTTGGTTCAGCAGCTTCAGCCATCGGCTCAGGCGTAGGTTCTGCGGCTTCAGCCATTGGCTCAGGCGTAGGTTCTGCGGCTTCGGCCATCGGCTCGGGTGTCAGCAGCAGGCTTGATGTTCTTGGAAATGCGGTTGGAAGCTCTTTTGACAAGATAAGAGAGAAGATATCTATTAACCCTTCCGAGTATGCATCAGGCGTCAAGGAAGAGGTTATGGAGCTGTACACCAAGTACAGGATCATAATGGATAAGGTGACAACAAGACCTATCAAGAACTTTGTGAACTGGTACAGGAGAAATACTATCCTGGGTAACCCCACCATCACTTCCGATGATTATCAGAACAGCATTGAAGAGTTGAAAGATAAAGTGAATCACGACCAGCTCAGATAAATCAATAGAAAAAATAAGACAAAAAAAGACCTGCCGTACACTTGGCAGGTCTTTTAATATGCAACGATTTAATTACTGGATCTTATTAACAGCCTGAGCGAGTCTTGAAACCTTTCTTGAAGCTGTGTTCTTCTTGATAACACCCTTTGACTCAGCCTTGTCAATTGCGGATGTTGCTGCAAGGAGTGCCTTAGCTGCCTCTTCCTTGTTGCCAGCCTCTACAGCTGCTCTAACCTTCTTGATCTCAGTCTTAACTGCTGACTTGATCATCTGATTCTGCTCTGCCTTCTTGGCGTTAACCAATACTCTCTTCTTGGCGGATTTAATGTTTGCCATAATTACCTCCGATATCGTCAATAAATGATATTATAATAATGTTCGTGTGCGCATTAAGCCGGACACGGACAGTTAATGCCACATACGTAGAAATATTTTAGATTAAAACGTCTACTATGTCAATAGTTTTTGCTCATTAGTGGTATCAACAGATACATTCTACCACAATTAAAAACCGGAGAGCAAATCTGCTCTCCGGCCTAAGATCGTATTAAGATTACTTCTTGTTAACAGTATCCTTAAGGGCCTTGCCGGCTTTGAATTTAGGAACTGTAGCTGCAGGAATCTTGATAGGCTTGCCGGTCTGAGGGTTCTTGCCGGTTCTTGCTGCTCTCTTAGCTGTCTCAAATGTTCCGAATCCAACGAGCTGAACTTTGCCCTTCTTCTTGAGCTCCTTAGAAACAACGTCTACGAAAGCCTTAACTGCCTTCTCTGAAGCTGCCTTTGAAAGGCCTGTGCTCTTAGCGATTGCTGCTACCAATTCTGTTTTGTTCATAATGTTCTCCCTTCTCATACTTTTGTAGTCTTACTGTTCGGTAAAGTGTTATATAACTTCACTATAAAAAGCGTATTACAACTATTGCATCCTGTCAAATGGAATCTTCGATTCTTTCATAGAATATATGCGATTTCTGCACTGACATGAGGGTGCATTTGTGTTACAATTCAAGCTGTGAGTTTAACGAAAACAGCGTATTTAATACAGTTAGGGGGATATTGTTATGTTGAGGGACAAGAGATTCTTCAGAAAAAAGATGGTTTCAGGGGTACTTTTGCTTTCTACGTTTTCTCTTTTGCTGGGAGGATGCGGAGAGAAGGAAGCATCTACGGCATCGGGGAGCGCAACAGGTTCAGCGGATCAGACAGCTCAGGCCGGGAATAATGCAGGCTCCAAGGCTTCTGCAGATGATGCTTTTTATAATGAGGACAACTATCAGAACCGGGGTTTTGATTTTACTCCTACGATCAAAAAATATGTTAAGGATGAAGACTTCCTCGGCAATTTTGTGGGGATTAATCTAGGGTATGTTCTTTCAGACAATAAAGATCTTGAGGCTGATACTGATATTTCAGCCACATTGGAATCCGGTGAGATCACCGATGAATTTGCTCTTACTTCCGATGACGGACAGCTATTTGTTCGTGTAATCAATGTCTGTGCCGATCCCGTGGTGCTCACGGACTGTATTATCTGCTCACTCAGGATCACTCCCGATTCGGGGAGCTTTGCTTTGGCCAAGGATATGACCTGCGGCATAAGGACCTATGACGAGATATATAACTTCTATTCCGATCATAATCTCTATCTTCAGGGAGATGATGTTCTCACATATAAAGTAAATGACAGCTATTTTGCGATGAGTCCTCACGCATCGGCTACAACCGGTGAGTTGTCTTCCGTTGTTTTTGCAGAGACATCTGAGGTTGACGGAATCTTTAAGTTTGAAAACGGGATTCTTTCAAGCATCAACCTTGAGGCTCCGGAGCTTTTGTACTACGAGCTTTACAGAAATGTAAGCCAGTATGAGCTTGAACAGATGAATGCACAGGAACTGGCAGAGATAGAAGCCAGGAGAAAACAGCTCCTTGATGAGCTTAAGACAGCTTTTGCGGAGGCTTCCGTTGATGTTTCAATTGATGAAAAGAATGGAACCATCTCCATGAACAGTGACATTCTTTTTGATACAGATTCTTACGAAGTTAAGGACTCTGCCAAGGAGTACATGGACAGCTTCTTTAAGGTTTACACCGCTTTCCTTATGAGGGATGATGTAAAGTCGTCCATTAAGCAGGTAAGATTTGAGGGACACACCGACACCCAGGGAGATTTTGATTATAACCTTGAACTCTCCATAAACAGAGCCAAGAGCGTTCTTGATTACTGCGTAAATGCCAGCTCACTCGATGACAATGAGAAGAGTGTCCTCAGCTCTATAGCCCAGGCAATCGGACATTCATACCGTTATCCTGTATTTGACGACAACGGAGAGGTGGACATGAGCGCCTCAAGAAGAGTTGAGGTCAACTTTATCATCGCCACAGAATATGTAAGCGAAGATTCCGCTCCCGCAGATTCAGGTTCGGATTCCTCTGCTACGGCATCAACTACAGCAAGAGGCGTTTCAGCCAATCCCGTATACAGAGATGTGGACGAAGCGGATTACAGTGATAGGAGCGAGATACTTTATCCCGGCTCACCTGTTCTTTTGACAGGCGACAGTACGCTTCTGACTCCCAGCACCGTAAGTGGTTATGACAGAACTGCCTGCATTTATTCTTCATCCGATGAGAGCGTCGGAGAGGTGACCTATGAGGATAACAGCGTAGCAAGAAGGTTCTTTTACAATGCCAAGGCTCCCGGCGCATCCAAGGTTGAGATCACAAGCCCCAATGGAGCACAGGACGGCAGCGATGTTTATCAGTTCTTTAAGATTCGCAGTTTTGACGAGAACGCCGGCGGAGAGCTGTCTCTTTTGCCATCTAAGGATACTGTGGTCATCACCGAAGACAACAAGAATGAGAATGTTAAGTTTACCTTGACCGGGGATTACTCCGGAGAGGTCTGGGCCTTTGTATATTACACTGATCCCGAGCAGTTTATGGGATATGAGGATGCTGAGTGGATTGACCCTACAACCCTTTCAATTGACGTAACTGGCAGCATCTACGATCCGGGAGATCATTGCCTTGTAGTGATCCTGACCCCCAAGGGCGATCTTGATACAATGCTCGGATGCTTGAGATATAACTTCACGGTGGAGTAAAGACATGGACATATATGAATTGGAAAAAAATGGCAGTCTCTTTGACGGCTGGCATGTGGTGCGCCCCATAGGAGAGGGCGGATTTGGAAGTGTATATGAGATCGAGAGAGAGGAGTTCGGAGTCAAGATGCGCTCCGCTCTCAAGGTCATCAGCATTCCCAAGAACAGGAATGATGTAAGCGAATTGATGTCCGAGGGAATGGACGAGCAGAGTGCTTCAAACTACTTCAGGGAATATGTGGAGGAATTGTCCTCGGAATGCTCCCTGATGCTCAAGCTTAAGGGCAATTCCAATATTGTAAGCTTTGAGGATTACAAGGTAGTTGAGCACAAGGGCGAGATCGGATGGGACATACTGATACGTATGGAGATCCTGACTCCCCTTATACAGTACATGAATACCCACACCCTGAATTTCAGTGATGTGCTGGATATCGGAATTTCAATGTGCGAGGCCCTTTCTCTGTGCCAGAAGCACCATATCATGCACAGGGATATCAAGCCCGCCAATATCTTCGTTTCTGAAAACGGGGACTACAAGCTGGGCGACTTTGGTATTTCCCGTATCGTTGAGAAGTCCAACGGCGCTTCCACAAGGGTTGGTACCATGGACTACATAGCTCCCGAGGTATTCAGAGGGGAGAGATACGACAGTAGAGTTGATATTTATTCTCTGGGACTGGTTTTGTACAGGCTGATGAACAACAACAGGCTTCCGTTCCTTCCGCCTGCGCCCCAGCCCATTACCCAGAGCCAGAGGGAAGAGGCCAATGCCAAGCGTATGTCGGGCCTTAAGGTTCCCAAGCCCGAGGGCATGAGCAATACCATGTATGAGATCCTGGCCAGGGCTACAGCCTTTAGTCCGGATGAGAGATATCAGAATGCCAATCAGTTTCTGACTGATCTTTTAAACATGAAGAAGATGACAATGCCGCAATCTGCGGGATTTGCCACTGTTACAGGGAATATGTCGGGGCAAAGTACAGGTGACTCCGGCGCTGCAGCCGGCACTGACAGGCAGGTCAACATTCCGCCTGTTCAGGAGCAGGGATACGTGCCCACTCAGCTTTTTACCCCTGAGGATGAGGAGTCTCTGGGCAAGCGCCAGATGCCGCCTATTCAGGAGCAGCAGAGACAGACACCGCCTTCGCCGCAGATTATTACGACACCGCCGGTCAATCCGACGCCTCGCGTCAATCCGGTTCCGCCGACGCCTCCCATGCCTTCCATGCCCCGCAAGAAGAGCAAGGCTCCCCTTGTGCTGGGAATAGTGGCAGGTATTTTAGCGCTGCTGATCATCGGAGGTATGGCCATTTCCAAAATCGGAGGAGACAAGGACGAGGAAGTAGCTTATAATACCTCTACAGCATCAGATAGATCTTCACGCAGAAGTGATGATTCAGAGGACGATTCTTCCGAGGCAAAAGAAACAGCGGCAGAAGAGAAGACCACTGAGGAGGCATCATCTGACAAGACTGAGGAACCTGTTTCCGGAGAATCCAAGGCCGGTAAACTCATTATTCAGGCTCAGACGGTCCTTAAGGGAGATACGATCAATACCCAGTACATTGCAGGGGATATATATCTTTTCTGGTCAGATCAACTTAAGTACACCAGCAGCGATGAAAGCGTGGCTATTGTCAGAAGATCCAAGGACGGACAGAGATTTGTCATAGAGGGAGTAGGAGCGGGGGTTGCCACCATAACGGGTACCTACGGAGAATATTCCGCTTCTGCCGATATAAGAGTTGTGGATTTTGACGGAACCAACGTTCTCGATGAGCTGGGATATGACAAGACCAATCTGTATGGGTATATGCTCGATTTGGGACTTTCTGCCGATCAGACCTATACCATGTCCAAATTCGGAAAACAGCAGATACCCTTTGGTTTATTTGATGTTTATGATACTATGGGTATCGAAATAGGAGATTACGCCAATGGTATTTATTACTACTGCTCTGAGAACATCAGACTTGGTGTGGATGCAGCCACGGAAGGCGGAAGTCTTGTGATCACGCTCACAGATCTGGGCGGATATCCCACAGAGGGAGAGCTCACTGTGCTCGTCACAGACGTAAACGATGAAAATGCCTTCTGTGCATACAAGATCCCGGTTAAGGTAGAATGATACCGGGCCCTCGTGCCCGCGGGATGCTTTATTAGATTTTATTAGATATGAGGAATTTGTAAGTGGAACAGAGTAAGATTAGAAATTTTTGTATTGTAGCCCATATTGACCACGGTAAATCAACCCTGGCCGACAGGATGATAGAGAAGACCGGTGTTCTCACCTTAAGAGAGATGCAGAACCAGGTCCTTGATAACATGGACATCGAGCGTGAGAGAGGAATCACCATTAAATCTCAGGCTGTCAGGATGATCTATAAGGCCAAGGACGGAGAGGAGTACACCTTCAATATGATCGATACTCCCGGTCATGTGGACTTTGGATATGAGGTTTCAAGAAGCCTTGCAGCCTGTGACGGAGCCATCCTTGTGGTGGATGCAACACAGGGCGTTGAGGCCCAGACACTGGCCAACGTATATATGGCTCTTGACCATGACCTTGATGTATTCCCGGTTATCAACAAGATTGACCTCCCAAGCGCCATGCCCCAGGAGGCCAAGGATGAGATCGAGGATGTTATAGGCATTGAGGCTCAGGATGCACCTCTTATTTCCGCCAAGAACGGCATTGGAATAGAGGATGTTTTGGAGGCGGTGGTACACAAGATCCCCGCTCCCACAGGAGACCCAAGCCAGCCCCTGAAGGCACTTATATTTGACAGTATTTATGATTCCTACAGAGGAGTTATCGTATTTGTCAGAGTCAAGGACGGCGTTGTAAAAAAGGGTATGAAGGTCCGCTTCATGGCAACCGGAGCAGAGGCAGAGGTTGTAGAGGTTGGATATTTCGCGCCCGGAAGCTTTGTTCCCGGGGATGATCTTACAGCGGGAGAAGTTGGATACTTCACCGCTTCCATCAAGAATATTCAGGATACAAGAGTGGGTGATACTGTTACAGACTCAGCCAATCCCTGCGCGGAAGCCCTTCCCGGCTACAAGAAGGTTATGCCCATGGTTTACTGCGGTCTTTATCCCGCAGATTCCGCTCATTATTCAGACCTTCGTGACGCCCTTGAAAAGCTTCAGCTCAACGATGCATCTCTTTTCTACGAGCCGGAGACCTCACAGGCTCTGGGATTTGGCTTCAGAGCAGGTTTCCTTGGACTTCTTCACCTTGAGGTAGTTCAGGAGAGACTTGAGAGAGAGTATGACCTTAACCTGGTTACAACAGCTCCCTCTGTAGTTTACAAGGTGCACAAGACTGACGGAGAGGTCTTTGATCTGACCAATCCCACCAATCTTCCCGATCCTTCCGAGATCGACTACATGGAAGAGCCCATCGTAAACGGCGAGATCATGGTCACCACAGATTACGTGGGCGCCATCATGCAGCTCTGCCAGGAGAGGCGAGGCAAGTACCTGAGCACCGACTATATCGAGCAGACCAGAGCAATTTTGAAATACGAGCTTCCGCTTAATGAGATCATCTACGATTTCTTTGATGCGCTTAAGTCAAGGTCCAGAGGCTATGCTTCCTTTGACTACGAGCTTAAGGGCTATGAGAAATCTGACCTGGTTAAGCTTGATATCCTCATCAACAGGGAGGAAGTGGATGCCCTTTCCTTCATCGTTCACAAGGACGGCGCCTACGAGCGCGGCCGCAAGATGTGCGAGAAGCTCAAGGAAGAGATACCAAGGCACCTGTTTGAGATTCCTATTCAGGCTTCGGTGGGAGGCAAGGTTATTGCCAGAGAGACCGTAAAGGCTTACCGCAAGGATGTTCTTGCCAAGTGCTACGGCGGTGATATCACCCGTAAGAAGAAGCTCCTTGAGAAACAGAAGGAAGGTAAAAAGAAAATGCGCCAGATCGGAAACGTTGAAGTTCCGCAGTCCGCATTCCTCAGCGTTCTCAAGCTGGACAACACAGACTGATCTTACAGACTATAAACGGCAGGACCTGCCGGGGATAACAAGTATGTCCAAAGAACTATCGATTTATGTTCATATACCTTTTTGCGAAAGGAAGTGCAATTACTGCGACTTCCTTTCTTTTAATGCAGACAGAAATGCCGTCAGCAGCTATTTTGATGCTCTGGCAAAAGAAATAACGGCTTCCGCGACAGCCTATGAAGACTTCACGGTTAAGACCATCTTCTTTGGCGGCGGTACGCCTTCTTTTCCCCATTCGGATATGATATGTCACGCCCTTGGCCTTATAAGAGATAGCTTTAAGGTGGCAGAGGATGCCGAGATCAGCCTTGAGGTTAACCCGGCATCAGCCATAGCAGACAAGCTAAATGCCTACAGGGCAGCAGGCTTTAACCGCATCAGCATCGGATGTCAGTCCCTCAATGATGCAGAACTCAAGGTTCTTGGCAGGCTCCATAACAGCGCCATGTTCTATGAGACCTTTGAGAATGCAAGGAAGGCAGGCTTTGATAACATCAACGTTGATGTCATGAGTGCCCTCCCCGGTCAGAGCCTTGAATCCTACCGCGAGACCCTCTCAAAAGTCCTGGAGCTTAAGCCTGAGCATATTTCAGCCTACAGTCTGATCCTTGAGGAGGGGACTCCCTTCTACGACATGGACCTGGACATCCCCGATGAAGACACGGACAGAGCCATGTACCACGAGACCAAGCGCTTTCTTGCAGAAAAAGGCTACCACAGGTACGAGATTTCCAATTATGCCTGTGGGGCAGGCGAGACCTTCGAATGCAGGCACAACAAGGTCTACTGGGAGAGGGGAAACTACCTGGGACTTGGGCTTGGAGCAGCTTCCATGGTTGACAACGTAAGGTGGAGCAACACACGGGATATAAATGCATATACAAAAGAGATGGCTTTAGCCGACAGTTCTTTTGCCAAAATAAGGGAAAACCGGGAGGAGCTCACAGTAGAGGCTCAGATGGAAGAATTCATGTTCCTGGGACTCAGGCTTGTACGAGGCGTGGACACAGCGCGCTTTGCAGCTGAGTTTGGCAGGGACATAGGAGATGTCTACGGCGACGTCATACGAAAGTACGTGGATATGGGCCTTTTGGAATACGCCGAAGAGAAGTGCGGCGGCAACAGCATGAGGCAGATGCTGCGCCTTACCGATGAGGGACTTGATGTCAGCAACACTGTCATGGCAGATTTCCTTCTGTAATACTCCGCCTGGGGCTACAACTTGACAGCTGTGATAACATTTTGTTTGTAGGCGTTTTTTCTGACCGGTTAATTAGTCGGAGGCGCCACCGGATAAAATGCTGGAGTGTTGATTTATTATGATTTTGGTTTTAGTTTTTTTTGTTCTGCTCATATCTCTGATAGGAGAGGTATTTCACTATTTCAGGGTAAAGGCCAATGCTTTTACCAAGGCTGAGGTCAGACGCTCTGCCAATGAGCAGGCGCAGAAGCTGACCTATGAAGACCCGATAATATCCTGTGACTACTGCGGAGCCAAGATAGACACCCGTTATCACAAGACCTGTCCCCAGTGCGGAGGCGCTTTTGACAAGGATATCGAGTGGCTCGTAAGACATGATGTCAAGGATGAATTTGTAGATAAGGGTACTGCTCAGGTCATCTCTGAGAGAGAGGAAAAGGCAGCGGAAGAGGGCCGGAAGATACTGGCCAAGATTAAAGTCAGGATCATTGCGCTGGCGGCCTTAATACTTGGATTTTTCGTTATTGGGGTTATGGGTTTTTTGATTGCCCGTGGCTCTGAGTTCAGACAAGACGAGAAGCTTAATTCCAAGTCTTATGAACACTATATCGAATCTGACTATGCTATAGACGGAGACGGAATCCTCATAAATGAAGAGGATCTTAAGCTCACTTTAACCGGAATCTATCGTGAGGAGAGGATCGTAAGCTATGGCGATGAGACACCATATTGCGATGTGAAGCTGGCTTTTCACGTTGAAAATAATACAGGCAAAAATATAAGACTTAGCGTTCATAGTAATACCCTGAACGGCATTTCTTCGGACTCAAGCTACTTGTATATGTACGATTATGTAAAAAAAGGCGCCGATATCACTTTCTATGAGCGCATTATCCACGTAGATTACGGTAATGTCAGTCAGATTGTTTTCGAAGAGGTGGAGGCTTACTCGGAGGATTACAGCTACAAATATAGCTCAGAGGGGCCTGTTGTAGTCAATACGACCTGTGACTATGTAAATGAGATTGACTTAAGTGACTACACGAGCATTTTTTCAAATGACCTGGTGGATGTATATTCCTGTGCCGAATTTGATTCTTCTGATGAGAGGAGATACAGGATTATTCTGATAAACAAGACTACAGAGCAGCTGATGCTGGAAGCGGGAGATATCAAGGTTGACGGTGAGACAGTCAATGCCTACGGCTTTAGGAAAGCTACAGTCATGCCCGGAGGGACTTTCAGGTCATCTCAGATGTACTCCTATGATGACAGATTTCAGTATGCAGGTCCCGGTACGGATATAACCATGAATATTTCCGTGAAATGTGAGAATGATCCCACAATTGACTTCTCCACGGGATATATTAAATTGAAATGATTATTAGAACTGATACAATAATAGAGTAGTAGTTTTTCAGGAGATGTATGACTTTGCAATATTTTGGGGGAGACCGGATGAATTACAACTTTTTTGCACTTATATCCAGGATGAAATACATTGAGCGCTGGGCGCTTATGAGAAATACAAGGCAGGAGAATCTCTGCGAGCATTCCATGGAGGTGGCCATGATAGCCCATGCACTGTGCACCATTGGAAATGTGCGCTATGGCAAGCATCTGGATGCCAACAAGGCGGCACTTATCGGCCTTTATCACGACGCTTCCGAGATCATCACAGGTGATATGCCAACTCCCGTCAAGTACTTTAATTCGGATCTAAAGCACGCTTACAAGGAGGTTGAGGCCATCGCCGATGACAAGCTCCTTGAGAAGCTTCCTGATGATCTCAGGCCTTCCTTTGAAGAGATCTTTAAGCCTTCAGATACTGAGGATGAGAAGTATATGAGAAGGCTTGTTAAGGCTGCGGACAAGCTCTCTGCCCTTATTAAGTGCATCGGAGAGACCAACGCCGGCAACAGCGAGTTCAGAACGGCCAAGGAGAGCACCGGCAAGGCCATCAGGAGCATGTATCAGGAGCTTCCCGAGGTACTTGATTTTGTGAATGAGTTCCTGGCTTCCTACGGCAGTACCCTGGACGAATTGACATAATTTAGCAGTATTCGACAGTTAATCGTTATTTGATTGATTTTTTGCCGATTAAGCATCATAATTATTTTATAGACAAAAAAGCATATGGAGACATCTGATGCTGTTTATCAAGTGTGATGAACTAAGGCCCGGAATGAGGCTTGCCAAGCCTATATATAGCAAGAAGGGTGTGCTCTTGTATGATCGTGCAGCTGTCCTTAAGGACATGCAGAGCATTGAGAATATTAAGAGCTTTGGTCTTATTGGGCTTTTTATCCTTGAGCCGGCAGAGCCTGTTCCGCCCATGACTGAGGAGGATTTTGAGTTCGAAAGGTTCCAGACCGTGATGTACAACGAGATCATGGAAGAGCTTCAGAAGATCTCCAAGACGCATAAACAGGACAGGTTCCAGAATATCTGTGCGCAGATCGTGCGCAACTATGGCAATCTGAATAAGAAGATCACTTTCCAGCAGGGGCTGCGCAGTACGGAAGATTATATTTACAAGCACAGCCTCAACGTGGCCATTCTGGCTGCGGCTATCACTCATACCATGAATGTTCCCCTTTCAGAACAAAATGAAGCCGTTATGTCGGCTGTTATTCATGACATCGGTAAGCTGACGCTTCCGCCGGATCTGCAGTCCAAGCAGCATACCAACGAGGCGGAGAGGACAGTTATCGATGCCCATGAAACCGCCGGTTATCCCATAATCGACGACGCCTTTTCCTCTATGCCCAATATTAAGAGGGCCTGCAATCAGGCAAGGAGGGTGTTGCTGGATTACTGGAATGGTAAATACATCGAGAACCAGAAGATGCTTCTGGCAGCCAAGGTACTCATCGTCGCAGGTATTTTCGACAAAGAGACTGCGGTGCGAGTGGATGATTCACCAACCTCGGAGGTGGCGATCATCAGGAAGATGATGGACAGGAGCGATGTCTTTGATCCCAAGGTTGTTAAGGGCCTGGTTGATTCCCTTAATATTCTTATTCCGGGAATCAGCGTGGAGCTCAGCACCGGAGAGAAGGCGCTGGTTATCAGGACCAATGAGAATGATTTCTTAAGGCCTACGGTACTGAGCTTTAGAGACAACTCCATCATAGACCTCTCCAACAGGAGAGCTTACGGCGACATTGAGCTGGTGGATATCATGAAGACCATGGACAATCGATACATTATGGATACCGCCAAGATGAAGGCTCTTGGCATAGCAGTGGAAGAGCCGGAGTACGTATAAACAGGGTGAGGGCATATGTCAAAGATTGAAGATATACTTAAGGAAGCCAAGGAAGCGGGAGCATCTGACGTACATATCACAGTTGGTGTACCTCCCAAGATGAGACTTAACGGTAAGCTGGTTGCCATGGAGAGCTATGGCAAGATGCTTCCACCGGATACAATTGAAATAGCAAGTGAAGTCATGACAGAGGTTCAACTGGCCAAGCTCGAAGAAAACGGCCAGCACGATATGTCTTTTTCCATAAGGGGCGTGGGACGATACAGGCTCAATGTGTTCAAGCAGAGGGGCTCTATTGCCATGGCCTTCAGAGTAGTGGCCACTGAGATCCCCGGAGCAGACAGCCTGGGAATCCCTGACACAGTCATGGAGCTCGCCAATAAAAAGAGAGGCCTGGTGCTGGTAACCGGCCCTACAGGAAGTGGTAAATCCACTACACTTGCCTCTATCATCGACATGATAAACAACACCAGAGATGCCCATGTAATCACGCTGGAGGACCCTATCGAGTTTACCTACCAGCATCGCATGTCCATCGTTAACCAGAGAGAGATCGGAACGGACTCCAACAACTACGCCAGTGCCCTCAGGGCGGCTCTTCGTGAGGATCCGGACGTTATCCTTGTGGGAGAGATGCGTGACCTTGAGACCATCAGCACCGCCATCACGGCAGCTGAGACAGGACATCTGGTGCTCTCAACGGTTCATACCATCGGAGCCTCCAACACCGTGGACAGGCTTATTGACGTATTCCCGTCACACCAGCAACAGCAGATCAGGATCCAGCTGGCAGGCGTTCTGGAAGCAATCATCTCCCAGCAGCTCCTCCCGGCAGGGGACGGCATATCAAGACTTGCGGCCTTTGAGGTACTGCACGTTAACAGTGCTGTGAGAAACCTTATCCGTGAGGGCAAGTCCCACCAGCTGATCACCTACATGCAGACCTACAGAAAGCAGGGCATGATCACCATGGACGATGCCATCATGGAGCTGTACAGAGCCCAGAAGATCACCAGGGAGGTTGCACTTCAGTTTGCCCAGGATCCGGATACCATGCAGAACAAGATGCTCAGGTGATGTGGCCCGGGCCTTGCCGCCCGGAAATTCAGGCAATCGAGTAGGCTGACTCCTACTCGATTTCGCACACGAACATTCCGCACTTAGTGCTCCATGTTCTTACGACCGGCAAATGAATTTGTATGCAAGCATCCATTCGCTTGCCGGTCTTGTGCAACAAATAAAGGCGGCATCCGTAGATGCCGCCCTTCTTATTTTAAGATGGATTATTTGCTACTTATCATTATCTCTTAAGGTTGGTGAGTTCCTCAAGAAGTGTATCGGATACTGTGATGATTCGGCTGTTAGCCTGGAAACCACGCTGTGTTGTGATCATCTCTGTAAACTCTTTTGAAAGGTCTACATTTGACATTTCCAGAACGCCTGTGTTCATATATCCGCCGTCTGTTGTGATATCCTGAATTGTTGCCTCTCCTGAGTTAAGAGTTGCTCCGTAGAGGTTATCACCTTCTTTTGAAAGACCTGATGCGTTAGCAAATTCTGCTGATGCAATCTGTCCAAGAAGCTTTGTCTGGCCATTTGAATATGTTGCGTAGATCTGTCCGTCTGTAGATACTGTGATACCGTTCATCTCACCTACCATACGACCGGTGTTGAGAGACTTCTTATCACCCTTTACAGCTTTAATAGTTGCAGATCCATTTGTGTTGTAGTTTGTTACATTGGAGAAATCAAGTGTAAGCTTTCCTCTGTTCTCTTCTTCCTCTTCTGTTGTAGGCTGGAAACCAAATGCTTCAAGGCCTTCAACTTTCTGGTCGAATAAGAGATTTATTTCAGGAACAACTTTTCCGTTTGCTGTTGTGATTGAGCCGTTAGCTGGATCAAATACGAGCTGGATTGTCTGTGTACCTGTTGTAAGTGTTATACTTCCGTCAGAGTTGATTGCGTATGTACCATCGCCGCCGTAAGCATCAGCGTCTTCATCTGATAATCCATATACCTTATAAAGGAAGTCCTTAAGTGGTCCATCAGTTGACTGAAGAAGGTCTTTAATATCGCCCTTAAGAGGAACATCGAGGTAAGCGATAGTATCATTTGTTGTTACATATTCAAGATTGCCATTACTCATGAGCTTTGTTGCGTAATCGGTATTCATTGTAGGTGTCTCATAAGCCTCATGGTAGAATGTAATTACGCCTGCTGTATTGATGTTAACGTTTCTGCTTATGTTTGCGGTTCTTGTTGCTGCATCGATTGAGTATACATCATTGAGGAGTTCTGCGCTGTAATCTGCAACCGTTGTTTCTTTTCCAGTAAGTGCGTAGTTGATACCTGTGTTGGAATCCTTAAATACTGACTTAGGAGTTGATTCAGGATATGTTGTCTCATCTGCTGTGTAGCTGATACAGAAGTTGCGGCCTTTAAAGAGAATTGTGTTCTCGTCTACTTCTCTCTGAGTCTTGTCTGCTGAATAGAACTCTACGCCATAGGTTCCGCCCTGCTGAACGATCTTGAATGCGTTCAGGTTGTTATTTGTCATATAAGTCTGAAGATTTCTTATTACAGTTCCGTCTGCATCCCGAGTTAATCCTGCTGCTACAAGTGCTGCTTCATTTGCTGCTGAGTACTCATATACAAGGTCATCGTTCTTGTAAATAGATGGCATACCTGTTAAAGTTGCCTGCTTCTGAACTGCTCCTGTTGCTGTACTCTTGATCTTAGATGCATATACAACCAGGTCAGACTTAAGATCATCTGTTGTATCCTTTGTGTATGTATAGTACATCTTCTCTGTATAACTCTGTGATAATACATCAAGTGTGGAATATCCTGTATCAGGCATGAAGTCTGATGCATACTGTGCAAGGTTGGAAGCTTCATTCTTCTCAGCACTTAATGGAAGCTTGGACTCTTTATATACTGTGAAAGTGTCCTTGTCAGCTGTATTGTTCTTATAAGTGTACTTGAATGTACTGTCACCGTAATAGTTGTACTGAGTTGCATCCTGAGCAAATGTTGTATTACCTGTTGTTGTAGTTGGATCATAAACGTTTGTAAGGCCTGCATTTGATGTAGTATATACATTTTCAAGTGTTGCCTTAAGGAACTTACTTGCTGTATATGTATTTCCGCTTGTAGATGTTGGAAGCTGGTATGCAAGCTGTGATCCATCGTTCTTTACATAATACTTATTTGTATTTGTAGCTGTATATGAGAAAGAAAGGTTTGTTGCTGAGTTGATCTTACTTGTGAGATCTGTTGTCTCAAATGTGATTGTAAGTGTACCATCTTCCTCAATCTTATAAGCTGAATTCTTGTCGTAGCTGTGTGTTCCGCTTGTTACGTCGTAATCTGAAATGCCGTATACTTTTTCAAGAACTCCTGAGTACTTGTTCTTGCTGACATTCATAAGTTCATACAATGTGCCTGATGTTGGAACGTTCTCGTATACTGTAGCGCCTGCAAGAAGGTTAACGTCAGCCTTAGTTGACTGTACATTTACTTCGTATGCATCTTCTACCAGATTATCAACAGATTCCGTCTCACCAAATGTGATTCCGTTCAAAAGGTCTTTTCCGATTGTATTTCCATTTGAATCAAGAATATCTGTAAGCTGGAGTGAGAAAAGATGATCTGTTCCTGTATCCTTTAAAACGAACTTGCCTGTGTAGAGATAACCTTTGTTGTCATAGAACTCCATTGTGATTGTCTTACCATCGTCAGATGTTACGTTTGTATCATTATCATCGATGTTTCCTGAGAAAAGACCTGCTGTAGTAGCTGCAGGTGCATATGTTGAATTATCAGGAGCCATGATCTTAAGGTTTGAAAGACCACCGTTCTTATTTACTGTAATCTCACCGGTCTCTGAATCTTCCTGTGCTGTCCAGCCCATTACGTAGTAACCGTTTGACTGCATTGCAAGGTTTCCTGCGCCGTCAACGTAGAAAGAACCATCTCTTGTGTAAAGATTTTCTTTTCCGTTATTAACAACGAAGAAAGCCTTACCTGTTATCATGATATCAAATGGGTTATTTGTTGTCTGAGTTGCACCCTGAGATTCAATCGCTGTGCTGATGGCACCTGATTTAGCACCAAGACCGATCTGACGAGCATTTATACCACCCTTTGTAGCTGTGGCACCGGATGCTGCCTGAGTTGTCTGATACATAAGATCTGAAAATGTGATTGACTGGGATTTGTAAGAAGTTGT
>JAEEGL010991058.1_pt1 | contig 22146 bp, 23 predicted proteins | sample 9134231 | NCBI WGS metagenome assembly JAEEGL01 (sample SAMN16246548, study PRJNA631951) | gut metagenome | biome: gut microbiome; feature: rumen; material: fiber-attached | host: Bos | place: Iran: Karaj | collected 2018-10 | reverse complement strand
CTTATCACCCTTCATCAGTGTAAGTCAGCATCTATTCTTTTCAGTTTACTTAAACCATTAGGTTGACTATTTCTTGATAGCCGATTATCGGCCAAGGGGTAGCCGATTGAAGGACAGACTACTCCCTTGGCGTATGGCGGTTATTTTAAGCATTCATAACGGTTAGCAGAGTGTCCTCCATCTGGGCGCTTTTGCGGAATTACCTTGATGTATCCTTTCTTTTCAAGCGAAGACAATGCAAGCTTAACTGTTGAAATTGCTCTCTTACACTGTTTAGCAATGGCTTTATGCGAAGGAAAACAATCTATATTTTTGCCTTGAAACCTGCACAATACTTGATACACCAATGTTTCGGTCGCATTCAATTCACTGTCATCAATTGCGATCCACGATCGAATCATTGGTTTGCACCTCTTCATTTATGAATTCTTCTAACGGTTCTGCTGGAGCTATATCTGATTCTGACATAGCATTGCCGTCTGGAACAGCATATCCTCCGGTGGAAGAACTGCTCGGTTTTCCTTTCGCCTTTTTGCGTGAACTTTCTTGCTCGTCAAAGATGGCTTGTTCGATATGTTCCTTATCGGGTTTAGGCTCCGGTCCGTTTGAAGTTGCATCAGAGATGGACTCTTCTGTGTTTTCCTTTGTTTGTTCTGAAGTCTGTTCTCCTACCGACTCTTTCGCTTCTTGCCGTTCTTCGATTTCCTCAGTCGTTAAGCGATCTCCGGCACTGTGTGAACGCTTCCCAAATTGTCGCCCAATCGCTGCCTCTAAAAGCGACTGACTCGCATACTCGACCTTCCTGTTTCCTTTGTCCGGTACAGCATACACTTCTTTCGGAAATAGGATGCCCCATTTGAAGAACAACTTTAGTCTCACTTTCATTGGATAGAATCCGGTTTTCATCACTACAAAAGTGCCTTTTGGAAGTGATTTCAGTTCATCCGGAGTAAGCAAGGCGCGCTCTATCATCTGAAGGTTTTGAGATGGATCATTCTTTCCACGGCTGACTGAACCAGACAATACAGTTCGTGATCCAAGCGACTTGGATAAAACTTGGGCAGATTCACTGTTCGGAGCAAAACCGCCAAACACGGTTAACTGAGTATTGTCCGTTATGATCTCGCATCCTTCTTTGCCGTAGTTTTTCTGGAGCTGAGCGAATGACTGGATAATTGCGACTATCGACATTCTCCTGGACCGTGATGCCGAGAACATCATCTCCGCTGATTCTATTTTCGGTATTGTGCCGAACTCATCAAGATACATCATAACACGATTCTTAAGTTGTCCGCCTTGTTCATCAGCTACTGCGAGTATCTCGCGGTACAGCTGCTGCACAATCAGTGAAACCATAAAGTGTTTTGACGTATCTTCTTCAGGAAGAACAATAAAGATTGCCGACTTTGAATTGCAAAAAGTCTCTGCATCAATCGCAGGGTCGAAGCACAATATCTGCTCAAGTTCTGAATCGAGGAATGCGTTCAATCTGGACAACGCTGTTGACATAACTGAGTTCATTGCCTGGTCGCTGGTATTCAACGCTGCACCGCTGAACCATCGCGCTTTGTGTTCCTCTGGCAAACGCTTCATTAGAAGTTGGAATTGTGTATTTCCCGGTATTCTCGATGGTGTCAGAAGGTCCTGTATGATCTTAAACACAGACACTATGTGTCTTGTTTCCGGGGGACAGAACTCAGCTACAAGCAGAATGCTTGCACAAAGCAGTCCTTCGGCAGCGTCATAGAAAAATGCGTTCTGCCCGAATGAGGCGCCTTCCATGCCAGACAGTATAATGGTCTTGGCAATGATCTTCGCGTACTTCTCTGCTTTGGCTTTGTATGAGAGGTTGTCGGGATATGCTTTCCAAAGGTCCATATACTTATTGACCAGGTTTAGCAAGTTGTTACCATCAGATCGGGTTGGGTTACGTAGGTCAAGCACAGCCACATTGTAACCGTAGTACTCTTTTGCAATCTTCCCATAGTGGCGGTACAAATCACCTTTGGTATCAGAAGTTACAAATGACATACCAGACGCGCATGCGTATTCGAGGTTAGGATATAAAAAGTATGCGGTTTTACCAACACCGGCTGCACCTATCATTAAGGCATGAACGTCCGAGGTATCAACAATGGCAGTTGTGCCAGTTTTTCCTGATTCACAACCGACTACGATACCCTGATCATCTACCTTTGGGAGTTTTTTGCCTTTACGCCATTGCTCGGGTTCAAACGGAATGTGCTTGTAAGTTCTGTGGATCTCGTCTTTACGAGCCCAACGTGCTGTTCCGTGCTGACCGTCACCGACAGTTTTGGCCTTAATGTTATTAAGACTGTATATGTGGGCGAGCACGGAGATGCCGCCGAGGACAACAAACATTGCTGCTGCGATTAGGGAAAGAGTTCCAATACTGTTCAATCAGAGACCTCCTTTTTATTTGATATTGCTGAAGAGGATTGGTATTTCAAGAGATCTTCGTCCCAATCCTTGTTTATTGGAATCTGAATGCCGATGGAGGAATAACCTTCTTCAGAAAGTACTTTCTTGATCCTCTCTGATGCTGTTTGGCCAGCAGTGTCGTTATCAAGACACAACTCGATATGATTCAGGTTCGGGTGTGTTTTCAGTTGCTGAAGCAATGCTTTTTCTGAAACAGAGCAGAGTGCAACGTAAGAATGTTTACGCCAGCCCGCCTTGTTCATGCTAATATAAGCCAGCATATCTATTGGTGCTTCAAAGACATAGATTGTGTTGCTATATCCGTTGAAGTGGAATGAATACTCAGCTCTGCTGCCGCAAACAGTTTGTTTGAAATTCGATACAGTAGATCGCTTGTGACAATGTGAAACCCAACCGTTCTCGTTTCGTCCTATGAATACGCAGTTGTGATATTGTCTTTCTTCGTAGAGTGTTCCGAGCTTTATGAAAGCGTTAATAATCTCTGTATCAATTCCTCGTCTGTTCCGGAGATACATAAAAATACGGAAAAAGTTGCCATTACGATTCGGAAGTATCAATCTGGTTTGAATGGGGTCGACAATGTTTGCAGTATCTCCTGACAACTCTATTACGGCTTCTCTAAATGAACGCCCGAAATACTTCATCACGAATCTAATAGCGTAACTTCCAGTTTGATCATAGTGCGAGAACCATTCGTATCCTTTGATCCAAACATTCTTTTCGGGCCAGAGAAACTGGTTGCCAATCTGCTTGAGTTGGACATCATAAGAAGACAGAAATCCACGTAAATCAGTGTGATTAGCTAAATCGATTTGTGATTGAGGTAGTTTGGACATAAATAGCTCCTTTCAAAAACTAATTGACACATAATGACGGCTGCTGTACAATGTACACCGCAAGTGTACATTTTTAAGTTATAGCAAATGTACACGAAAAAAGTGTACACAACAAAAGGATAGTTGAGTTGTGTACATTCCAACTATAATGACGTCACAAACTCATAAGGAGGAAACATAATGTTTAAACTGGAAGATAACCCTGAGGTTCTCGGAGCACATCTTGAAAAGTTGATCAAAAGCAAATACAAGAATACCCGTCAGTTCTGTAAAGCATATCTTGAATTACGCGATGGTACAACAAATGACGAAGAGATACGTAAACTCTTGAACAGAATGTTGCAAATACTTAAAGGAAAGAAACGAATCCAGGTCGAAGACCTTCCGTACGTTTCGGAGCTGCTTGATGTGTCCTGCGAGGAAATATTGTCTGCTGGCAAGACACATAGCCCCGTAATCAGTCATATGACCAATTATGATATTGCTTTTTCAAATGACAGGAGCGTCTGGGAAAAGTATATGAAGCGCGAGGATAAGCTCTTCCTGAATTGTGACGAGTACAACAAATCAGTGATAGATTATGCTCTCGAATTCAAAAACTATGCTTTTATAAAGTATTTGCTTGATGAGAAGTTTATCTGGTTTGTAGATCTTGATGGTTGGAAAGATATGGGCTTTACTTTTGGAGCCGGAACCAGCGTTAAAAGACGGGATATCGGTAGCATTGACACAACGACACCTATTGAGATCCAGACTCAGGATCGTTTAAGGACTTCAACAATTGCTCTTGCAATCGAGAATAACGACTTTGAAATTCTTGACTCACTTTGTGCGCGAATGATCCCGGAGATGCTATCGACAAATTTCTTCTATACGCGAAATAACTATCAGCGAAAAAAGAACCAAGATCTTCTCAATGCCATTGCAAATTCAGAGAATGATGCTGTACTTGACTATTTCTCCGATGAGTTCAGCGTCAAGAGCTTAAAAAAGTATAACAACAAGTATGTGTTTCCGTTTTTGGGCGACGTTATTGATATTATGCTTGAAAACGGTAAGTACAAGAAAGCTGAGATACTTGTTAGAAAAGCCATTCGGCATAACAAGTCTGTTTTCCAGAAACTGAAGACATTGATTAATGACGCATATGAGTTTAACAAAAGCCACCTCGGTTTCAACCCGGAAGGAGTGGAGAATATTCTAAAGAACCAGACTCTTAATAACTTTAGCTATGACGATATCAATAATCTGGTTTCATACTTTTACTTTCCGGAAAATGGCCAAACCGTTGGTATTGTTTCCAATATTGTCCATGTTAAAAGTAATAAAGCAGACTCATTACTGCGCGAACTCATACTCGAATTAAACACCACTTACGATGATATCGTAGCCATTAGAGGAGATAAATAACATGTCTAAATGGTGCTTCAATTTCGATTCTGGCGAGTATGAGTGGATTGATCGCGATGGTTATAGTTGGGATCAACAAGCATATGTATACAACTGGGACAACAGCGAATATCGCCGCGAGGAAGAGGAAGAGGAAGAGGAGGAAGAAGAGGAAGAGCGACGTCGCGAAGAGGAAGAAGATGACTGGCATAGCAGCCTGTTCGATGACGATGACGATGATGATTAATTACATCACCAAATTTTCTCCATTCTTAACTGCCTGTATTTCCTTGCGAAGCTGCCGGTCGATATCTTCATCATCTGATAGATCGTAACGGCGGTAATTATCTTCAAATACACGAGCAATACCTTGTCCAAAACGCAAAGCGGCATTCAACACGGCAGGTCTTTTGATGATGCCGCTTTGGATTTTATCATAGGGCTTTAACTTTGTGCTTAGCCTTGACGCCTCATAGACCAGTGCGTTTCGGATTGGTTTGAAAGCCTTTTCCTGTGACAAAGGTAATTTCACCGGTTTCTCATCTGTATATGTTTCGTATACTGCACATTTGGCTTGGTACCAAATATCATATAAATCATCAATTGTATCGTTTGAAGCAACATCATTGACGATTTCATCGACCAACGCTTTAGCTCTGCGAGGAAGGTAACCGTACTGTTTCTTACCCTTTACCATAGAGAGCTCTTGAGCCAGTTCCTCAAGTTTAGATAATAGCCAATTGTCGATAAACGCTCCTGTCCTAATCGACTCGATGAGATTGCGAAATCTGTTTCGCATCTCTACGGTTAGCTTATTTCTTACAATGGTTTGCTGGTCGTAAATCTTATGAAGATCATCTTCAAAGATCCTGGTGCCGAACAAATGTCTTAGGTTATTGAGACCTTTTTTGGAGATATACCCAGGTAAAGTGTTACTGGTCGAATACAATAACAGGTGGATGTGGGGGTGATGCGATTCATTGTGGAAGGCTCCGTACCAGCGCAGATCTTGTTTCGGTATCTTGAACTGTTCTGCTATATAATCAATCTGGGACCGTACGAAGTCCTTCCAACGATTTGCATTATCATAACCAAGACGTGCAGCGTCCTCGCGCTTAAGTGATACAATAAGTGTAAAGACATTGCCATCGAACCGCTGTATCTTTTCTACTTCATCTTCGAGATCAAGTGGCTTGTCGCTGTCAGAAAACAGGCCGTGTTTGCCAGTCCCTTTATCAACACGTGGACGCGTTGCCATATATTTGAGATAGCTGCTTTCCTGCGTTAACTGGGGGAAAGATTCAACCGCTGCCGAAATGAATTCAGAAGCATCTCCGCGTGTTTTGGAAGCAGCATAATATTCATATTCTGACATCCTTTGACATTCCGGCTTTGTGGTAAGGATATATTCTATCAGTTCTCTCTGTGAATCTGTAGCGATTTGGTTTTTCCACTCGTCTGTTCGTTTATCAACGTTTTCTCGAGTTGCGACATATCTCATCAATCCGCCGATATTTTTACGAGTTTTGTCAGTTTGATAGTATCTGCACTTGACGATGATCCTCGGCATAGTTAATCTCCGTCTTTGGCCACATAGCGAGCATTCTTCATTGCATCCGCAAATGAGATAAAGCCGCTCCGCTTACGTATAATGCCATAGGCATCATTACGCGTTGCCCGGATTTCCTCATCTGAAAGATCCAGAAGTTTATCCGCAAGCAAGAGTTCAATGGTTGCTTGCTCACCAGCAACGTTGAAAAGGATGTATGCCAGGCGGTTTTCAAGGTTTTTGATGTTATCCCGGATCACACGTGCCGTCTCTGAAGTTATAATGTTCTGATGTGTTTTTGAGTCGAGCTCGCAACAGTAGAACCGGACGGCTTCTTCAATGAACGCACTGCGCGATCTTACGTTCGCGGTGTTTATATGAGAATCAATCAACTCTGACACATCTTCGTGGATGCGAAACCCATACTTTTCCTTTTTGTTTTCATTGGGCTTTTCTTTTTTTGAATCTATATTCACTTTCAATACCACACCCTTTCTTTGGCATGATTGCAGCCTCAAAAAACAAGTCTACTTAAAGGGGACAACGCCCAGAAACAGTCCCCCGTTGACCATAAACAGATATTTGTGAGAATAATGCGAAAGCGCCGCAACAATGTGCCAACATTCTTCGAAACAGCCCGCCGTTGCGGGATGATGTGAGCCGTGCAGGGGCGGAAAGTCCCCGGCACTTTAACCCGCTTAAAAATCTGCAGTCCTCGAAATACCCGAGTTATCCACATAATTCCGCGAGTTTTCCACAGGCTGTTGGCATAATGCTTGAATGGTCTGTCGTTCCGTCTATTTACATGTAAGAGCGGCTGATGATCACACGCTTCGCCACAACCCTTCAAAAATGCCCTAAAACCGGCCGTTTGCTTTGCGGTGGAGTGTTTACCTCACCTAGAACGAAATCGCCAAAAACGGGCAAATTTCGGGCAACACGTTGTGGCTGTCAAACCATCCTCAGGCTATTTCCATCTTCGGTTCCGGAGAAAGTGTTACCGTCTCCTGGTCGAAGCCGATCAGCTTTCCGTGGTTGTAATCTGACACCATCTTTTCTGCTTCTGTTATCGTGTGGCCCTCATCGAACCAACGAAATTCCATCTCATCGAGCGTGGCGTCAATTGTTCCCATTACGTGATCGGAGTAGTTTTTGGCTACCTCCAGAAACTTATCTCGGCCAAGAGTCTTATATAGACCGTGAAGTGTTTTCATCTTTCCATGTCTAACGGTCCCAGCCTCAGTCGATTGATTATTCATCGTTACCCTCCTTCGCTTGCTTTTCTTACTGGTGTCACACCATATAATTCGTCCAAACGTGCCTCGTCCTCATCGGCAATCTCTATTTCGAATGCCTCCTCGATTAGCATATAGACCGTCTTTTCGTTTGTGGTTTCCAGAAAACACGATGCAAGACGTTCGTAAAAGTTTTCCTGTTCCTCCAGTCCTGCAAGCTTTTTAATTGACATGAACTGCGCTTTGTGTATATCTCCGGTCGACAAATCATATTCAGTGAATACAATCTGGATGTTTTCAAACCGTTCCTGCAGAGCCGGATCGTTGAACATATCTGCTACTCCAGCGGCTGCTCCCGATTGATAATCAATGCTTGGATTACCAGAAGTCCAACCGAATAAGCAGAGCACAGCAATGAGTGGTATGCAGAGAATAAAAATGGATATGCCGATGACATATCCGATGAACTTTCTGCCTTTCTTATTTGACACAAGAGCAGCAGCTACTTTCTTTGCAACTGCTGCTACTGTTACTGCTGCCATTATCTACCGCCTGCCTTCCCGAAGAGTGCCGCCTTGTATTCCGGAGCAATGACCTGTAGGAGGTATCTCTCATTGCCGCACTTGAACAGGCAGACTCCACGTTCAGGATACTTAATCAGCTCATACTCACTTTCCTCGATCTGCAATGCATCCATGAACTCTTTCGGATTGATGTTGCCCGGATTAAAGAGGAAATGATGGGTCGGAATACTGAACAGCGGCTTCGTGAGTTCGCGGATGCCTGGAATCAGGAAGTCCTCGATGTTCTGACTCGCAAGGATTAGTGCAGAGTCTTTCTTACGGACACGTTTTGCTGCGTTGCGGATATACTCAATAGCGGTCAGGTTCGTGAGGAACAGATACAGCTCATCTATGGATGCCACTGTATTGCCGTTGGTCAGGAGCTTGTGATTCATATATGAGAGTATGTTGAATAGCATTGCGTCTTTCAATTTCTTATTGCTGTCCATAAGTCCTTTGACACCGAAGCAGATGAATTTGTCATCGCTTATGTTTGTGTGGCCATTGAAGAACTTGCTCTCAGCGCCTTTACACATTGAGTTTATACCGAGACAAATCTCTCGCAGCAGTTCCTCGGTAAACAACGATTTCGAGCCGTTCTCATACTTGAGATATTCTTCCTCGACTAGATTGTAAAGATTCTCCATAGTCGGATAGTCAGTCGGTTTCAGGCGACTATAATCGGTATGATCTGTGATTCCAAAATTGGAATACAGTCTTGCTACAAGGATTTCGAGTGCATCGATATGCGCGTCAGTGAAATCTTTGTAGGACCGGAAAAAATCTTTCAGATATGAGATATGCTGACTCAGTCTGGTGGACTTACGGAACGCCTCCGGCGCGTCTTTGTCTTCATCGACGTCGTCCGACCATGCTTTGGGTTCGAGCGGGTTGATGATATACTTGCCGGACATCAGATCGATATAGCAACCGCCGAGATTGTCGGTCAGTTCCTCATATTCCTGTTCAGCATCAAGTGAAATAATCGACTTGCCAGACTCACGCAAATTTGTGAGCAAGAGCTTCATCAGATACGACTTGCCCTGGCCGGAGTTGCCGAGGATGAGAATGTTGCTGTTTGTCTTGTCGTCATCTCTGCGGTCGAAATCTACGAGGATGTTTGTGCCGTATCTATCTTTTCCGATATAGAAACCGTTGGGGTCTGTCTTGCCGGAGTAATTGAACGGATAGAGATTTGCGACAGAAGACGCAGGAAGAACACGCTCGAACTGTTTTTCAAAAGCGTTGTATCCACACGGGCTTATTGACATAAAACCTTCCTTCTGGCGGAGGATAAGGCGGTCTACAGAGATCTTCTCGCGGGTCAACTCCATCGACACCTCGGTTTGCAGTTCGGAGAGTTTGTCCAGATTGTTCGCCGACAGTTCAATGAACACCGCGCAATGGAGTAGAGGTTCTTTCGTCCTGCGCATTTCTGCAAGCAGCTCGATAACATCGTTCATATTGCCTTCGCCTTTGATGGACTCCTGTAAGTCTTCCGATGTGGACAGCATCTTGTTTTTCCGCTGGGCGTTCTGGATGATCTTACGCTGCTCGGCGGCATCAACATATCGACTATAGATGTGTAGAGTAACATTCTCTTTGTCACCGAACCTTGAGAGAATGGCCTGATCTGAAGTTGCAGGAGGATACTCGCGGACTGCCCAGACGCATCTGTAGGTATCTCCAAAGATAAAATGATCAGCCATGAATTTGACGGCAGATGGCGCAACCATATCAAAGAAATCTTTGAGCTGCGCCTCAGCCTTGTCTACCTGTACAGGAAGTTGTTTTTTCTTTGTCATATTGCTTTCCTTTCTTCTTAATCAGGAATGATCCACTTTTCTGCCGCCTTATCACCATCGTGGTCTTCAATGACTTCTTCTGTCATTTTGACTCCGAAGTACCGTGCAATCACACGCTTGGTGTCATCTTTGTCAGCGCGTCTGCAATTGAAACCTTGCTCATTGATGCATTTTTCAATGCGATTCAGCCGCGAAAAGGATTCTTCATCGGACTCATTTCTGAGTCGGACAATGAAAATGAATTCTCGCGAAGTGCTCATTTGGACCTGTATATCATCGAGAAACGTCTTGTCTTTCAAGAGTAGTTCGCGTATCTTGCCGTTTGGCTCATCATTGTATCGTTCATCGAGATAGATTTTGTTGTCATCAAAGTTCTCCCTGGCATCGATACAAACGATCTCTATATCCGGCTGCGCTGTCAGAAGAGTCATTAGATGCTTTATCTTCTGAGATACAGCGACTCTGGATAGCACAGATATATTTGTCGGTGTGACAAGATAGAATACAATCTCGCCGTGACCGCTTGTTTGTATGCCATTCCGGGAAAAGCCTTTAACACCAAGAAGGCTTTGCGTAGATATATTTGCTTTCTTCAGTTTCAATCGTTCTCACTCCTTCCAGTGTGACTGCCGATATCTTCGTTCTTCCATTCAAAATACTGCTGCGATGTTACAAAGTATTTGAATCCGCGTTTGATGAAATCCATTACAGTATTGTCTTCCAGTCGGATCGTCAGGAACGCATAACCCAGCGTAAGTCCGAGCGGCAGCATCAGTTTTAATTGAGAAAGGGCAAGCACGGACAGAAGCGTTGCCACTCCTATTATCACGATATCCTTAAGGCTCCATAACCACAGTTTTGCCTGAGATTTCAAGTTCTGCGGGTAAAGATATTGTTCGTTCATAATCTGTTTCCTCCGTTATTTCTTCGCAACAGCCCTTGCGAGATTGACTGCCATAGTCGTGTTGTGAACCGCGTTCGAGAAGTGAACCTTAACGCTGGTATCGAGCCCGAACGCTTTTGCAATATTCGGCACTTCGTTGGCAGCCAGCATAATTCCTACGGAAAGCAGCATGCTGTATCGCCAGGTTAGAAGGCCAACGTACAGAAGCGTCATCTGCATAAATGCCGTAAAGCAAAGAGCTATTACCTGTCTACACCAAGACATAAAGCCTTCAGTATTTCCTTTTGGAATACTGAACATATACAAGCTACCGACAGCGATCTGCGTCAAAAGCATTCCGCCACGCTTGATATTTGCAAAAAAGATCTTAATTACACAATAACCGAGAGCAATAAGGAACAGCAAATTAATTGTACCTCCGAGCATACTGAATGAACCATATGCTACGGATCCCGGCTCAAGAGTTTGAAGAACACTAGTTGCAAGATATCCAAGATTGCTGGCCAAGTTTTGACCGCTAGCAAAAAGCGTCCCGAGATCGTGCATCAACGTGCCCTGAATGGTAATGCACCATGAATACAATTTAACCGGCAGAATTGTAAACAAATTAACTGCCAGGAAAGAATATAATATCGGCAGTATCTGCCGCTTGATATTGATTCGTTCCATTGATTGATACTCTACTGCCGTATCGAAAATGGCAACAACAAGTCCGGCTGCGAACAAGGCCCATCCAAAATATTGAACAAGTTTCAGAAAAGCCTGAACCCACGGAAGGTCAAACAATTCAGTTCCCATATTGCCGATCATAGAGAAAAAGTCTGCAATCGCACCGAAAATCAGATCGTAAAACCACTTGAAAAAGATGTCGAAGATGCTGCCGGATATCTGTTCCCACAGCCAGTGTATAGCGGAACTAAATGAGTCTCCGACACCGGTAAATAAATCGACTAACCAGTCAAACAATTGAAAACCACCTCCAAAGTTGGTTTGATTACTTCATATAAAAAGACCGCGGCGTTTGCTGCCGCGGTCCAAGCATCAGACTGCTTCTTTTTTATCCGGTTCATCGAACAATGCATCCGGGTCAAGAGGCATCCATGTTCCATCTTCTAAATCGACCTCTTCATTCAATTCATCAAAGTCTTTAAGAGCTTTGGCGATATCCGCCTCGATTTCTTTCAGAATCTTGGCTCTCTCAAGATCGATGCTTTTTTTAGTTTTCCGCATTTCACTCATCTCCTTCCTGATTTGGGTGAGCCAAAGTATACCAGAATTGAAATGGGTTGGAACATATTTCCCGTATTTCCCGACTCTACAGTTAGTAGAATTTCTGGGAAATATCGGGAAATATTGGGAAATATCGGGAAATATGGAAATGTTACGTAAAAAAGTCTCGATTTAATGGAGTATAAAGGCAGTTAAGGGGGTCACTTTTGACAATTTGTCAAATTTTGCCCCCCTTAACTCATATTATTAAAAAATCTATGAATGCTTGTCACTTAGACTCTTGTTTTTCGCCCAACAGGATTTTTGTGTGTTTAGTAACATCGTCCCAATGATCTGTCAGCGCCCAAAGTCCCTCAAAGAAAACATAGTTTTTGTCAGTAATAAGGTTGTCGTAAACGCCGTTGCAATAATCAGTTGCCATCTCTTTCAGAAATACTTTGTCTTTTCTAACATACTCATACAATTTTAAATCGACTAAACAAATATCAAAATTCCGCACGGCATACTTTACGATTCTGCGGGTGTCTTCTTTACTTGCGTATGGCAATACATCTAAAATTTCATCCCATGACATACCTTCATCAATTCTTTGTTTTATGTAGCAAGACCTTTCTTTAGTTGTTTTGTCTCGAATAATAGAATCCGGCAATACATCATATAACTCTTTATTACACTCCTTGCAAAAAAAGTGGGTTTTATGATTTGATATGCACTTTATTGGAATGTTGTCATATTTTTTGTTACACAGAGGACAATAACAAGTTGTTGTTTCAACCACAGGAAGTGGAGGCAAATCCATTGGAATTTCCCACACTCTGCGAATTTGATATTTAGTTTTAGTCGAAACAATCTGAGCCCATTTTTCCCACTCTCCCTTATGCGATGATTGTTTCTTATCGTAAATCGTGTGAAGCAATTCATGAATAACTGTATTTATGAAATCGTCATCATAAATAATCCGCTTGTTTAAGGTGATAACATAATCATGGTCATATTTTGGTTTTAATTTCTCACTACCGCAGATTCCATAACAATACCTTGCAGACTCACGCATGTATTTAAAAAGTACACTGGTTGAAATTGGTGCTCCAAGATCATTGAGAATTGTAACAGCTTTATTAATCAGTTCTTTATGATGATCGTTTACCTGATATTCGTAACCCATCTTTATAACTCCCTTCAACAAAAGCTTATCAATGACAGCAATGGCATTTATCTTTGACAACTTTATTATACTCGAGGCTATGTACCATAAATGGTATTGTATCATATTAGATGTTATTTGTGCAATTAATGTTAAAAATGCCTCGTGAACGTGACAAATCAGTAGTGACAAAATGTCTCTGCTTAAGGGGGCAAAAAGGCAGTTAAGGGGGTCACTTTTGACAATTTGTCAAATTTTGCCCCCTTAACTCATAAACTCACATACCTATGATGCTCCATATGAAGAGCGGTGCCGATAGAGTGAATACGAGTGTCGCAAACAGAATTGCGGGTGCCGTGAACTCAAACTGACCGTGTTTACGGTAGTCCATATAGGCAAGACCGACCTTTGCGAAGAAGAGAACTGCCAGCACCAGGTCGATCACTGGGAACACAACATTGTTCACAACCTGCTTGATCTGCGTCTTTGCATCGTTCCATGTATTTTCTATGGCTCCGGCAACATCGCCGCTAGCAGCATAGGTCGTGATTGCCATTGCAAAGAGCACTACCGCAATGGTTGCAAAAGCAATAATGAATTTAGTTTTTCGTTTCATATAGTACAAAACCCTCCTTTTGTCCTACCTTCCAAGGTACCAATCATCGTAAGCCGAACCGGATATTTTGATGGTCGGTGCATTGCCTCTTGCGGTGATCATTCCGGCCGGCGTCCACATATCTGATACAGTGACCGAGATAACGTAGTCTCCATCCGGGTACCAAAGAGGAGTGAAGTGCAGCCGATCATAGTCCTCGATACTAAAGTCTTGCTGGAATACCCACTTTCCGCTGACTTTCTCAAGTGTTTTGCATTTGCCTTCATTTGACAAATACTGGAATTCGGGGAATGTGGCATAAGCTGTTTGCGGCTCAGTGAATGCGTCTTTATCAGCAAGTGTATAACCTGTCCTTGCAATGAATGAAGGAGTGTATTTCAGATATACACCATATCCGGACTTGATTGTGAGAACTCTGCTCCAGTCGCTTGCTGAAGGATCATCCGGATCCGGCTCGATTAAAGGATCAACAGCCTTGAGTTCAATCCCATAGTTCTTCTTTACAAACGAACCGTTTATATACTCCCAAATACTCCATGTCGCATATCCTTCTATAGAGGATGGAGTTACGGGTTTTATGAAGTCAGACGGAGCCTGCCGTTCATACCGGGTTTCGGGCGTTGTGGATTGAAATGCATCAATAACGGTTTTAACCACTCTTCCGCTGTTGTTCTCATAATTGGCCTCGGAAATTGAATGTTTCGCGTTTACAGTCGCTTCCGCGTATACTTTCTTGCCGGCTGCATTTTTAGGGACTGTCCACCTGAAGTAGACAAGGTTTTTATCTCCGGCGGGAATGACAGCTTTGTTCCAGTAAAGACTATCAATATCAATCTTTCTATCGCCATCGTAGTAGTACGCATTGAAAGTTACCGTATTATAACTTGACGGGATAACATCTGCCGCGCTGTCATTGTGCATGATAAAGCTTGTTATGACCTGCGTTCCTGCTCTGTAGTCACTATCTGGGATTACCGATTCAATCCATAGGTCGGCCGTATCGACAACTGTGACCACAGCAGTTTCTGTTTCGTTGTTATAGATGTTCATCTCATTCAAATGATCCTGCCAGTTAACTCTGGCGTAGATCGAGTGTTCTCCGGGCTGATCACCAACAATCAAGTTGACTGTATGCCGGATAGTTGAATTGGCACTATAACTAAAATATTCCGTGTAAACAACTTTTCCATCATAGATGAGCTGGACGGGAATGTTTGTGTAACTATTATAGTCATCGTTGTTGTCTGTCCGGAAAGATATAGAGACGATTTCTCCTTTTCCGGTTATATTAGGTGATACTGACAGTTCGCTAACTGCGAAGTCGTACTTTGGATTAACCGTGGCAATCGTACTTGTGTAGTTGTTAGTTGCATTATCCTCGGTATACCTGTTTTCCCAATTGATTCGTGCTGCTATAGGCTGGTCACCCACATCTGTTAATCTAACCTGGTACGAGTGATAGTTTCTTCCGTAGGGGGTGAAGCTGACATAGTCGCTCTTTACTACCTCGCCACCAACAAGCAGTTCTACGAGGATGTTGCTATACGCAAGGTCTTCGTTCCAGTTGTCCGAGTTGAAACTAACGGTAACATAATCACCGCAGTATACTGTAGCTGGATTGACGGTGATGTTTGATACTGAAAAGTCGTAGGTGCTGTCAACCGGAGCTACAGGCTGAACAGTACGCTGACGCATATTGTCGTTAGGATCGGTCTCATCGAATCGGTTGGCATAGTTTATCTTTGCGGTGAGTGTCTGTTCGGCGGTACCGGGATAATATACACTGAAAGTTTCCTTGATGGCTTCATATCCTTCGAAAGACTTGTATCCGGACCATATGAGTGTGCTTCCGCGATACAATTCGCAAAGAACAGTTCCAAAGTCCTGCTTATAGTTCTTCCATGTGACTTCAACCTGACCGTAACTGTTAGGTTCGGGTACTTCAACACCTCCGAAATATGTTCCGTAGTCAATTGCAGGTGTATCTGAAGACTTGGGGATTACGGTAACCGTGGAAGAGTTATTGTTTGGATTCGTTTCGCTGTACCTGTTCGCATAATTGATCTTTGCTATCATCTTATGCGTTCTTGTGGCATTGTAAGTGATCCGCGTATTCTTAATAATATACGAGTTGCCGGGGATCGTGAGCGTATATGAAGTGACAAGATAATCTCCGCTGTATATTTCGCAGAGAACTGTTTGTTCGGTGTTCTTGTTATTGCACCACTTGATCTTGTGATTCACAGACGTCTTAACAATCGGGGCCGGATCATATTCAAGGAACTCGACTGAAAGATCAATTCCATTATCTGCAGATGCGCCGAGCCAGCGCATACCCCAGCCGCCGCCTTTGATGATGTCTTCGACTTCCCATCGGTATGTATCATCGTGGACCGGGTAAACAGGATAGCCGAACCAGGATTCTTCAAGCTGGATAGAAGACGGAAGCTGCCTTTCTGTAACTCGAGCAACATTCTGTCCCGCTCCATCGCTCTTACGCCAGTCATACCAACCATTAGCATATGCAATTGCGTATTCGGTCGCAGTGAAGGCCACCATATTTACTTTGTCTTTCAAGTGAATGACGATTATAGGTTCATAGATTATGACCCAAGGCACTTTATTTGTCGTGCCGTTTGGCAGAAGATCTGCAGCGGCCCAGCCGCTTTTCGTTACTCCGCCAATAGTGAAAGATTTGTTCTTTAGTAGACCGTACGCGGTATTTCCTTCTTTGGCGGCAATAGCATTAAGCAGCGTATTCATGGTACCGGTCGAGCCGAAATACTGTTTTACAATGTCGATGTCTCCACCGCTGCAAATGATAGGAATCCTGGGGCAGTTATCATCTGAAATGATGTAAGGATTCTGTAGCCTTGTCATTGGCGTTCCACTGTAATAGTCGACTTTAGTAGCATTGCCGAACATAATTGAGGAACTGACATCCCAACCAGTTTTCTTCACTATTACAGTTCCTATGCGGTAGAAGTCATTTGTAAGGGACGACTGCTTGTTTGCCGTATCCTTTTTACCGACATAGATCGTTACCTTGTACAGATACTGATAGGAGTTATACCAGGCGCTTCCTTCGGTTGCCGGATGTGTGCTGCCATCGCCGCCTGTTGCGTTGTCGTCTCCGGCAGACGTTGTGATACAAAAAGCTGACAGCAAGGTTGCCATCAGCAGAAAGAGTACAACTATTCTTTTCAAAGCCTTGCTTGCTCCTTTCAAAATGATTAAGGCGGCGCATTATTCAGCGCCGCCTCAGTGTTAGATTTGCGTTTGGTTCCGGGGAGTATCAGAAGTGGATGCCTTCGCCGGGTCTGTCTCCGCCTTCATCGATGAATTCGTCTGAGTTGTGATCATCGATTTCAGTCTCGCCTCCGTCTTCGAAGGGGTTCGATCCGCCCTGTGCGGGGTTGACGAACACCGGAGCATTTCCGTTAGAGTTCGCATCTTCGCTCTTTTCTTCGGTTTCGTCAATGAGGTTTACAGGCTTATCTTCCTCGCTTCCTTCAGACTTTTCTTCATTTACGACCGTAGCCGGCTTATCATCCTTTTCCGCCTCGTCTGCCTTCTGCTTTTCGGCATCGTTTTTCTTTTCGAGTTCAGTGTCATTGATGATCTCGTTCTCGACTTCGATGGGCCTATCCTCGTCTTTTTCTTTCTGCTCCGGAGTGATCTGGGTTTCAATCACCTCCAGTTCATGAGTGGGCTCTTCTTTTATCTCGGTTTTTGCTTCTACATCAACCACTTTGACCGTGCTATCCTCATCAGGGATCTCATCGGGAGTGATATCGCCGTTTCCGACCGGATCACTCGGATCGAACGGTGTCGGTGTGTTGGTGGGCTGTATGACCGGTTTGCTCGTTGCCGGAATCGCCGTGGTCGGGTTCTGGATGTTGATGTCGGCTGTCTGAGTGGGAGACGTTGTTTCAGGTGCTTTCCTCTTATTCCCGTTAGCGCCGATGATAATGAAGGCGGTGACGCCTATCACACCGATTGCGATAATGATTGCATAAATGAGTCCTTTGTGTTTCATGTTTCGATCTTCCTTTCTTTTACTTAAGTGTGAGGCTGCTGCTCACTGTAACCGGTATGTTGAACCAGTATATGATTCTTCCTGCGAACCACACCGGCATTTGCAAGGTGTAGTTTGCTTCCAGATTCAGCGTGTTATCTATCCGGTATGTGACCTCTGGACTGGTCATTCGGTAGACGATCTCGCCGTCTGCATCAACACAATAGAGGTAACTAGTTCCAAAGTCCAGAGACAATTCCGAAGAAATTGAAGAAACATAAAAAGATTTTTCAATATCTTCTGTGAAGTCGTTTCCTTGTTTAATGGAGTTGTAGATATCGATGGAGTTTTTCATAACATAGGAGTCCAGAACACGCTTTGTGTTGTCTCGCGTAGTTTCAATCGTGGACTTCGTTGTGGCGTAAAAGATCACTACGGAGAGCACCATTGCAATTATCAGAATGACAACACAAGGCGTGAAGTAACTGCTTCCATGTCGGTTCTTGATGGGAGTCAGCATAATCATCGCCTCACTTCCAGTACTTTCTTGAGAGTCCGCTGTGAACCGCAGTCAGAGTGACGGGTATTTTAAAGACGCCAAGGCCTCTGACGTATGTCTGATATGTTAGTGTAACAACGATAACTTCACCATACTGAACTGTCTTCTTTGTAACATTGAAATATTCCGTTCCGTCAAAGGATATGTCTGGTGAAAAGCCAAGTTCTTCGGCGAGTTCTTCCTCTCTGTCCTGCACTTCCTGGCTTGTTTTACCATAAGAGCAGCAAACCTCAACCATTTCTTTCGCGTAATAGTCGAGATTCTGCTTTAGTGTCAGAAAGCTGAAGATATTAAGCGCAATCACAATGAGCATCATTGCTGCTACAACTCCAACGACAGTATCAATATAGTTCTCGCCGCGCTTGTTTTTGAGTGGATTTCTCATATTGTCACCTCCGTTTTATCCGAATAGAACGCCGAGAGAATTCACGATCTCTATACCAATTACAACGATATAGATCGCCATAAAGCAGAACAGAAGGCACATAGAGAGGCGCTTGACCTTTCTCGGAACTTTCTGTGCTTCCTGCTTCAGGAGCTGTCTTTGGTAATCCGAAAACTTTACAGCGAGACTTGACCAGTACACTTCAGTTTCATCGCCGCGGAGCACACCAATCAGGCCCCTGGATACATCTGACAGCATCGAGGAGCCCACTCGGTTTTCAAGCCTTGTAAGAGCTGCCTCGTAGTTACCGGAACGCATATCTGCTACAGTGATCTCGAGTTCGCTTTTCAGCTCAGGGCCGGCGTTTTCTTTGTAGTTGTCAAGGATATACAGAACATCGCGGTTGTGCTTTAACGTTTTTTCTATATGGCTGACGAATCGCGGCAGTTCGTATTCTATGGCTTTCCGTTTGGCCTTGATCTTGTTTGCTACACCTTTACTCTCTCTAAAATACATAAAGACAGCAAGTGCAATGACGACCGGCGTAAGGATGGGCAATACAAAGAACACCGGAACCGCAAAGATGCCAACCAGCAATGCTTTTACGATACTGTTTGCTATGTGCATTTCGGGCGAGATGTTAATGCCGGCTGATTGCAGATCCGTCTGAAGCTGCATCCGTTTGTATTCGTTCAATCTCAGCCTCTTGGAAAGCCACATTGCAAGGTCGTGAAGCCATACCTCGAGTGTTCCAGTCTTCTTCTTTTGCCTTTTTGCAAGATTGCTCGCTGCTGTTGATGTTGCGAGGAACGGTACTCTAAAAGCATCAGCAAGGATAAGGAAAAGACCAACTCCGACAAGAGCGCCTATAATTGCCTGTAACATAATCATTCACCTTCCTTATCTCTTGTATTCTATTGGCCTGGTGTATTTCATCATAAGCAGAGCCGTGATCATTATTACCAGAGCGCAGATTGCGAGGACGATCTTTCCGGGGAGTGTAAACATAAGTGCCCGGAACCAGTCCTTGTTTAACACGTACAAGAGCGGTATGTTTGCTATGACCAGGCATACCATCATCCAATATTCTTTGCGGACTTCGCCGAGCATTGTCTTTAGTTCGTTGTTGACAATACGAACATCAGTCAATTTGCTGACGATGGGCAGTAATGTATCTTTGAGCGTCCTGTCATCCTGGCATGCGATCAGTGTATCGCACCATTCGCGGTAGATCTCGTTATCAACTTTCTCTTTCAGATTTCGGATTGCTGCTTTAACATCTGAGGAGATCATCGTTGCATCTCCTATAAAACCCTGGAAGATCTCTCTTATGGGGGGCTTAAGGTATGAGATATTCTCACTCACTGCGCCAACGATATCATCCGAGCGGATATATGAAGTGGTGATAATCGAAAGAGCTGTTTCCATCTCTTCCTTTATGTGTTTTTCGTAAGCTGAGATCGTACTTTTGGCAAATAGGAATGGAAGCATTGCAAATGCTACGGCAAACACCGGAATTAGGAAAAAGTTATTAATGAGAACGGCCAGTACACATCCGACTACAAGAAACACTACTGAAGCGGCGCAAGCGATCGTAAACTGCCGGCCTTTGCCGGTTACTTCCAGGGCTTCCTTGATGTGCAAGATCTCGCGTGTGATCTTGCGGGATTTCTTTTTGCCCTTTGCGATCTGCGCCTTATCTCGAAGTGTTTGCTTGGGGGATATAAGCCGCATAACATCATCGGTAACTGTTTCAGGTGTAATGCCAAGCAGCAACACAATTCCTGCTGCTATCAGCAAAAAAGATAAGATATTGAATATGATCATGCGTCGTCTCCTTCCTTCAAAAATCTGTTGAGTTCATCTTGCGGAACACCATACTGCACGAGTCTCTGCTTCAGACTCGGTGACATAATGTTGGGCTTTCCAAAGTGCCCCTCAACAATGAATTTGCCGTCTTCAACGGTGTTTTTGTCGATCTGATAGTTGTACAGGCAGCTGTACTCACGTTCTCCCGCCGAGTTGATAATGCACTCCGAAATATCCATTATCCGTCTGTCATTGTTCTCGAGTTTGTGTGCGTAAACAACAACCGGAAATGCTTGGCCTGCCTGCATTAGAGATGTGTTGAAATCGATAGGAAATCGTTTCTGGCAAAGAAGAGCAATTCTCATATGCGCCGCCGAAGCAGGACCGGCATGGACCGTTGAAACGACCGTGTGGCCAGTGAGTGATGCCTCTACCGCAGAGTAACATTCGATATCTCTCATCTCACCGACGCATACCACATCAGGGTTAAAACGCAGTGACGCGACCACAAGATCTTCCTGGGTAATATCGTATGCGGGATTGTCAGAAGGACGAGACAGTGTGTGCACCACGTTGTTAGTGACTCGTCCGTTTTGATCTCTCCTGACAAGGCTCAACTCTCGAGAACCGGACTCAATGGTGAACACACGCTTGGTGTCTGGGATCGAAGTCATGATCGCATTTAACAAAGTGGTCTTACCGGACGATGTCGCGCCGGCCACTACAAACGGAACTCCGTACCTGATGCACATACAGAGGAAATCCACCATTTCCTGCGTGGCGAATCCCGTCTCGACGAGGTTTTCTCTCGTTACTCTCGAAGGATGCAGCAGACGGATAGAGACCGATACGCCGCGTTCTTCATCTACGATTGGCTCTTTTAACGCTGTGATACGCGTATTTCCAGGCAGGTGTCCCTGGGCGGTTGGCGTCGCGTTGTCTATGATCATACCGCTGTGGTGCAGCAATCTTTTGATGATATCGACGGCATGTTGCGGGGAATGAAAGTGGTTTTTCAATTTTACAATGTTGCCATCGAGGTATGTTAGAGCAATGTCATCCCATCCGTTTATGTTGATCTCTTCGAGTTCCGGAGAGCCGAGGAACGGTGTCAGCACGCTGTATTCCGCCATTTCGCAGTACAACTTGTCTATGAGTTCCTTTGTTGTTAGATTCTCTACATGATAATCGTTATCCCTTAGATACTTGTCAATGTAGGCTTTCAGCTGGTTCAGTTTGCTTTTGTCGGTAAGGACGGCTGCATAGTGCTGGGAAACGAACTCTTGAGTAAGTTTGAGCAAAGTCCAGAAGTCTATTTGTTTGGCCAATTAAGCAAAACCTCCTTTTGTTAATATAAGGTTCATTGAATTATGGGGCAAAAATGGTATAATAATATCGGGCTAAGAGCTCGACAAACTGGGATTTGTGAGGGCGAATATGAATTACAAGGTTATTGATAAAGAAGCATATTACAGAAAAAACGTTTACCGTCACTTTACTGAGGACTGCAAGTGCTCAACGTCAATGACGGCGCGCATAGACGTAACCGAACTCGTCAGATACTCAAAAGATACGGGCACAAAGTTTTACCTGAATTTTCTGTATCTTCTCTCGAAGGCACTTAATTCGCGCGACGACTAT
>JAEEGL011929925.1_pt1 | contig 22147 bp, 17 predicted proteins | sample 9134231 | NCBI WGS metagenome assembly JAEEGL01 (sample SAMN16246548, study PRJNA631951) | gut metagenome | biome: gut microbiome; feature: rumen; material: fiber-attached | host: Bos | place: Iran: Karaj | collected 2018-10 | reverse complement strand
TAACCGTAAGTGCGCCATCCGGAACCGTAAGGCTTATGTCTCTTATGATCTCTTTCTTTTCTCCTTCATCCTCAACACCGAATGAAACGTTTCTCAGTTCAAGCATTTCCGGTACTCCTTTAAACTTTTCCCCTATATTTCCCATATATTATTTGCGCTTCAACACCTGTCTGTTAAGCAGATGTTGAAACGCCGAATCATCAAATCTTAACTGATTGTCCCCGATCAATCCTTTTTAAGCTTATCATAAATAGGGTATTTTACATCATATTCATCATTTGCAACAACAGACTGAACACCCTTCTTTGACTCCGTATTGATAACAATGGGAGCGTTCAGATTAACCGTCATCTTGGTAACATCAGAAGGAATAGTCATTGTCACCAGAACAAGTGCATTGTCTTCCGTAAGCTTGCCGATAACAGCTTCAATATCATCGGTAAACTTGGGTGAGTATCCGGGTTCTACAACGAGTGCCGGTACCACAGGCATCATGAATGCCGTCTCATCCAGAGAAACCATAAAATTGAGACCGCCTGCCGTATTCTTCTCATTGTCATACATGAGCGCGAACTTCTTCAGCTCGGGGAAGCCAAGAATCCCATCCGGAAATTCAACAATCTTACTGTCATCCACATCAATAGTCCCAAATAATTTCGTCGTAAATTCCATAACCCTCTCCTTCCTTACATCCTCCTACAGTGTTGAATAACCAAAACCGTTACATATGGCATCCACGGGCGTTCCTGCCTTGCACAGCGGACAGGCATCCATGGAATAGCTCATGTAGTCCGTAAGATCCCTTGTCGAATAAAGCGACCTTATCTGAACACCCTCCACCTGGATAGCCACTGAAAAAATAGCCGAAATGCCGATCACCTGTCCGCCATAGAAGCCGACGGAATTCACAGCACTTCTCAATGTATCACCGGTAGTGGCGGTATCGATTATTACCAATACCTTCTTGCCCTTGATCATATGACGATTGTTCTCACGGAACATCATCTGACCGCTGGCATTGTACTCAGGCGTGGTTATGTACATTGTCTGATGTCTGTTAGCCGATATAATACCGGCCTTCGTCAGCTTGTTGGCAAGATATGAACCGACTACCTCCATACCGTTAAGACACAGGATCGTGTCAATAACATCGGAAGATAAATACATATCAGCCATTTCCTCTCCTGTTGCTCTTGCCTCACGCTGGCGTGACTTCATGTCTGTCAGATCCATGTAGTAATTAACATGCGAATTCGGCGTGATAAAATGCCCCGGAATATAACGGAGCACAACGTCCTTGTTTTTCGAATAGTCAATCTTCTTGTAGTCCTGCATATGACCCCCTTATGAAATTATTCTGGTATAGTAAACAAAATAAATAATTTTGTTCGTTATACCTTTTAAATTATACCACAATTTGTATATAATTGCACAAACTTTTTAAAACTTTTAGAGAAAAATATGACAATTCAGACGAAGGACAGCATAAAAAATAAGGAAATCCCCTCTCAAGCTTGCTTGAAAGAGGGGATTTCCTTATTTTTTTATATTGGACTTGTCCAATGCACCGAAAAATGCGCAGCATTTTGAGGTGGGCTGGCCTTATAGTATACTCTTATATAATTTTTCTCTGTTTCTTTTATCCTTCGGGAGCACCACCCTGTCACAGCCTGCCCTTTTTGCAGCCTCCGCATCCTTCTCCATCCGGTCACCGATCACAAGGATCTCATCCGGCCGCAATCCGTAATCCTCCATGATAAGCTCAAGTCCTCTGGGATCCGGCTTAAGCGCACCAACCCTTTTATCAGTGGCGGCATACATACCGTCCGCTTCAATACCCAGTGAACGAAGTTTGTCTTCAATTGGGTAGTCCGACCATATGATGATCTTCTGTCCCGCAGCCCTTTTTGCTCTGATGATCTCAAGAAGCTCCTCATCCCTTGTATCATACACCGCCTTAAGAGGTTTTTCATACATCCATGTCTCAACGGTGCTTCTGACCATTTCCGGCGTGCAGTTCATCACCTTCGCAACGTAAGCGTACTGAGCTTCTTCAAGTGACTTCCCCTCGTCCGGAGCATGCGCAGAATTGTCCGATATTTCGGACAGCTCATCCCAATGTTCCCTTATCTCCCTGAACCTCTTTATCACAAACAGCTCCTTTATGCGCCAAAAATGGCACAGATAGTAACTTCCCAACATCCATGCCATTTTAAGCCGCAGCTGTCTCTGATAATAAAGCGTTCCGTCAAGATCAAAGACAAGTGCCTTATATTCATTTAATTTTCTGTTCATTACTGTAGTGTCATTCATATCATACCCCTGCCGGCAGGAGGAAAGGATCCATCCAGAAGTTAAGGAACTCAAGATCGACGAAGGACAGAACAACCAGCACCACGCACATAAAAGCAATATAAGCCAGAAGCTTCTTCTCCCTGTACAGCTTCTCGGGCTTTTGTACCGCCGAATCGGGCTTAAAGCTTATCCACAGATAGAAGCAGAACAGACCGAACACAAGCGGCATTGCTAGCAGATATTCGATACGGTACTTCACCATAAAGATACCTATGAAGAAGGTCGCCGTCATCGCGTAGAAAAAGGTTGAAACGAGAAGTGAATTCTCCGTGTAATGCTTGAATGATTTCCTGTAAAGCCCTGCCCTCTCGGGATCTCCGATCATCCTGTACTCGGCAAAACGCTTCGTGGCCATAAGAAAGGCACCCGCAAACCAATAGCCTATAAGAATGGAACTGGGCGGCTGATACCGGGAATCGATGATAAACCACCCTATAAGCAGCCTGATCATGTTGTTTATGGATTCGCTCAGAACGTCAAGATACGGTATATCCTTACTGCGTACAGGCTTAACATTGTAAATGACACCCATAACAAGAAGCCATATCTCCACAAAAAGGAAAGGCCTGTTTATAGGGAGAGCCAAAGCTATACCTAAGACGATACAGATAAAATATTCAAGCATGACCAGAGAGAACTTCATATTCTCCGAAACTACAGGTCTGTTTTTCTTGGTGGGGTGGAATTTGTCGAATTCAGCATCCAGCCATTCGTTGATGACATAGTTGGCGCTTGCGATAAAACATGTCGAGAAAAAGCCCAGTATAAACTTCCAGATATATTCCGCTGAAAACGCAGGCTTTGTCATAAGTACCGCGAGCACAACGCCCGGCAGTATAAATGCGTTCTTTACCCAGTGATCGGGTCTTGCGATCTTTATGTATTTCTTCATCCCTTAATTCTCCCCTGATGCCGTTTATCTGTTTTCAAACTCTGCTTTAAATTACCGAATTTGTCATAAGATACAGGCAGCCTTACGACATTACGGACTGCCTGCTGTTTTATTCTTTAAATGAATTCCCGGGAACGTAATTCTCAAAGAACTCCCGGTAATACTTCATGTTATCCTCAATATCACCCTTGAATACGGATGAACCCATGACTATGACATTGGCCCCGGCATCAAGAACGGTACCGATATTCTCCCTGGTAATTCCGCCGTCAACCTCAATATCCGTATCAAGATCATATTCATTAAGCATCTCTCTTAAGAGCGTAAGCTTCTTGGTACACTTCCTCATATATTTCTGTCCGCCAAAACCGGGTTCCACGGTCATTATCAGAAACATATCGAACTGCTCAAGATAGGGTTCCAGAACGGAAGTCTCTGTTCCGGGTTTGATCGCAAGACCTGCCTTGCATCCCGATTCATGTATAAGCGCCGCTGCGACATTGACATCATCACATGCTTCATAGTGGACAGTTATTATATCCGCACCGACCCTTGCAAACTCCCTTATATAGCGCTCCGGCTGGACGATCATCAGATGTACGTCAAGCGGTTTGTGAGTGATCTTTTTAACCGATTCCATAATAGGTATCCCAAATGAAATATTGGGGACGAACATCCCGTCCATAACATCCACATGGAACATATCGGCTCCGGCCATATCCGCCCTTCTCATATAATCACCGAGACATGCAAAATCCGTAGCAAGAATAGATGGTGAAATCTGAAACATAATGGCTCCTTTAATACTTTTTGTGTGATTCCTTAAGCTCTGAAAAAAGCAGCGAATAATTGTCGTATCTGATCCCTGATATAAGCCCGCGGTCCAGTGCATCCTTTACACCGCAGTCAGGCTCGTGTGTATGCGAACAGGGTTTGAATCTGCAGTTCTCATAGGGAAAGAACTCATTATAATAGTCCTTAAGTTCCCATTCATCCTTTATAAACACGTCCATCTTGCTGAAGCCCGGCGTGTCCATTATAAACGTTGTATCCTCTATGGGAATGATCTCGGAATGCCTGGTTGTGTGTTTTCCCCTTTTGAGCTTTCTGCTTATATTTCCTGTTTTTATGCTGACACTGTCCTGAAGACTGTTTATAAGGGATGACTTACCGACTCCCGAAGGACCTGCGACAAAGCTCAGCTTCCCTTTAAGCAGCTCCTTCAGTTCATCTACACCTTCTCCGTTTACGGCACAGGTAAACAAAACCCTTGAACCGGAGTCCCTGTATATGTCCGCGATCGTGTCCCGGGCATCCTCTCCACCCAGATCCTCCTTATTAAAGCAGATAATGACCGGCAGATCCTGCATCCTGTACTGAAGAAGAAGCTTATCAAGCAACAGGTAATCCGGATCCGGATCTGTCAGCGCAAATACTATCAGTGCCTGATCGACATTGGCAACCATCGGCCTTATCAGCTCGTTGTCCCTTGGCTCAAGCTCTGTAATGTTTCCGGTCAGTTCCTCAGCGTCAAGGACGTCAAGCACAACCCTGTCACCGACCATCGGTTTCCTCTTATCCTTGCGGAATATACCCTTGGCCTTGCACTCATATATACTTCTGTCTTCGGCATATACGTAATAGAAGCCCGCAATTCCCTTTACTATACGTCCCTGCATATACTATTCCCTGGTAAAGGCAACAGCTGCAGGTGTTGATGTCTGCCATTGTCCGTCCACAGTCTGGTAAGTGACTGTTATAACGCCGGCCTCGGTTGTAGTAATACCCGTCTTAACCGCTGTATATGGGAAAGATGTTGTCGAGAATCTCTGAAGCTCCGCTCCGTTTGCGTCAAGAAGCACTATAATTGCCTCCGAACCCTCCAGATATCCTTCCGGTGACTGTATGGTCGCATTGCAGGTAAAGCCTGCGGGACCCTTGCTTATCTTGATATCCACATTGGTTCCCTTTTCAACCTTGGTTCCTGCCGCAACGGTCTGCGATATTACATTACCCTTGGGCACGCTGTCGCTGGTTTCCTCCGTAGCATTGTTACATGTAAGTCCGGCTTCGATCAGCAGCGCCCTCGCAGTAGCCTCATCCTTACCGGCAACATTGGGAACCTCAATGCCGTTCTTCTCCTCTTCCTCTTCTTCACTGCCTCCGGAGCTTATATATACCTGTATCGTACTTCCCAGAGGTGCATTGGTTGCTCCGAGGGGACTCTGCGATATGACTTTTCCCTTTTCAACATTGGCACTCGGCTGTTCGGCTGATGCAAAGACAAAACCCTCGGTCTCTACCGCAACCCTGGCCTCTGCCTCACTCTTCCCGACAACATCGGGAACCGCCGCACCTCCTACCGGTGCTTCTTCTCCCGTTTCCGACCCGGCGGCGCCTTCGGCCTTACCGCTGCTCACAACAAGAGTTAACACCGAATTCTCTTCAACTATCGAACCCGGAGCCGGATCCTGCGAATCTATGAAATCCTTATCATAAAGCATCGATTCGGCATAGGAAGCCTTGGCTGTAAGCCCTGCCTTCTTAAGTGCCTCCGAAGCCTCCTCAAGCGACTTACCAACAACATCGGGAACCTCTGTCATTCCCTCGGGAACCTCCACCGCATCACTGTCACCGGTTCCTATTCCCATAACCTTTGACACTACAAATATGGCTCCTATCAGAAGAAGAATGGCAAGGAAGATAAGAAGTCCCGTCATTATCTTCTCCATTTTCGGATCGACATCATTGTCCTTCTCCGGTTCATTACGGTAACCGCCCCGGTTCTTCTGACTCTTTCTGTTACCGGCCTTCTGATTGTATCTGTCATCACGGCTGTATTTGCCGGATCCGTTCGAGCCCTTCTGTTTGGGCGCTCCGCTCTTCCCCTGTTTCATTCCCTGCGGCTGGGCATTTGATGCCTGTCTGTTCCTCAGACCGTCTGCCTGATCCGAAACCGCCCTCATGTCTATCTGTCTGTTACCCGAAGTCCTCGGATCCATTACATAATAGGGATCCTCAAGACCTTCCTCGGGAACGCCCTGATATCCGTCATTTCCGTATCCGTTATTATATCCCTGATCATACGGCTGTGAATACATTCCGTTGTTATATCCGCCGTTATTGTATCCCTGATCATAGTACTGCTCATTGTAACCGTTATTTCCGTACTGCTGCTGACCGCTTCCGTACTGCTGGGGTTCATCATATCCGCCGTACTGCTGCATCTGGTTGTAGTTGGCGTAAGCCGACTCAAAGGACTCGTTACCGTACATATTTGATGAAGTCTGCTGCCTTATCTCGCGCCTGTCCTCATCCGTAAGAGCCTTGGTTCCCTCAGAGCTTGCCGGATCCTGTATCACAACGAAATTCTCATCCGGACTTATGAGCGAATGCTTAAGATCTGCCATCAGCTCACTTACGTTTGCATATCTTCTGTCGGGATTCTTCTGTGTGCATTTGAATATGATCTGCTCCACACTCACCGGTATCTCGGGCACATAGATCCTGGGAGAAGGCATCTCCTCCTGGATATGCTTGATGGCTATGGCAACCGTCGTTTCCCCGTCGAAGGGTACACGTCCCGTTACCATTTCAAACATCGTGATACCTATGGAATAAATGTCACTCTTTGCATCCGAATAACCGCCGCGTGCCTGTTCTGGAGATGTGTAGTGAACAGAGCCCATTGCGTGGGAAGTCTGGGTATCGGAGCTTGCCGCTCTCGCGATACCGAAGTCAGCCACCTTGACCTTGCCTTCCTTTGATATTATTATGTTCTGCGGCTTGATGTCCCTGTGGATGATACCGTTGTTGTGAGCACTCTCAATACCCATGGATACCTGTATTGCAATACTCACAGCCTCCTTGACGGACAGCCTTATCTTCTTTTCTATATAGCGCTTAAGGGTTATACCCTCAACAAGCTCCATTACAAAATAATACAGCCCGTTCTCATCGCCCACATCATACACATTAACAATATTGGGATGCATAAGTCCTGCTGCAGCCTGTGCCTCAGCCCTGAACTTGCTTACAAAGCTCTTGTTGGAAGCAAATTCATCCTTAAGCACCTTTACGGCATCGAATCTGTTAAGCTTGTGATCCTTTGCCTTATATACATCGGCCATTCCGCCGGCGCCTATTTTTTCCAATATTTCGTACCGGTCGCCCAGCATCGTTCCCGGATTTAACATTATCTCACCTCATCTGCAAACGGTTCCACTATTACAACCGCTATATTATCCTTACCGCCGTTATGATTGGCTATTCTTATCAATTCCTCTACTATCTGGACTACATCCCTTCCTGCCTTGACTATCATGCATATATCATCATCCTCAACCATGTTCGTAAGTCCGTCCGAACACATCAGAATGTAATCACCTTTTTTGAGCTCCACCTCAAAGAAATCAGGTTCCACCTTGGGGCCTACTCCTATCGCTCTTGTTATGATGTTCTTATCGGGGTGCGTCCTGGCCGATTCCCTGTCGATCTCACCAAGCTTGATCATCTCCTCCACCAGTGAATGATCTCTTGTTATCTGCCGGATATCATCATTTATAACGTACAGCCTGCTGTCACCCACATTGGCGACATACATGGTTTCATCAACTATCGTGGCAACAACCGCAGTTGTACCCATTCCCCGGTAGTCCTTATCGGCCTCCGCCTTCCTGAACACCTCGGTATTGGCACAATCTATGGCTTCCTTCATTATCTTGATGGGCTCTCTGTCATCATTTATCATGACCTCGCGCTCGATAGCCTTAACCGTATATGAGGATGCATAGTCACCTGCATTGTGTCCGCCCATGCCGTCTGCAACGATGAAGAGGTTCGGCAGGTTTCCGAGCGGTACTTCGCAGGAGAAAATGCAGTCCTGATTAATTTTTCTCTTGCGACCGATATCGGTCTTAGAGAATGTCTTAAGCATTTGTCCGGATCCTTTCGTTTCTGTTGGAAACAGGATTTATTTATGTGTTTTCATCAAGAACGCGCCTCCTTAACTGACCGCAGGCGCCATCGATATCTCTACCCATTTCCCTTCTAATAGTAACATTTATATTATTTTTTTCAAGTTTATTTTTAAACGCCTTCACCGCCGAGCGCTCGGACTGAACATATTTACGCTCTTTGACGGGATTGACCGGGATCAGGTTGACATGGCAGTTCATGCCGGACAGGAGTTTTACAAGCTCCTTCACATCTGATCCGGTATCATTTACTCCGCCTACAAGGGAGTATTCAAAGGTCATCCTTCTTCCGGTCCTGTCGAAATAATACCGGCAGGCATCCATGATCTCATCAAGTGTATATTTATTGGCGATCGGCATCAGCTCACGCCTTTTGTCATCATTCCCCGCATGCAGTGAAAGCGCCAGTGTAATTGACAGATTCTCATCGGCAAGACGCCTCATTTCGGGAACCAGACCGCAGGTTGAGACCGTAACATTTCTCTGGCTTATGTTCAGTCCGTGTTCATCCGTCAGCATCCTTATGAAACTGAGTACCTCATCATAATTATCAAGCGGCTCTCCGGACCCCATGGTCACAACATTTGATATCCGCTCCCCGGTATCTTTCATGATACCATATATCTGTGCGAGCATTTCACCCGAGGTTAAGTTCCTTGCCAGTCCGTCAATCGTCGATGCGCAGAACCTGCAGCCCATACGGCAGCCTGCCTGGGTTGAAATACAGACCGAATTCCCGTGCTCATAACGCATGAATACACTCTCGATCAGATTTCCGTCATGAAGCTTAAAAAGATATTTGCGGGTTCCGTCAACCGACGACTCCTGCATCCTTACTATCCCGGCGGAATATATCATATATCCTTCCGACAGCTTATCCTTGAGTGAAGCAGGTACGTTAGTCATATCATCAAGGCCCGGAACCAGCTTCTTATGCAGCCAGTCGTATATCTGTGCCGCTCTGAATCTTTTCTCGGAAAGAGACAGGACCAGCTGCTCCATTTCGCTGTATTCAATTGAACGAAGATCTTTCTTATCTGATGTATTCATGTTTTCGATCAGGTCTGTCAGTAGGCTCGGTCCACCCTTCTGAACTTTGAAATAAAGAAGCCGTCGCAGTCACAAACCCCCGGTATCAGCTGAATGTAACCCTTTGCCGATGTAGCACATCTGAGTTCACGAGGCAGATATTCATCCAGCGAAACAGGCTCAAAGGGCAGATTCTTTGTTATCCATTCCGCATTATCCTCATTCTCAGCCCGGTGTATCGTACAGGTTGAGTACACAAGGATCCCGCCGGGCTTAACATATCGCGAAACATTGGCGAGGATCTCCTTCTGCAAACCTGCAAGAGATGCTTCCTTTTCAGGCGTCATATTGTACTTTATATCATTCTTGCGTCCCATTACACCCAGTCCGGAACACGGAAGATCGGCTATGAGTACATCTGCCGTTTCCTCAAGCCGTTCGTTGTACTGTGCAGCATCCGACATGATTATATCCACATTTGAATGCCCCGATCTGGCTGCATTCTCCATTATCTTTTCCAGCTTCGTGTCCGATATGTCAAAGGCATACAGATGACCGCTTCCGTCAAGGATATCGAGCGCATGCATTGACTTTCCGCCCGGGGCGGCACACACATCAAGTACAACATCATTTTTCCTGATTCCGGCGACATGTGTGACAAGCATCGAACCGATATCCTGGATCTGGAAAAGGCCTACGCCAAATGCGTTTATCCTTGCAACCGAATCAACGTCGGTAAGCCTTATCGCATAAGGCAGATAAGGCGCCGGTGCAGTACCGAGCCCCTCCTCCGCTATCCTTTCCTTAAGCTGTTCTACGGATATCCTTGAAAGATTGGTACGTATAAATATATCAGCCGGTTTAAGAGACGCCTCAAGTATCTTATGTGTATTCTCGGGTCCCTGTTCGCACATAAGCTGTTCCGTCAGCCAAATCGGACAGGAATATTTAACGGACATGCCCTCCTTGGTATCCTCATCGGGATATTCAATCTTATCAAGATTCCTTGCGATATTCCGAAGAACTCCGTTAACAAACCCGCCAAGGCCTGCGAAGCCCTTGCTCTTTACAAGCTTGACCGCCTCATTGCAAACGGCGGACTCCGGCACCGAGTCCATATATTTGAGCTGATAAACACTCATGCGCAGCACAGCCCGTACGACCGGTTTCATGGCCGATACCTTCGTCCGGCTGTACCTGTCGATTATGTAATCAATCTCTATCCTGCGTTCAAGACTGCCTTCAAGCACACGCTTTATGAAGCTCCTCTCCTGCTTCTTAAGGTAGTCATATTTGTCAAGCACCTGATTGATGATCTTGTCGGAACCTGCCTTCCCCTCTTCAATAAGCAGCATCGTTTCAAGTATTATCATCCTCTGGTTCATCCGAGTCTCTCTCCTGTGTCAATCCTGCAGCCCTTCAGGAATTCCGCCGTGTCCATTTTCTTCTTCCCTTCAAGCTGAAGCCTGGTTATCTTAAGATAGTCACCTCCGGTTGCAATACAGACCGCATCCTTTGATACTGCGGCCACACAGCCCGGCTCATATTCACTGCCTTCTTTCGACGCCACGCCTTCCATTTCCTGCCTTGTCACCACCTCAGCTCCCAGTATCTTAAGCACCTTACCTCTGAGATGGGTGAATGTCCCCGGCCACGGCGTAAAAGCACGTATAAGCCTCTCTGTTTCCACGGCAGTCCTGCTCCAGTCGATCTCTCCCATACTCTTGTTGAGTATCCTTGCATATGTTGCCCTGTCTTCATCCTGTTTAACATGGCGGATATCACCGGCCTCTATCCTGTCAAGCGCCTCTACGATCAGAGACCTGCCTGCTTCCTCAAGCCTGTTGAACAGACTCTCTCCGGTATCTTCATTAGTTATGTCAACCTCGCTGACATACATGATATCACCTGTATCAAGTCCTTCATCCATCTGCATGATGGTAACGCCCGTCTTCTCTTCGCCGTCCGCTATTGCCCACTGTATCGGAGCTGCTCCCCTGTACTTCGGAAGAAGAGATGCATGTGTATTGATGCATCCGTAACGCGGCATATCGAGTATTTCCTTCGACAGTATCTGACCGTAAGCAGCAACCACAAAGATGTCGGCCTCATATTTCGACAGCTCGGCAACTGCTTCCCTGTCTTTTATACTGTGAGGCTGGAATACTGGTATTCCGTACTCAATGGCACATTCCTTCACAGGCGAAGGTGCAGGCTGACCACTCCTTCCCTTAGGTTTATCCTCCTGAGTTACAACACAGGTCACCTCATGCTTCGACTCTGTTATTGCTTTAAGTATTCCTGCCGCGAAATCCGGCGTTCCCATAAAAAGGACTTTCATTTATTCCTCATCCTCCATTTGTCATAAGGGGTACCGCAAAGCGGTGGATTCCTTATGACGGTTCTCAGCTTTCATATTCTACTTTACACTTCCACAGGTTCCACATCCATAAGCTCGCCTTCAACCTTGTCAACATACAGCTTACCCGCAAGATGATCTATCTCATGTAGCATGGCACGGGCCTTAAGCTCGGTTCCTTCTATCTCGACCTGCTCCATATCCTCATTGAAAGCTACAACCTTAACATAATTGGGTCTTGTCACCTGACCCGTCTTTCCCGGGACGCTTAAACAGCCTTCATTCCCTGTCTGCTCGCCTGATGTTTCCACAACACGCGGATTAACCATAACAAAAGGTCCCTCACCAACATCAATGACTACGATCTGCTTGAGAACTCCCACCTGGGGAGCTGCCAGTCCCACACCGTCGGCTTCATACATCGTATCTGTCATATCCTCAATAAGCGTCTTGATCCTCGGCGTAATCTCCTTAACCGGCTTACATGGTTTATTAAGTACTTCATCTCCTATAGTTCTGATTTTTCTGAGTGCCATGATTATCTCCTTAACAATTTAATATCCGTTCACGGGATCCTGATCGAAGGTCACCCTTATACGCTTATCCCTGTTGATGTCCCTGTACTCCTCTGCCTTGTCTTTAAGCGATACAAGCCTGTCCTGATCCTTTGACTTAAGATAAATCATCTTCCTGTAAATATCGTTTATCTTCTTTATTGAAGCATCTGTGGGTCCTATCATAATGACATCCTTAACCTGCAGACTCCCCATTATATCATTTTTGAGTGCTTCTGCCAATGTTTTGGCGTAATTATCAGCCATCTCCTCATCGCCACTCTCGATCATGATCGCCAGCATATGTCCGACAGGCGGATATTCCATAAGCGAACGGTATACTATCTCCTCATCATAGAACCGTCTGTAATCCTGAGTTGCCGCAGCAGTAACCGCGTAATGATCGGGCTTGTAGGTCTGGATAACAACATCACCCTTAAGTCCGGCTCTTCCTGCCCTGCCCGCAGCCTGAGTGAGCAGCTGGAAGGTTCTCTCTGCCGATCTGTAATCACCGCCGTTTAACGACATATCGGCTATGAGTATACCCATCAGGGTAACATAGGGAAAGTCATGTCCCTTAACTATCATCTGCGTACCTATCAGGACATCCGCTTCCCGGTTGGCGAAGGCTGACAGTATCTTCTCGTAATTTCCCTTTCCGGCCGTGGTATCCGCATCCATCCGCAGCACTGACGCATACGGAAAGAGCTTCCTCACTTCCTTCTCCACCTGCTCTGTCCCTGCCCTCATCCCGCCTATAAGCTTCGACGAGCACTCGGGGCAGACCGATACTGCCTCCCTTTCATATCCGCAGTAGTGACACTTAAGCCTGCCTCCTTCATGAAGGGACAGTGACACATCACAGTGGGGACATTTCATTACATGACCGCAGGCGCGGCATGATACAAAGCCGGCATACCCGCGTCTGTTAAGAAACAGCATTATCTGCTCACCCTTATTCAGCCTGTCTTCCATAAGTGACTTTAACTCCCGGCCAAACATTGACTTGTTTCCGTCCTTGAGCTCCTGTCTTAGATCCGTTATATGAACTTCCGGCAGCGTTGCCTCGTCCTTTGCCCTTCTGTTAAGGGTAAACAGCTTATATTCGTTGTTAAGGGCTCTGTAATATGCTTCAAGTGACGGTGTTGCGGAGCCGAGGATCACCGATGCCCCGTGAAGCGATGCCAGCTCGATCGCCGTTTCCCTTGCATGGTACTTAGGCATGCTGTCGCTCTTATATGTATTCTCATGCTCCTCATCTATCACTATCAGCCCAAGATCCTCAAACGGAGTAAAAAGTGCCGATCTCGGACCGATCATAACCGAAATCTGACCCTTCTTCGCTCTTTCGAACTGGTCATATTTTTCCCCGTCGGACAGTCTTGAATGAAGTGTGGATACCTGTTCTCCGAACCTCTTGTAGAAACGCATTACCGTCTGATAGGTAAGGGATATCTCCGGGATCAGCACTATAACCTGTTTCCCCTCCCTTACCACTTCATCTATGATCTCCATGTATATCTCGGTCTTGCCGCTTCCGGTTATACCATGGATAAGATAAGTGCCTCTTATTCCCTGTCTGTATTCATCAATGATACCGGATGCTATGTGCTCCTGTGCTTCATTAAGCTTAACAGCAGTATCAGTACTGTCTTTCGTACCTTTGGCAGTGTTTCTGTAAACCCTGGTCTTAAGTACGCTCAACACATCCTGTTTCTCCATCGCATTTATCGTCGGAGCGCTTATGTTAAGCTTGCTCGTGACCAGCCTGTAGTCAAGTTCTTTTTCATTTATCAGTTCGCGAAGCAGCCTCTCCCTTGCGGTCTGGTGCTTCTTCACATACATTTCAAGCCTCTCATAAGCCGCCTGTTCATCAAGCCTTAAGACTATGGAACGCTCCTCCTTTTCCTTTACGATCTTCTTGATCGGAAGCACTGTCTTAAGGGCATTTATCATGGTCGACCCATAACGGCGTTTCATCCAGTATGCAAGCCTTATAAGCTTGTGCTCCACCAGCCTGCTGTCCGTTTTTATTTCAATGATCTCCTTAAGCTTCCCCGGATCATACTCTGGCTTATCAGTGATCTCAAGCACATAACCTTCGATGACTTTATTACCTCTTCCGAAAGGTACGCTGACATAATCTCCAACGTTAAGAATATCCTTCAGGCGATCGGGAATCACATACTGAAATGTCTTATCCAGATTTTCATGTGAAATATTAACAATGATATTTGCGTATTTCATATTGTGTTCTTCAACTTCTCCGTATTTACGCTTTTTCCGCCAAATACATAATCAACAAAAAGTTTATTCGGGGTTTGGTTTACATAAAGCCATTATGTCACGTTCGCGTCTTAACATGACATGGTTTTTTTTCACTTTGTTCATTTATCGTTCACAATTTGTGCATTGCAAAGTCATATTCTCCCCATATACTAAGACCATAGAAATTAAATTAAATCTTTTTCATAAGCGTGAGGTTCGCCTCACATCCTCCCTCTAATAAATATAAAAGAAAAGGTTCGATCGGCGGGTCGAACCTTTTTTGCGCGTTCTACAAGTGATGCACATAAATAATATCAGGCCCCGGGTAAGCTTGCTTGCCAAGGGGACGGATATTATTTATGTATAGCGCGACAGCGCGTCATCTCCCGAATGGAACATTCGGGAGATGCATCACGTTTTCCCGACCGATTTCTTTTACTCAATGTTCCATTCGGGAGATGCATCACGTTTTCCCAACCGCTTATCTTTTACTCAATGTTCCATTCGGGAGATGCATCACGTACGGTCTTCCACCTTTGAAATGATATCCCTGTTAATTCTCCACATAAAGTATACGTTCACCGCAAATGACATAAGCTCTGCTATAGGGAAGCTCCACCAGATAAGATCAAGCCCTCCGATCTTCGCAAGTATATAGGCAGCCGGGATAAGAACAACCAGTTGTCTGGCCACCGAAACTATAAGCGAATATATACCGTTACCCAAAGACTGATAAACAGTTCCTCCTATGATACAGAACCAAGCCAGGAGATAATGCCAGGCAATTATCCTAAGAGCGGGAACGCCATAAGTGATCAGAGATGCGTCACCCGTGTTAAAGATGAGCAGAAGCCTGTCAGGTATAAGCCGGAACATAAGAAAACCGAAGAAAGCAAATCCGAAGGCATAAACCATGCATATCTTGATAGCCTTTACCATACGCCCTCTCTTCTGTGCACCGTAATTATATGCAAGTATCGGAATAAGTCCGTTGTTGAGTCCGAACAACGGCATGAAGAACAGGCTCTGAAGCTTGAAATAAACGGTAAATACCGCTACTGCCGCATCATTTAAGGATACGAGGATCCTGTTCATACAATATGTCATTACCGAACCTATGGATTGCATTATCATTGTGGGAATACCTACGGCATATATCCTTCTTATAGTAGCCCCGTCCGGTCTGAAGCCCCTGAAATCAATCGTGATCTCGTGATTCTTCTTTACATTGAGATAAAAGGCCAATGACCCTGCAACTATCTGGCCGGTCACGGTCGCAACTGCCGCTCCTGCCACCTTAAGCTCAGGGAAACCGAACAGACCGAAAATAAGTATAGGATCCAGGATGATGTTGATCACTGCACCCGTCATCTGTGTGATCATCGAATAGAAAGTCTTCCCGGTCGACTGAAGCAGCCTTTCAAAGATAAACTGCATAAATATACCTATGGACAGCATGCAGACTATTGACAGATACTGTGTTCCGTATTCAAGGGCAAGGCCTTCTCCGCCCTGTGTTCTTATCAGTGTATGTGCCAGGAACCTGCCTATCAGAAAGAAGACAGCCGCGCTTATGACCGACAGAAATATTCCGTTGGTGGCAGCCTTGTTTACGGTCTTACTGTCCTTCTCTCCAAGCGCCTTGCTGAGCATTGAATTAACTCCCACACCGGTACCCGCTCCCACGGCAACCAGCAGCATCTGGAACGGAAATGCCATACCCACCGCGATAAGAGCCGATGTTCCTGCCGAACCTGTCTGTCCCGCATCCGATATCCTGGCTACGAATATACTGTCAACAACATTGTAAAGCGCCTGCACGAGCATCGAAAGTATCATCGGCAGACCGATGTTTATGACAAGCTTCCCAACAGGCATGGTTCCCATCTTGTTTTCTTTGTGATGCGTTTTCGCCGCCTTATTATCTTCTGCCATATTATTTTCAATCTTATTATCTTTCAGCTTATTATCTTCTGTCCTGTTCATTTCATCCTTACTGTCTTCAGCCATATTATCTCTACATTATTTCTTCCGGATAGTTATCCTGATTTAATACTATTGCTTTATTATCATTCATTCTTCATAACGATGTTACGTGCCCAGATACCCGAATGTACCATTACTCCGCCTATTACAGCTTTTATTATCTCAAGGGACTGTACCATGGCAACCATGGGGACAACCGCGATACCTGTATAACGGCTGAGATAATATGCAAACGGAACTGATACCACCCATACGAAGCAGCTGTCAAACAATACCGTAATAAATGCCCTTCCGCCGGCACGTATCGTAAAATATGATGCATGCGCATATGCAACGACAGGCATAAGACAGCCAAATATGATTATAAGCTGACACGCAAGACTCCTGACCTCATCAGATGTGTTGTAAAGGCGGGGAAACAATCCGCTCACACCTATCTGTACAAGTCCAAACACCAAACCACACATAACCGTGAATGCGATCAGTTTGATCGAATCTTCTTTAGCCTTTTCCATATCTCCTCTTCCGAGAGTATGCCCGGTGATTATACCGACACCTTCTCCCATGGCTAAAAAAGCAACACCCAGCAGATTAAACAGCGTCGATTCAATATTTAATGCAGCAACAGAGTTCAGGCTTCTGTACGAATAGCACTGGTTCATAAAAGTAGTTCCGGAAGCCCACATTGTTTCGTTAAGCATAAGCGGAACACTCTTTACAAAGTACTTAAAAGCCATATCCTTAGGAACCGCAAGAGTACTTAATGCACCCACGATAAACGGATGCTCACTGCTGTGTCTGTGAGTATACACCACAAGTATCATAAGTTCGGCAACCCTCGATATTACGGTGGCAACCGCCGCTCCTCTTGCGCCAAGCGCAGGAAGTCCGAAATAACCGTAAATAAGCAGGAAGTTACCGACAAGGTTAACGAATACCGCATACAATGAAGCCTTCATGGGAACGGCGGTTTCTCCTATTTCCCTCAGCGTTCCCGAGTATGCAAGTGATATCGCATACGGCACAAGCCCTATCAGCATTATGTTCATATAAGCGACACCGATCTCCAGAGTCTGGGCGGCATCCGAAGCCGAACCCTCGCCATGGAGAAAGGTTCCGATAAGCTCCCTGCCGAACGAACTGAAGAAAGCTATGGCAAGGATCACAAGCACCGAATTCATAACAAGCTTAAACCTGAATGTGTCCCGCACGCCCTCCACATTTTTCATCCCATGGTATTGCGCGGTAAAAATCCCTACCCCTGCAATTGCTCCGAACACTAGCAGATAAAAGATGAAAATCATCTGATTTGCAATGGATACACCCGACAGGGCATTGGTTCCTATCCGCCCTATCATAAGATTATCAAGAAGACCCACGAAATTCGAAATGGCATACTGAACCATCATCGGAATCGTGAGCCTTAGAGCATGACCGTAAAATTTTCTGTCTCCTATATACTTCCCCATTCGGAAACCACACTCTTTCATAGATATGGTGAACGAAATTATTCACTTCATGTAACCATTAAGAACAGGCTCTGTCAAAAGCAGAAGCGTGTCATACGTTCGCATGGAGTACATTCTATCATATCCTGAGTGTTTTGCAAATACACCGGATGCCTGACAACGCTATTTACGCCTGTAGGTTTCCTTAGGGCCAAGGTAGGATTCTGGGATTGTCTCATCAGTCGGGGATATAACCAGCTTCTCAAGAACAAATCCCGGAGTGACGGCAAAAATCCTGAGCGTATTAAGACCCTTCTGAAGTATCACCCTCGATGAATTTATCCTGATGTTTGAAAGAGCACCCTTTGCCCAAAACGGCTGGTTGTCACCAACCTTGAAATCATCCGGGATCACATTGATAAGATCTATCTCCTCATTCCACTTATCATTTCCGGCAGCATCACCCGCTACCGAAGAAATACCGTAGACAAGCTTATTATCCCTTGTCACCGGATTACTTGGAGCCATATATACATCCACATCATATTCATCTTCCTTTTCAACATAGATGCGGTAGTCGATACTCGGCGCATCCTTACCCGCCTCGAAGTATTCCGTCACAGGAAATGCCTTAAGCCCCGACTGCGTACGTCCGAAATCGGGAAGCTCCATAAACCTTCCACGTTCAGTATCATTACAGGAAGCATAATGTCCCGCCTCAACGGATATATAGTTATACGGTCTGTATCCGCCGCTCACCTTTATATCATCCCTGCCGAGCCATACATAGGTATTGGAAGGAAGCTCCGGATGATCATCATTATTTACCGGTATCTCAATCCCGGTCTCGCCGTACTCACCTTTAATGAATATCGTCGTACCCCTGTCATCACCGAGCAGGCTTCTGTCAAGCTTCAGATAAATATGCTCAAAGAAACCGGCAAGACATACACCCTTCTTCTCACCTGCGGACAGCCAGGGAGCATCGGAAACTATCTCATATTTCGCATCAGACTTCCCCGCAGTGTACAGAGTGATCCTGGCAGTGTTGCATTCAGGATCAAGAAAGTCAGGCAATACCAGCTTCCTGCCGGTCCAGACACCACCCTCTGTATGCTGTTCCGTTCCCGGTATGGTCACAATAAGCCTGGCCTTGTTGGCCGGCTCCCAGTCATACAGAATCGGAAACTGACATTCCTCTTCATTCCAGTTATTAAATCCGATATGCTCGGACATTCCCATACCGTACCACTTGCCATCCCTGAGTTCATGCAGCTTGTCCGTAAGAGCCCTGTCAAGCTTGAGCCTGCTCTCAGCCTCCGCCGCGGTCTTCAGGGCAAAGGTGGCACTGATGCCTGAAAGATAGTGATTCTCGGTCGTTGCAAGCCACATACGTGTCAGGTTAAGAGTAGCTACAAGCGGATACCCGACAAGCTGGAAATATGTAAAGGCATTTGCTTCGGTACAGTTCCCGCTTACCTTATCAGCAGTTTCCATCAGTTCTGTTATATTGAGGGACAGATCCTCCAGCTCTCCGTAATTTACCGCATGATATACCTTATCATTCATGGCTTCGGGGCGTCTGTTGTTGGCTATCCTTGTGTATCCCTTAAGCAGTGTGGCGATCGTCTTCTTATCGGCATCACTCATGCTGTTCCCGAACTGTTTCTCAACAAACATCCCGTTGAACTCATCCACACTGTTTATATTGTTAATTCCCCATTTATCATAATCGTAGGCAAGCTCCATGAAATATGACAGCGGATATTCGGTCGTAAAGATATCACCGACATTTACTATCCACAGATCCCTTATCCCGAACTCGTAAGCGGTGGTCATCTGCTCCCAGACCTTCGGTAAATAGGAGCTGTTTACCCATTCATACGAAACAGGCCATCCATGATAATCGAAATGATAATACATTCCGTATCCGCCCTTATGCTCCCTCATATGCTCGGTAGGAAGCGTCCTTAAGTTCCCGAAATTATCATCGCAAAGCATAAGTGTAACACCCTCGAGCTCAGGGGAATCCATAAGTCCTTCCGTGCTCTCGTCTCCGTAGAAGAAGGGCTCCACCTCCTTATACAGCGCAAGCATCCTCGGAACCTCATCCAGGTTGTCATTAACGATCTCACGTATCAGCCTGTTCTGAGTCTTAAGAACATCTCTTAACAGATCGATATTGTCCTTAAGCGTAGCATCCTCCCCCATTATCGTAGAGTCAAACTCACCACGCATACCCACGGTGATCACATTCTCAAAATGACCGCCTCTTTTGAGACCATCCTCCCAGAACCTTGTGATACCCTCTTCATTCTTCCTGAAATCCCAGGCATCACCGTATATGGATTCGGGTCCACGGACATGTTTGTACTCCTCACCCTGTCTAAGACACGGCTCATGGTGCGACATTCCCATTACAACGCCCAGCTCATCTGCCAGCTCGGCATTCTTAAGTCCGGGACCGTCCTCGGGAAATGTCGAGGTCCACATCGCCGGCCACATATAATTACCCTTAAGACGGAGCAGAAGTTCAAACACATGCTCATACATATCGGCCGTAAATCCGCCGAAATGCTTCATTGTCCAGTTCCCGAAAGCCGGCCATTCATCATTGATAAAAAAGCCTCTGAACCTTACAGACGGTTCCTTTGAAAGCATATTGTCAGCTTCATTGAATTCAGCCTGCATCATCTTGTCAGGCATAATATCGCACCAGTCCACAAGGGGTGATACATGAAGAAGCTCGGACAGTCTGAACAGCCCGTATATGGTTCCTCTCTTATCACTTCCCGCTATGATGATCGCCGATGCGATACCCTCAGCGGGTTCATCGACTATACTGAAAGAGAACACTTCTCTTTTACCTCTGACATCATCAAGACTGATAAGGCCTTCCCTGTCAAATGTGTCAAGTATGGGACTATTCCCTGCTGTTCCGAAGATCACGGGATATACAGTTTCTTCAAGGTCTTCCTCTGCCGGATCAGTCGCCTGTGTATCTTTAGTTCCAAACAGACACGAAAGCTTCGCAAGGTCATCCACAGACTCACATTCCGTTTTTTCCGGTAATGCATCAAAGACAAGACTGACATCCTTTCTGACCTTGTCCGCGATCTTCCTGACACCGCTGAATGCTTCACTTTCACAGACAAAGCATATCCTGCCCTCTTCTATGTTATTCCTGTTTATAATATAGCCCATATTCTCCTCCTGAAATAAAGGTTTTCAACAATCGTCATATATAAAATATGCCCTTTCAAGCTTGCTTGTAAAGGGCATATTTGCATTTCTTTAACTCATCGGAGCTCATATACTTCTTACTTTATATCCTCAAGGCTCTTTACTGCCTCCTGTGTGAGCTTCCTGATCTCATCAAATTTCTCTGCCTTAATAAGGTCCTTGCTTACCATCCAGCTTCCACCGCATGCAAGTATCTTGGGGAAAGACAGATATTCCGCAATATTCGAAGTATTTATGCCACCTGTAGGCATAAACCTGAGATTACCGTAGGGTGCAGCCAACGCCTTGATCATCTTAATACCGCCTGCTGCTTCCGCCGGAAAGAACTTAACAACATCAAGTCCCAGATCAAGTGCCAGCTCAATCTCCGAAGGAGTCATAATACCGGGGATCATGGTTATTCCCTTCTTGATGCAGTATTCTACAACATCGGGATTGAGTCCGGGGCTTACTATGAACTTGGCGCCTGCTTCAACAGCTTCATCGACCTGCTTGATCGTAAGTACTGTTCCGGCGCCCACAAACATATCCGGATGTGTCTCACTCATTATTTTGATCGCTTCCTTTGCCGCAGCCGTACGGAATGTAACCTCAGCACACTTGATACCGCCCTCGCACAGCGCGTCAGCCAGCTTCTCGGCATGCTTTGCATCCTCGATAACAACTACTGGTATTATCTTTGTTTCCTCAATCTTCTTAATTACATCGTTCATGTTCTGATCCTTATTTCCTTTCCCGGTTTCACTAAGCCGTTTGACTTGATTATATACCCGTCTCCCCCCTGACTACCAATCCATTTTCCGATATTTCAGATACATTTCGACCATCAGTTGCTCTTGAAATAATCGGGATAATTCTTCTCCAGCTCTTTCTTATCGAACTTATAACGCATCAGATGTCTGCTTATAAGATCCCTGACTTCTTCTTTGTTGCCTGATTTGATGGCTTCAAGTATTGCCCTGTGGTCTGTCACTATCTTGATATCCTTGATCGTGTGCAGGCTCAGTATCCTTATCCTGTCAAAATGTCCCATGATC
>JAEEGL017402308.1_pt1 | contig 22148 bp, 19 predicted proteins | sample 9134231 | NCBI WGS metagenome assembly JAEEGL01 (sample SAMN16246548, study PRJNA631951) | gut metagenome | biome: gut microbiome; feature: rumen; material: fiber-attached | host: Bos | place: Iran: Karaj | collected 2018-10 | reverse complement strand
GGACGGCAATATAGGTCTGAAGGGCTATCAAAAGACGTAAAATACTCGGGTATACCTATGGTGTAAAAACGGGGCGTTTTCTTCGGAAACGCCCTGTTTATATTGGAAGCGCGAAAATTCAGCATTTCAGCATTTCAGCATATTCAACATTAAACAATGCAAACTGGCAGACAATCAGTCCAGATTGTAAACTTGCTCCTGAACCCACTGTGCCCACTCCGAATGTGTGCGGCTCTTGTCAAAGGTCTGCCAGGGAATGGGCTTGCCGATGGTCACCTCGAAGGTTTTGCCCACATTCTTATACATCTCATCCACAAGAAAGAGCATGGCCAGGTTGAAAGGCAGGAAACGGTCGCTGAAGTTGGCGAGACGATAGAAGAATCCGGAGTTTTGCCCGCTGAAGTGGATGGGTACTATATCACGCTGGTATTGAACGCTCTTGGAAACAAAGGTTTTAGACCACGGCAGGTCTCGAATGACTCTTTTGTGGCGACGCGAACAGAGACCGGCGGGGAACATGAGCACATGGTTGTTGCTCTCGAATACTGCCTTTACCATTGCGGGGAAGTTGCGGCTCTGGTTGCCCGTCTTGTTGATAGGTATGCAGAGTGGAGCAAGTCCTGGCAGGTTCATCAGCAGGTCGTTAACCAGATAGCGGAAGCGAGAATCGTACTGGTTTCCGATAATAGAGCCAAGTGCTACGCCGTCCTGTCCTCCCAAAGGATGATTGCTGACGAAGGTGTACAAGCGGCCATCGTTGGCATCGGGCAGATTCTCCCTCCCTTTTACCACGAGCGTTATCTCCAGATAGCGGACGCACTCGTCAAGCCAGGGTGTGCCTGCCTTGTCGCGCGCACCCCAAAGGAAAGCGTTCACCTGATCTTGATGGATAATACGTTTCAGCCATGATACCAATGGGCGCGGAACCCATTTGGCTTTTGCCCCCATTTTGGATTTAAGGATAGATTCTATATCAATGGTCTTTTCTGTTATTTCATTCATAGTTTTCATTTGTTTTAATTATGATCTTTTCTCCTTGATGATGCCGTGACGGTAGGCATAGAGGAGGTCTTTCAACTCATTGATTTGCTGACGCAACTCTTCGCCCTTGTCCGTGTCGGCCACCAGCATGCGATGAGCCGACATTTCCACTATCTGCGTGGTCGACTTGATGTCGGTACCACGGAGGATGGCATCCTGGGTACTGGTGAAGGGCTCGTGCTGAACGAGTTGGAAGCCGCGGCTATGATACACCAGCGTGTAGCCGGCAATGCCGGTCTCGTTATGATAGGCCTCGGAGAAGCCTCCGTCGATAACCATCAGCCGTCCGCTGGCCTTGATGGGATTCTCACCACTGCCGGCATGTACTGGCACGTGGCCGTTGATGATGTGGCGGGGATTCGGCCAGCCATTAACCCCGAAGGCATCGAGGATGCGGTCGCAAACCTCGGCAGAGTCACGCAGTTTGAAGTAGTTGCCCTTTTCTTCGTGATAGGTTTCCTTGTCGGTAAGGAAATAACGCTCGAAGGTGGCCATCTTCGACTTGTCGAACAGCGGGGAGTCCTTGCCACACCAGAGGTATAGGAAATAGTCTTTGGCGTAGGCCTTCAGGTCGGCTGGCGTATCGGTCTCGAAGGCAGCACGCACCAGTTGGCCTATAAACATCATCAGTTCCTTGCCTGAATACTGCTTGCCCAAGATGGCAACTTTTTTCAGGGTGCCGTCGTCGTTAAGGGGTATGGAAGCATGGAACAGCAGGTTCTGGTTGCAGATGGTATACATGCATCCGTGGCTCAGGATGGTGCGTATATGCTTGCGCAGTTTCTCGCTCACGCGGAACGAATGGTGCAGTTTGTGCATAAGGTCGGCCTCCTCGGGCGTGAGGTCGAAGGTGGGTTTCTTACTATTCTGGTAAATAGTGGGGAAATGGCACGATTTCATCGGATGTTTCACGCCGTCGATTGTACACACGCCCTCGATGAAATCAATGTTTTCTATCAGGTTGCGGTCTTCCATCTGCCATTCCGGGCGGCGCTTGAAAATCTGCGCCTCGGTCTTGAACTGAATAATGGTGATGGCCTTGTGCATCTTGGCTATCAGCAGGCGCGTCTTGTCGTCTATCTTGTTGTCGTCTCTCAGCAGACGGGGTATGAATTCCTCGCAAGGGTCGTCGCCGTAGAAGTCAAGTGCAAACGTGGCCAGCGGGACGAGGTTGATGCCATAGCCTTCTTCGAGTGTGGCCAGGTTGGCATAGCGCAGACTGAGGCGCAGCACGTTGCAAATGCAGGCGTCGTTGCCGGCGGCGGCCCCCATCCAGAGTATATCGTGGTTGCCCCACTGAATGTCCCAGGAGTGATACTGGCGCAGGGTGTCGAGGATGATATGAGCACCTGGGCCTCGGTCGAAGATGTCGCCAAGGATATGGAGTTGGTCGATGGCCAGCCGCTGAATGACGTTGCTGATGGCCACAATAAAGTCGTCGGCACGGCCGGTGGATATGATGGTATCAACGATGACGGCCACGTAGGCGGCCTTGTCCTGGTCGTCGGTACGTTCGTGAAGCAGTTCCTCGATGATATACGAGAACTCTTCCGGCAGGTTCTTGCGTACTTTGGAACGGGTGTATTTGCTTGACACATCGCGGCATACACGCACCAGTTGGTGGATGGTGATGCGATACCAGTCGTCCAGGTCTTCTTCGGCAGCCTTGATGAGTTCCAGTTTCTGCTCCGGATAGTAAATCAAGGTGCAGAGTTCCTTCTTCTCGCTTTCACGGATAGTGTTGCCGAAAATCTCGTTTACCTTGCGTTTGATGTTACCTGAGGCATTTTTCAGCACATGTATGAATGCCTGGTGCTCACCGTGCAGGTCGGCCAAGAAATGCTCGGTGCCCTTGGGCAGGTTTTGGATGGCTTCCAGGTTGATGATCTCGCTGGCGGCATCGGCTACTGTCGGATAGGTGTTTGACAGCAGATGCAGGTAACGTAAGTCTGTATTCATAGTTGTAAATGATTTTGAAGGTTCACTCTCAATCGTTTGGTCTCTCTGTTTTCTACAGGCTGGCAAGGCATAAAGCCTTCGTCCAACAGGAGTTGCTCGCTCATTAATGTCAATATGCTGGAAAACAGCAGTTTATTATTGTCTTGCTCGAGTGTTGTTATAAGTTTATCTTCATTGAGTCTATCGTCTGTCAGCGCATGATAAAGGTCAGCCAGCCTAAGCAGCGACAAGCCCTTTTGACGGACATCGTTCACCATTTCTTCGATACTTTTTCCTGCCATCGACACAGGCTTTTGATAGTCTGCCGGCAGATAACTGGAGGCGTTTTCGGGTGCAGGGACATCTGTTTCCAGTATTTCTGCCCCCTTCTGCACAATGTGCAGCACGCCCTCCAGACTGGCATAGATATAGAGCAGATGGAAATCGACCGCTGAAACGTCTATTTTCTGCGTTATCCAGCGCTTGTCCTTGCAGATGCCGGCTTTCAAAAAGATGGAAAGTGCTGCTTTTGTTTCGTCATTCATCAGGGGTAGGGGATTGGAGTCCATCACTTTCTGATAGACATACAGCATCTTTCTGGCGGCTTCATCAAAGTTCGTGGTCTTTGTTATAAGAGGGTTGCGCACAATTTCGACCCGCTCAACGCCTTCTTTTCCCAACCGCTCGGCCTCGATAGGACTGCGTGCCACAACGGCATAGTAGGACTTGTCGGCAATAGGGCATCCGAGTGGGGAAACAACTTTACGGAAGGCGGCACTATGAAAAGCCGCACTTCCGTACTGATGTATGATGTCTGGCGTCCAGGATTTGCATATCTTCCTACAGGCAGCAGGCCCGTCGGCAAATGCCGACTCTATTTGCTGCGACATGTATTTGGTCATTGTCGAAACATAATGAGTCGTCAGGGCATCGTCTTTGGAAATGATATGCAGCACCTTTATCATAGTTCGTCACTGGTGAAACCTTGTGGCAACGGACGGCAATTGTATTGTGAGGCCATAATCTCGCCGTAGGCCCCGGCCGAGCGGATGGCCAGCAGGTCGCCGCGATGGGCCTTGTTCAGGTCAATCTGCTTGGCAAACACGTCGGTAGATTCGCATATAGGCCCAACGACATCATAGGTCTCATGCTCTTCCTCGCTGCTGATATTTTCGATCTTATGATAAGCCTGATAGAGAGCCGGACGAATCAAGTCGGTAAAACCAGCATCGACGATGGCAAATTTCTTGATAGCCCCTTCTTTTATATATAAGGTACGCGTGATAAGAGAGCCACACGGAGCCACTACTGCACGTCCCAGTTCGAAATGCAGCGTCTGCCAGGGGCGTAGTTTCAACTTGGTGGCGTAGGTGTCGAAATAGGCTTTGAAGTCGGCCATCGGCACGCGGTTGGGATGCTGATAGTCTATGCCCAGTCCACCGCCGACGTTGATGTGTTCCACGCGGATATGAGCACGTTCCAACTGGTCTTGCAGGTCGTTGATGCGGTTGCAAAGCGCCTGGAAGTCGCCCATGTCGAGTATCTGCGAACCAATATGGAAGTGGAGGCCAACGAAAATGATGTGCTTCATCTGCAAAGCCCTTTCGATGACACTCTCCATATCGCGCATGGCGATGCCAAACTTGTTTTCGGCCAGTCCGGTGGTGATATTGGCATGGGTATGGGCACCCACGTTGGGATTCAGACGGAACGCCACGCGGGCTACACGTCCCTTTGCAGCCGCCAGTTGGTTGATGACTTCCAACTCGGGTATGCTTTCCACGTTAAAGCAGAAGATGTTGTTGTCGAGTCCAAGATTTATCTCCCAGTCGCTCTTGCCCACGCCAGCGTAGACTATCTTATCGGCTGGGAAACCGGCGTCGAGCGAGGCTTGTATCTCGCCACCGCTGACGCAGTCGACGCCTAAGCCCGCCTGACGTATGGCGCGGAGTATTTTTGTGTTGGCATTGGCTTTCACCGCATAATGCACATGGAAATTCTCGTGCTTGCCGGCTTCAGCATTGATAGTCTGCAGCGTCTGGCGCAGCAGGTCCATATCATAATAGTAGAAAGGTGTTCGCATGGAAGCGAACTTTTCTACAGGAAAACAACCTTTCATAATAATCAATTATCAAATCAGAACAGGTGATTGCTCAGGCTCTGCAGGGCGCGTTTCTTGTCCTCTTCGCGGATGAGGAACGAGATGTTGTAGTTTGAACCGCCGTAGGAAATCATGCGTACAGGAATATCCTTCATGGCATCCATCACCCTGGTCTCGAAGCCGATGTTCGACCAGTCGAGGTCGCCAACGACGCAGATGATACACATGTTGGTGTCGACGGTCACGGTGCCGTACTTCTTCAGTTCGTCCATAATGCCGCCCAGGTTGGCCGAGTTGTCGATACTCATAGATACGCCCACCTCTGAAGTACACACCATATCGATAGGCGTCTGGTAACTCTCGAAAATCTCAAAGACCTTGCGCAGGAAGCCAGTAGCCAGCAACATTCGGCTCGACTTGATCTTGATGGCCGTGATGTTGTCCTTGGCTGCCACAGCCTTAATTTTACCGTATTCGGTGGCATTGGAAATGGTGGTACCCTCGGCATCGGGGGCCATCGTATTGAGCAGACGCACGGGAATGCCTGCATACTTGGCGGGCTGGACGCAGGTGGGGTGCAGGATCTTGGCACCGAAGTAGGCCAACTCGGCAGCCTCCTCGAAATGCAACTGATGCACGGGCTGGGTCTTGTCCACCACACGCGGGTCGTTGTTGTGCATGCCGTCGATGTCGGTCCAGATCTGAATCTCTTCGGCATTCAGGGCAGCACCAACGAGTGAGGCCGTATAGTCGGAACCGCCTCGCTGCAGGTTGTCAATCTCGCCGTAGGCATTGCGGCAGATGAATCCCTGGGTCACGTAGACCTGTGCTCCCTGGTTCTGCTCCATCAATGCGTTGAGTTTCTCCTTGATGTACACGGGATCGGGTTCGGCATTCTTGTCGGTACGCATAAAGTCGAGGGCGTTAAGCAGCACGGCGTTGATACCCTGCTCCTTCATGTAGTTGACCACCATATTGGTCGACATGATCTCGCCCTGGGCAACGATGCTTTTCTCTTCGAACGAGGTAAACAGTTCCTTGGTGAACGAACGCAGGTAGTCGAACTCCTCGTGTATGAAGTCACGCGTCATGTTCTTGTACTCCTCGGTGGAATAGAGTTCCGGCAGATGGCGCATGTATTTCTGCTCCAGGCTGTTGATCACCTCATTAGCACCGTCGGGGTTTTTCTTATACAGGTAGTCGGATATCTCGACCAGCGAATTGGTTGTTCCCGACATAGCCGAAAGAACCACAAACACGGGCTCGCCCGACTTGGTGACCAGTGCAGTCACCTCTTTCATTCTCTGTGGGGTACCTACTGAGGTGCCGCCGAATTTCATTACTTTCATAGTCTTATTATATTATATTTTTTACTTTTTTACCTTTTCACCTTTTTACCTTTCACATAGTTCTTCCTCGGACGCCTTCATCTTGTTGTAGTCGTTGGTCACTTCTTCAAGATGCTCTTCAAAGCAACGGTAAACAATACCCGGATATTTGTCGAGCAGCGGCATGTTGTGGGTTGACATCACAACGGCGGTGCCTCTTTGGGAAATCTGGCGCAGCAGTTGCATGATGCCGTCGGCAGTATCCGGGTCGAGATGTCCGGTAGGCTCATCGGCTACAATCAGTTTGGGTGAATTAAGTATGGCTCTTGCTATGGCTATGCGCTGCTGTTCGCCCCCCGAGAGTTCGTGAGGCATCTTGTCTTTCGATTTGAGCATGCCCACAAGAATCAGCACTTCGTCGATGCGGTCGTTGATTTCCTTTTTGTTTTTCCAGCCGGTAGCCTTGAGCACAAAACTGAGGTTGCTTTTCACCGACCTGTCGGACAGCAACTGGAAACTTTGGAATACGATTCCCATTTCCTTTCGCAATGCTGGTATCTGCTTGCGTCTCAGTTCAATCATGTCTCGTTCGAGCACAATGGCCTTCTCCGCCTCGTCAATGAAGATTTCGGCGTATATGGTTTTAAGCAGCGTGCTTTTGCCAGAGCCAACCTTGCCAATGATGTAGATAAAATCACCATCGTTGACTTGAAAGTCAGCATCTTTCAATACCACGATGCCATCTTTCTGGCATATCTGTGCTTTTTTATATTCTATCAGCATCTTCTATCTTCAATTTTCAATAGTGAATTTTCAATCCATTTCCCCTGCGGCCTTGGCCTTTCGCCGCTTTGCATCCCAGTTGGGATCATGCCGGCGGTGCAGTTCTTCGGCCAGGTCTTCTATGCGCAAGCCCTTACTGGTGAGCAGCACAATGAGATGATAGAGCATGTCTGAGGCTTCGTATACCAGGTGTTCGCTGCTGCCGTTGGTGGCTTCAATCACCGTCTCAAGAGCCTCTTCGCCTACTTTCTGTGCCATTTTGTTGACACCGTCGCGAAACAACTTCGTGGTGTAACTGCCTTCGGGCATCTCCTCGTGGCGCCGCTCTATGAAATCCTGCAATTCTTTCAGGAAGAGCAGCGGACTGCTTTCGTTATCTTCGCCCCAGCAGGTGTCTGTGCCTTTGTGACACGTAGGGCCAATGGGGTGAACCTTCACCAGCAGGGTGTCGTTGTCGCAGTCGATGGCCATACTGACCAGATTGAGGTAATGACCGCTCGTCTCGCCTTTTGTCCAGAGCGTCTGTCGCGTGCGACTCCAGAAGGTCACCTTGCCGGTTTGCAAGGTTTTCTGATAAGCCTCTTCGTTCATGAAGCCCAGCATCAGCACGTTCTTTGTCTCGGCATCCTGTATGATGGCAGGCACCAGCCCTCCCATTTTCTCGAAATCTATTGTCATAGTCTTACACTCAAAATCTTTTGTTATAGTCTCACGTTTATTCCCTCGCCCTTGAGGTAAAGTTTCAATTCATGTAATGGTATCTCTCCAAAATGGAACACACTGGCCGCCAGTGCTGCATCGGCATGCCCCTGTGTGAATACATCACGAAAATGTTCTTTCTTGCCGGCACCGCCACTGGCAATGATGGGTATGCTCAGGTTGTCGGCCAGTTTAGCCAAAGCCTCGTTAGCATAACCGTTTTTCACGCCGTCGTGGTTCATGCTGGTGAAGAGTATTTCTCCGGCACCTCGTTCCTGGGCCTCGTGTGCCCATTCAAAGAGGCCGCGCTCGGTACGTTCGCGACCGCCCTTTAGGTAGCAATGCCAATCATCAGCATCCAGTCGGGCATCGATGGCGACCACACAGACCTGACTGCCGAAACGGGTTGCTATCTCGTCGATGAGTTCTGGGCGGCGCAGAGCGGCGCTGTTGATGCTCACCTTGTCGGCACCGGCATAGAGCATACGCTCCACGTCGGCCAGTTCGTTGATACCGCCACCCACCGTGAAGGGGATACTGAGTTCCTGGGCTACTTTCGTCACCATCTCGGTAAACGTCTTCCGACCCTCGAAACTGGCCGTGATATCTAGAAACACCAGTTCATCGGCCCCAGAGTCGCTGTAAGCCTTACCCAGTTCTACCGGGTCGCCGGCACTTCTGAGGTCAACAAAGTTGACGCCTTTCACCGTTTCGCCGTCCTTGACGTCTAAGCAGGGGATGATTCGTTTTGCCAGTCCCATAGTTCTTTCAGATTTATTTTCCCTTCGTATATAGCCTTTCCAAACACGACGGCAGGTATACCTGCAGCGTTGAGTTGCATAATGTCGTCCATCGAACTGACACCGCCGCTTGCTATGAGGTGCAGTTGCGGATAGGCCGCCATCACCTCTTTATATAAGCCGATGGCGGGGCCACTCAGCGTGCCGTCTTTCGAAATCTCCGTACAGAGCACCTTGCTCACGCCCATCGACACGTAGCGTTTCAGGAAAGTGAGCAATTCCTCGGTAGAGTCTTCCTTCCATCCATTGATGCTGATACGCCCTTTGCGAACGTCGGCACCGAGGATGATACGCTCCGGGCCATATTTTTCCAGCCAGCGTTCAAACAACTGGGGATTGGTAACGGCCACGCTGCCTATCGTCACCATCGAGGCTCCGGCTTCAAAAGCCTTCTCAATATCGTCGTCGGTCTTGATGCCGCCTCCGAAATCTATGGTTAGTGATGTTTCCGTAGTGATGCTCCTAAGCACAGGGCAATTGACAATATGCCGCGATTTTGCACCGTCCAGGTCTACCACATGAAGCCTTTTATAGCCGATGGCGGCAAACTGTCGGGCCATCTCCAGCGGATTACCATATTCGGTCTTCTGCTCATAGTCGCCTTTGGTCAGGCGAACACAGCGGCCGTCGATAATATCAATTGCAGGTATCAGTTCTATCATAGTTTCAGAAAATTCTTGATAATCCTTTCGCCCACGCTACCACTCTTCTCAGGATGAAACTGCGTAGCATAGAAATTGTCTTTATGCAAGGCGGCAGAGTAAGGCAGGATATAGTCGGCCGTTGCAATGGTATCCTCGCATAGCGGCACATAGTAACTATGGACGAAGTAGACATATTCTCCCTCAATGCCAGCCATCAACTCCGACCTCGTATCGTGTAACTGGTTCCACCCCATACAAGGCACCTTGTCCTCATGGCGAGTGGGTGTGAATCGCTTGACCTCAGCATCAAATATACCCAGACAGTCAACGTCGCCCTCTTCAGAGTGCCGGCAAAGCAGTTGCTGACCGATACAGATGCCCAGTACGGGCTGCGTGAGCGAACGGATGACCTGATCCAGTCCGCGCTGGCAAAGATATGTCATAGCCCCTCGTGCCTCGCCTTGCCCGGGGAAGAGCACGCGGTCGGCCTGTCTCAGCACAGTCGGGTCGTCGGTCAGCACAGGCTCTACGCCCAAACGTTTCAGCGCATTCATGACCGAATACACATTTCCCGCATTATATTTCACTACTGCAACCTGCATAACTCTCAACTATTCTAATTTACTTTGCTTTGCAATCTAATTTACTTTGCTTTGCAATCTAATTTACTTTGCTTTGCAATCTAATTTAGTTTGTTCTGCAATCTAATTTAGTTTGTTCTGCAATCTAAATTACTTAACTAAATATGATGGTCTTATTCTTATAGGTCAGCACCTTACGCTGAATATGCTTGCTGACGGCTCGTGAGAGAACAATCTTCTCCAGGTCCTTGCCTTTCAGCACGAGACTTTCAGGTGTGTCCTTATGAGTGATGCGTGTTACGTCTTGCTCGATAATCGGGCCGGCATCCAGTTCGGCCGTCACGTAATGGCTCGTGGCACCAATAATCTTTACGCCACGCTCCCACGCCTGATGATAGGGCTTGGCACCCACGAAGGCAGGCAGGAACGAATGGTGGATGTTGATAATATGATGCGGATAGGCGGCTATCATCTCATCGCTGATAATCTGCATATAGCGAGCCAGCACAATGAAGGTGATGCCTTTTTCCTGTAGCAACTTCATTTCCTCGGCTTCCACCTCTGCCTTGTTCGAATGATCCTTTTTGATGCTCCACACATAATAAGGGATGTCAAACTGCTCGGCCACATAGCGCAAGTCCTCGTGGTTGCTCACTATGCAGGGTATGTCGCACTCAAACTCACCAGCCTTCCAGCGTGCCAGCAGGTCGTACAGGCAATGGCTCATCTTCGATACAAAAATGGCCATACGCGGACGGCGGTCGCTGAAATAAAGGCTAAACTCTATCTGGAAGCGCTGCTTATAGAGCGTCTCAATATACTCCTTGATTTTCTCGCGTGGTATCAGAAACGTGTCCAGTTCCCATTGTACCCGCATAAAAAACATGCCGTCCTGATGGTCTACATATTGGTCGAGGTCAACAATGTTTCCCTTGTTGTCCGTAATGAATTTTGTTACTTCTGAAATGATGCCCTGTTGGTCGGGACAATGGAGAAGTAAAATGGCTGTTGGTTTCATTTCTATGATTATCTTTTCACCTATTTATTGTCAATTTCTTGATTTCGACGTGCAAAGTTACGAAAAATTATCGGTTTTTGAAGTTATTTTCTTACTTTTTTCATAAAAAATTAAAAATAATGTTCGCAATTAGAAAATTTTTTGTATATTTGCAGAAAATATTCGACACCCTAATTATAACCATTATAAATCTTCTGGCCTATGACGAAGTATAATATCACTGAAAAGAAGGAAAAAGATGCTACTTACCGCAGCCTGGTAAGTCCGGCTCTTATGGACGAGTTGAAGGAGAGAATCCTCAACGTTTTGGTCATGCAGAAAAAGTACAAGGACAAAAATTATTCTGCAAAGAAACTGGCCGAAGATTTGGGAACAAACACCCGGTATATCTCAGCCGTAGTCAATGTAAGGTTCCACATGAACTACACATCGTTTGTCAACAAATACCGCATTGAAGAGGCAATGTCTATCCTGGTGGATAAAAGATACCAGGATTTGCGCATTGAAGAGGTCAGCGATATGGTGGGCTTTGCCAACAGGCAGTCGTTCTATGCCTCTTTCTTCAAAATTACAGGTATCACACCAAAAGAATACAAAGCACAGCATGCGGCATCTGCGGCATCTGCCGTAAAGCCGAAAAAGAAAAAATAAATGATTACTGAAACATTCCACTATTCTGACGAGCGTTTCGCCGACTTGCAGATGCTCCGCTACCGCCTCAACGGATTCGAGCAACTCACCTTACAGCAGAAACGACTCATTTATTATCTCGCGCAAGCCACACTCTACGGGCGCGACATCACCTTCGACCAATTCGGTAAATATAACCTGAGAATCCGCAAGACATTAGAGGTTATCTATACCGACTACAGGATTCCAAGAGATACAGACGATTTCCGTGCGCTCCAACTTTACCTGAAGCGGCTTTGGTTCTCCAATGGCATTCACCATCATTACGGATGCGACAAGTTTGAACCCGGATTCAGCGACGATTACTTCAAGAATGCCCTTCTCACCGTAGATGCAACACGCTTGCCACTTGGGGAAGGACAGACCGTAGAAGGCCTATATAACGAGTTGCATCCCGTCATCTTTGATGCCAGTGTGATGGCTAAACGGGTAAACAAGGCCGATGGGGTAGACCTTATCGCCACTTCTGCCTGCAACTTTTACGAAGGTGTGACCCAGCAGGAGGCCGAGCAATTCTATAATGCCAAGAAAAACAATAATGACGCGGAACCACCATCCTACGGATTAAACACCACGCTGGTCAAAGAGGATGACCATCTGAAAGAGTTGGTCTGGTCTGCCGAAGGACGCTATGCCAATGCCATCCGACACATAGTCTACTGGCTGGAAAAGGCTGCCGGAGTAGCCGAAAACCCGAGACAAAAAGAGATTATTGACACGCTGATAACTTATTATAAAACAGGAGATTTACACACATTTGATGAATATTCAATAAAATGGCTCCAGTGTCTCGATACCAAGATTGATTTCATCAACGGATTCATCGAGGTCTACGGCGATCCCTTAGGGCTGAAAGGCTCGTGGGAAGGTCTTGTGGAATATATTGATGAGGAGGCAACGCAACGCACGCAGACCATCAGTCGCAACGCCCAGTGGTTTGAGGATCACTCGCCTGTTGACCCTCGCTTTAAGAAGAAGGTGGTCAAGGGCGTTTCCGCCAATGTTATCTGTGCGGCGATGCTCGGCGGTGATGAATATCCGTCGACAGCCATTGGCATCAATCTGCCCAACGCCGACTGGATCAGGGCTCAGTATGGTTCGAAAAGTATCACCATCAGCAATATCACCGATGCCTACAACAAGGCTGCTCATGGGAATGGCTTTCGCGAGGAATTCATACGCCACAAGGGTATGCTTGATTTCATCGGGAAATATGGCGATATGTGCGATGACCTTCATACCGACCTGCACGAGTGTCTGGGGCATGGCAGCGGACAACTGCTGCCTGGTACCGACCCTGATGCTTTGAAGGCATACGGCAACACCATAGAAGAGGCTCGTGCCGATTTGTTCGGTCTGTATTATATGGCCGATGAGAAACTTCTAGAACTTGGATTACTACCTGACAGAGAGGCTTTTAAGGCTCATTACTACACGTATATGTTGAACGGATTGATGACACAGTTGGTACGTATCAAACCAGGTCATCAGATAGAGGAAGCCCACATGCGCAACCGAGCCCTAATAGCAAGTTGGTGTCTGGAACATGCTGAGCAAACAATCCTGACACATAGGAACGGCATCTACGAACTGGAAATAAACGACTACGAAGAATTGAGGAACTTGTTTGCCCGACTGCTCGCAGAAATACAGCGCATCAAGAGTGAGGGCGACTATGAGGCTGCCCGCAGGCTGGTAGAGGAATATGCCGTGAAGATTAATCCGGATCTTCATGCCGAGGTACTACAACGCTATGCAAAACTGAATCTTGCGCCATACAAAGGTTTTATTAATCCTTGGTTGCTGCCCATTTACGATGAAAACGGGGAGATTGTGGATATTCAGGTTAACTATTCCGAATCATACGAGCATCAGATGCTACGCTATAGTTCAGAATACGGAACGTTGGTCTAAGGTTGAGGATTGAAGATTGAAAGTTGAGGGTCTAAGGTGATGATATATGAGTAATGAAATTCAGCAGGAAGTAAAGGAAATCAAACAGTCGTTCAGGCTGATGATGGATGGCTCTGTAGCGCAATCTATGCGCGACAAAGGCTTAAACTATCATCTTAACTGGGGAGTCACCTTGCCTCGTCTGCGTGAAGAAGCCAATGAGATAGGTAAAAACTACGACCTGGCCATCGCTTTATGGAAGGAAAACGTGCGCGAGTGTAAAATCCTGGCCACGATGATTATGCCCCCCGAAGAAATGCTGCCAGAGGTTGTCGATATCTGGATGGAGCAGACCGACACGCTGGAGATGGCTGAGCAGGCTGCCTTCAACCTCTACCAGCATCTTCCCTTTGCTGCCGAAAAGGCCTATCAGTGGCTCGCCTCTCCCGACGACTTGCCTCAAATCTGTGGCTATCACATTCTTTCCCGGCTGTTTTCCAGAAAGATGGAACCCAACGAGCGTGGCATCCACGAGTTTATTGATCAGGCTCAAGCAGCCCTTCAAAGCCCTAATCCATCGCTCCGTAAGGCAGCCATGCAGGCCGTCATCTATTTCGCAGACTTAGGACTGGTGTATCACCGTATTGCAAGTTCTGCCTTTGAAAGGACATTGAATATCTCCTGTATATAGGTTTGCTATTACAAGAACGGACGGAGTAAGTGGGCGAACCACCCGCGAAAACGCTGCCAAGGAGTACGGAACTGCTTCCAGGTCTCGGGTGTCAGGTAGACGCTCTCCTGCTTGTCGCGTTCGAACATATCGTCAAGTTCTCGTGTGGTGCAACTGTCGATGATGACGGCATTCTCTTCGTAGTCGAAGCGGGTACTGCGTGCATCGAGATTAGTGCTGCCAACTGTACAGAAACGGCCATCGACCATCATAATCTTGGAATGGTGGAAACCAGGCTGGTAGAGCCAGATATTGGCACCGCGTTTCATCAATTTGTGAGCATTATAGAAAGCGCAGTCTGGCGTAAGTGGTATGTCGCTCTTGGCCGATAGCATAATGTCTACCTTGATACCGCGTTTCAGAGCACGCTTGATTGCCTTCTTGATTGAGGGTATCAGGGTGAAATAAGGGTTAATGATGTGTATGGAATCCTGGGCATCGTCTATAGCATTGACATAGAAATAGCGCATCACATCATTGGTGGTATGCGGCTCACGATTGATGATGCCAATTATTTTTTTCCCTTTTGTTGCCGTAGTGTCTAGTTTCAGACCGCTGATTTCCACCTGTTCATTGCCATTGAAGTATTGCGGTTGCGACAGGAGGTCTTCGCCAGTGGACTTTTTCCAGATGCGTGCAAAGATCTGCTGTAGATTGTTTACGGCACCGCCTTCTATACGGCAATGCATATCGCGCCAGGCTCCCACCTGCTCTGTTCCTTTTATATAATAGTCGGCCACGTTCATACCACCGGTATAGGCTATGTTGCCGTCAATGACCACAATTTTCCGGTGGTCGCGTGGCCAGATATGATTTACCCAAGGAAAGCGTATAGGATCAAACTCAATGATGTTGATACTATCTTTGCGCAACGAATCCAAATGGTGCTTGCGTAGGGGTTGGTTGTTTGAGTCGTTGCCGAAACCATCGAACATAGCCCTAATCTCTACACCCTCTTTTCGCTTCTCCTTCAAGATATCGAAAAGAAGCATGGCTATCGAGTCATTGCGGAAATTGAAGTATTCCAAATGTACGCTGTGCTTTGCCTGACGTATGGCAGCAAACATGTCATCGAACTTCTCCTGTCCGGACATGAGCAGCGTGACGCTATTGTTGCGTGTGAACAAGATGCCATAGTCGTCCAACTGATGATAGATGAGAGAGTCTGAAGTTTGTGCGGTTAGGACAGAACTCAAAGACACCAAGGCACCAAGTATTGTTACTCTAAAAAGGCCATTCATTTGCGATACTTCAATCTGTATTCTGAGGGTGAGATACCAAAACGTTCCTTGAACAAGTTGATGAAGTGCTCGCCTGTTGCGAAGCCAACATGAGTAGCCAGTTCGCTCATATTGATATTGGTGCGCTGTAACAATATACAAGCATGTTTTAGTCGGAGATCACGTACAACTTCGGCGGGAGTCTTGCCAGTAATTTCGCGTACTTTCTGGTAGAAAGGCTTCATTGCCATACCCATAGCCTCAGCCATGTCTTCGAGGTTAATGGTTCCTCTATTCATGTTTTGCTGTACATACTGCTCGATGCTCTTCAGGAGTTGTCGATCCATACTGTCAGACATGCTAAATTTCTCGTGCATCTCATCGGCATCGTTTGCAAACATATAGTTCTGCTCGATGGCAGAATTGCTGTGTGTCTTTACTACGCTCACGTTGACACTCTTCATCATTTCGTCCTCCTCGTAAGTGTCCATCACAGGGGTGTAATTGGCCAGATCCATGCTTTCGGTAGCTGTAGTCATGCTGGAGTTCCGCTCTTCCAGTTCACGAGTTTCGGCACCTTCAATAAGATTGCTGTTGTACTCCATCGGGCCTACACCAAGCAGTTTGTTGAAGCGCATCACAGCCTCCTGCAAGTTAAAGGGCTTAGCCAAATAGTCATCAGCACCCATGGCGATATTCTGGTTCAGCATCTCGTTGGCTGAGAGTTTCATATCGGTCATAAGCACGAACTTGATTTTGTTTAGTGTGGCGTGTAGTTTGATGTTATTACATAGTTCGCTGCCTGTGAAGTCGGGCATATCCTGTTTACACACAACGAGGTCTGGCATCATTGACTGGATGTCGTGTGCGGCTTTGCGTATGTTATCGTATGGATGGAATTCGTAGACATACTTCAGCCGGGAGTTGATAAACTTCACGAATTCAGCATTGTTGTCTATGAATACCACTCTGAATTTCGATGTGGGTGACTCTGCCTGATAGGGTCTTATTTCCGATGTGAGTTCATCACTCACGAGTTCGGGCAGATTCATTTCTCCCTTTGCATTTAGTTCATAGTGTTTCTGTACGTTTTTCTTGGCCTTCACCTCAGGATTTTCGAGTGCCGTCTGCATGTCACTAACACGTGTGATGACCTGTAGCATCTGCGAGTGTAGGGCGTTGAGTTGCTCTCGCTCTTCCAGTGAACTTTCCTTCTCCGAAAGGTTCATGATGATGGTCGTCATGCGTGACATTGGCTGTCGCAGTTCATCGCTGGCACTCTTGATTTCCTCGCGTTGGCGAACCAGTTCTCCAATCACAGCCTTTTTCTTGTTCCACAATGAGCGTACTTCTTGCATACCCTGCCTCCAGATATAGATGACAATGATAATAAAGAGCGCATAGAAGGCCAGCATCCACCAGCGCAGGAACCAGGGCCGGTTGATGACTATTTCCACAGTACGTTCCTGATTACTCACAGCCCCCTCGGCGCTGACTGCTTTTACATGGAGTTTATAAGTGCCTGGCGAGAGTTCGGTAAAGGTGACACCATGTTTCATGGCATCGCCGTTGCGCCAGTTGTTGTCTACGCCTTCTATTTCATACATAAATTGCAAGCGTTCACTTTGGTTGTAGTTGCCCGCTGCAAACTTGATGGTAAACGTGTTCTGGTCGCTGTTAAGCACAATCTTGTTGATTTCGTTTAGCGAAGTAGGCAGCGGTATGTTGCCATCGTAACTGTGTCCCACCAATATTTCTTCCTCTCCTATATACAGTTCGGTAAGCATCACTTTGGGCAGGCTTACTGTTTCATCGATGGTCTTCGGACGTATCCAGTTAATACCGTTTAGTCCGCCCATAACCACATTACCATCTCGTCTTATCATGATGGCTCCCACATTAAACTCGTCGCTCTGCAATCCGTCGTTGCGTGAATAGTTGTATAAGCCATAGTTAAAAGTGTCGTTTTCGTGGTTTCTCTGTATTACTACGCGGCTGACTCCGTTGCTGGTCGAAAGCCATATATTATGGCCAGCATCTTCGGCAATACCACAGATATTGTTATTGCATAGTCCGTTTTTCTCGGTGATACAGTCTAGATTGTCGTTGCTCATGTTCCATACGTTAACACCTTCTCGCGTACCTACCCATATCAGTCCTCTTGAATCCTGGAATACTTGTGTAACGTAGTTGTTGGTGTATTTTCTCAGATTAGTTGAGTTGCCGGTATATTGCCTCATCTCGGCTGTAGAGATGTTGAGTATGATGAGTCCTTCGGATGTGCCGATGAGCATTTTGTTGTTATTCGTGTAAAAGAGCGACGTTATATTGTTTACCCTAATTTTTCCGTTTTCACGCGTATAGTTAGAGAATTGGTTCACTCTTGGGTTGTATACCTGCAGTCCGCCGTCTGTCGCTATCCACAGGTTGCCAATATTATCGGTTGTAAGTGCATTGATATGGTCGTCAATCATGATGCGGTGTGTACTGTCGTTGGCAACAGAATAAACACGTGCTGTTTCGTTTTTAATGCGTGTGAGTCCATTTTGTGTTGAACCAACCCACAGGCTTCCATCTGGCGTACATGCCATACATGACACTTTCTGACTGGCCAGTGTTCCACCATATCCTATCACGCCTTTGTCGCTGGTGCCATACCAGACGTGTCCGGTGCTGTCTTCTGCCATTGCCGTGATATCGCCTATGAGTTCCGATTCAAATTTGTAGATATTCTGCCCCATAAATGCTACGCCCGATTTGGCCGTACCAATCCATAGCAGGTCGGTGTCGTCCACATAAATGCTGCGTATGCCCATGTTGTTTTGTGCCAGTCGCATGGAATTGAGGCTTCTTGTTGGTACAAGTTCTATTTCGTGTGTGTTTACGTTCATTTTCACCAGGGCATGCCTGTTGGTTCCCATCCAGATGTTTCCGCTACGGTCACCGTCAATGGAATAAACGGCGTGATCTACGCTGATGCCAGTTAGTTCCAGTTCGTTGCCTATACTGGTAGTCCAATTGCCGGCTTTCTTGTTATATAGGAAAAGCGTACCCTGTCCGTAAAGCCATATATTGTCCATCTGGTCGGCAAAGACACGTAGAGACTTTGTCTTTCTCAGTCCTTGTTTTGCAATGTCGTAATTGCGCCACACAACGTTTTGCTGGTGAATGATGTCGAGGCATACTATGCGTCCGTCGTCATATACAATGATGACGCCATCCTTGCACTCTCCTATAGAACAAACGTTGCCCTGTGGAATACCATGCGATTCGTCAGTGGTAGGGAACTCATAGTACAACTGCTGCTGCATATTGTAGCATATCATGCCGAAGCCTGCAATATATCCCCAAAGGCTTTTATGTCGGTCAATATATATGATTTCAGGGACATTCTTGATACCGAGGCGTGAGAACACCTGACGCATGTCGCGTTCGAAACTCTCTGTATATGGATGGTATATGCAATAGCCTGCCGTAGTCTTCACCCACAGGTTACCATCGAATGCCTCCTGCACCGACTCGATATAACTGTCTGGCAATGAGGAGCCATCCTGTGAGTCTGTCTGGAAATGCTTAAATCTGTATCCGTCGTATCTATAGAGTCCAGCCGGTGTGCCAAACCACATGAAGCCCCTGCTGTCTTTCATGATGCAGTTAATTTGACTGGATGTGAGACCGTTTCTGGCATCCAGTGTCTTGAACAAATATTCTGCCTTTGCAGTCATGGGGGCTAACAACAGGACGAATAGTAGTATTTTCTTTAATATATTCATTATTGCTTTCCTTTCAATTTCCTTACAATTCCCTTAAACTTCACTTCAATTTCACTTTAAATCATACATGAATAGTGGTCTACTACTCCCAATAATTCGTTATCCTTATTGACTACGAGTACGGAGTGGATTTTATACTCCTGCATGATATGTTGTATGTCGGTTATTCTGGTTTGCAATTCCACAGTCTTGGGCTTACGTGTCATAATATCGCTGACGCTATGATTGAAGAACTCGGCTTGCCAGCGTTCGATGGCTCGGCGGATGTCGCCGTCGGTGATAAGTCCCACGATGTGGCCGTCGGTCTCGGCTACGCCCAGTCCCAGTTTTCCTTCGCTTACCATCATGATAGCCTCGCCCAGCCGGGTGTCGGGTGGGAATACGGGCAGGTTGTCCGAGCGCATCACGTCTTGGGCTGTTGTGAGCAGTCGCTTGCCCAGTTCGCCTCCAGGATGGAAATGTGCAAAATCCTGCGGACGGAAGTCACGCTTCTGCATCAATGCTATGGCCAGGGCATCGCCCATGGCCAGTGTTGCCGTGGTGCTGCTGGTAGGAGCGAGGTTCAGCGGACAGGCTTCTTTCTTTACGCCTACATACAAATGGCAGGTAGAATATTTTGCCAGTAGCGAGTTGGGGTTGCCTGTCATGCCGATGATAGGAATCTGCATGTGGAGCACCATGGGTATGAAGCGCAGCAGTTCGTCAGTCTGGCCAGAGTTGGAAATGGCTATCACCACATCATCGTTGGTCATCACGCCCAGGTCGCCATGATAGACGTCCAGGGGGTTGATGAAAAACGAGGGCGTACCCGTCGACGAGAGCGTGGCCGCAATCTTGGCACCTATGTGTCCGCTCTTGCCAACGCCCGTTACCACTACCTTACCTTTGCATTGGAGTATCAAATCAACGGCGTGGTCGAAGTTCTCGTCCATCTTGGGTATCAGGTCGAGCAATGCTTCTGCTTCGTCCTTGATGGCTTGTATTCCGTATTCTCTGGTTGTCATGAAATAATCTGCTTAACTAAGTCTTCCAGTTTGTCAAGTTCAAGCATGTTGGCGGCATCGCTGAGTCCCTTGTCGGGGGTAGGGTGTACCTCGAAAAACCAGCCTGTGGCACCGAATGCCTTTGCTGCCATAGCCATTGCAGGTACAAAGCGGCGGTCGCCCCCCGTCTTGCCGTCTTTAGCATCAGGACGCTGAACGGAGTGTGTGCAGTCCATCACCACCGTGGGCACTATATCCAGCATGTCGCTGATGTTGCGGAAGTCCACCACCAGGTTGCCGTAGCCCATCATGTTGCCACGTTCGGTAAGCCATACCTCTTTTGCACCGGCCTCGCGTGCTTTCTCCACGGGGTAGCGCATGTCCTTGCCGCTCAGGAACTGTGCTTTCTTGATATTTACTGTCTTACCCGACCGTGCAGCAGCCACAAGCAAATCTGTCTGCCGACAGAGGAAGGCTGGAATCTGTATTACGTCAACCACTTCGCCTACAGGTTCTGCCTGCCATGCTTCGTGTATATCAGTAAGCAATTTGAGTCCGTATTTCTTCTTTATGGCGGCCAGCATCTGCAGTCCTCTGCCTATGCCTGGTCCGCGAAACGAGTGTATGCTGGTACGGTTGGCCTTATCGAAGGAAGCCTTGAAAATAATGTCTACACCCAACCTTTCATTTATACTTACTAACTTGGAAGCCACTGTGTCAAGCAATTCTGCCGACTCAATGACGCACGGTCCTGCAATGAACTTTAAACTCCTTATGTTCTCTTTAGCTTCCATTATGCTTATTGATTATTTCCCAATGATGAGTCTAATAAAAGCGGTTTACGCATACATCCGGGCTTTCTGCTCCTTGATGCTCTCGTCGTAGATGTAGTCATCATATTGCATCAGTTTGTCGATGGTGCCTTTCGGCGTCAGTTCAATGATGCGGTCAGCCACAGTCTGTATGAACTCATGGTCGTGTGAGGCAAAGATGATATTGCCCTTAAACTGCACGAGGTTGTTGTTAAAGGCCTGAATACTCTCCAGGTCGAGGTGGTTGGTGGGCGTGTCGAGGATGAGGCAGTTGGCGTTTTTCAACTGCATGCGGGCTATCATGCATCGCATCTTCTCGCCACCCGAGAGCACGTTGACCTTTTTAAGCACATCCTCTTCCTTGAACAGCATGCGTCCGAGGAATGACTTCATCATTACCTCGTTGCCCTTTCCGTACTGTGACAGCCAGTCAACAAGGTTCAGGTCTGACTGAAAGAACTCAGTATTGTCGAGCGGCAGGTAGGCGGTAGTAATGGTGACACCCCATTTGTAGGTGCCTGCATCAGCCTCGCGGTTGCCGTTGATAATCTCGAAGAGTGCGGTCATAGCCTTCGGGTTGTGGCTCAAGAATACCGTCTTCTGGCCTTTCTCAATAGTGAAGTTTACATTGTCGAACAGTACCGTACCGTCGGCATCAACAGCCTTCAGGCCTTCCACCTCGAGTATCTGTGTGCCTGGATCGCGCTCCATCTGGAAGATGATACCAGGATACTTACGTGTTGATGGCGTAATTTCCTCAATATTAAGTTTTTCAAGCATCTTCTTTCTAGAAGTTGTTTGCTTTGATTTGGCTACGTTGGCCGAGAAGCGGCGAATGAATTCCTCCAACTGCTTGCGTTTTTCCTCGGCCTTGAGTTTCTGGTTCTGAGCCTGACGCAGGGCCAATTGTGAGGATTCGTACCAGAAGGAGTAGTTGCCTGAGAAGAGCGTCACCATGCCAAGGTCAATATCGACGGTCAGGGTAGATCCGGCGTCAATGATGTGGCGGTCGTTACTAACCACGAGCACACACTGTTCCAGGCTACTGAGATATTCCTCCAACCACTGCACGGTGTCGAGGTCAAGGTCGTTGGTAGGCTCGTCGAGCAGCAGG
>JAEEGL010951223.1_pt1 | contig 22148 bp, 19 predicted proteins | sample 9134231 | NCBI WGS metagenome assembly JAEEGL01 (sample SAMN16246548, study PRJNA631951) | gut metagenome | biome: gut microbiome; feature: rumen; material: fiber-attached | host: Bos | place: Iran: Karaj | collected 2018-10 | reverse complement strand
TCCAAAAGAAGGATATCTTCGAATACGAACATCTTCTTTCTGATCTCGTCGGCAAGCTCGGGCTCTTCGATCTCCAGAGTCTCCATAACGTGCTTTTCCGTTCCTCGGTCTACGGTATTCAAAATCTCTACGACGGCATCCACACCGCCGATGATGGTGTAATCCTGGTTGATAAGGGATGCAAGCTTGGATTCCAATACCTTCTCCACTTCTTTGATGACATCGGGGCTCGTACGGTCCATGGTGGCTATACGACGCACAACGTCGGACTGTCTGTCCGGAGGAAGGGCAGAAATGATAAGAGCTGCCTGGCTTGCGGAGAGATAGGAAAGGATAAGGGCGATGGTCTGAGGATGCTCGTCCTGTATAAAGTTAAGAAGCTGCGTAGCATCGGTCTTTCTGACAAATTCGAAGGGCTTAACCTGCAACGATGCGGTAAGTTTTCCGATAACGTCCAAAGCCTTGTCGGAACCCAGGGCCTTTTCCAGAAGTTCTCTGGCGTAGCCGATACCGCCTTCGGAAATGTACTGCTGGGCAAGACATATCTCATAGAACTCTGCCAGCACGTTTTCTTTGAGCTGGGGAGTTATGCTCCGGGTGTTGGCGATCTCAAGGGTAAGTTCCTCGATCTCCTCTTCCTTTAAGTGCTTAAAGATGTTGGAAGAGCGCTCAGGCCCCAGCACTATGAGAAGGATAGCCGCTTTCTGTATTCCGTTTATCCCGTCGTTTCCTCTTGCCATGATCTATAGTTCCTCATGAATTAATTGAATGATTTATATACCGTACCCGCTCCGACGGCGCTCCGCCTGTCTTGCGCTCGCTCCGCGTGCTCAGACGATCCGTACCCGCTCTGACGGCGCTCAGGCTTTTTGAGAAACCCGCCATTAAAATTCGCTTCGCGAATGGGGCGGTTTCGTGTTCTAAGGAATCCCCCCGCAAGCGGGTCCCCCCTTTGAACTATCCCCATTCCTCGTTCAGCCAGTTTCTCAGCAGGTTGGCTGCGGCTTCGGGGTTTTCGTCCACGAATTTCTCGATAAGTTTCTTTGTCTCGGAGGTCTCTTCGATCTCGATATCGTCAAGTGACGGCTCGGGATTGGACTGAAGCAGGGTCTCCACGGAAAGCTCCTCCGCTTCCTCGGGTGACTTCTCGCCCTTCATGCTCTTAAGTACAACAACCGCAAGAAGAACAAGGATGATAACGATAAGCGCGATCTGGATCGCATCGTAAATATCGATCCCAAGGCCTTCGCTGTCCATGAAGAGATTTTCCTCATAAGCAACAATGGTGATCTTCTCTCTGGGAATTCCGCTGGCGTCGGATGCGAGGGCTATCATTTCGTCGGTAACCTCCACAACCTTCTTTTCGGAGTTGGCGTTCTGGTATTCCTCCCAGGTAATTCCGGCAAGAAGTCCCTGCTTTTTCACATCGTCCTCTTTTACCACATTGTACTTGGTGGATGAGATAGCCAGTGAAGATTCATTGTATTTGATCACTCCCGGAGGGATCTCCGTGTGTTCGATATATTCGTTGGGAAGATATTTCTTGTAAAACTCCTCGATGGTGGAGGAAGAATACTCGTGGTCCTCGTACTGGTAGGTTGTCTCACTGTTTGAGTCCGTACCGGGAACGCCACTGACTCCGCCGGTGGAGTCGGAGGTATAGCCCTTCTCTTCGGAAAGAACGCCCTGGGACTGTCCTTCCGCGGGAGTATAGTCGTGCCTGGTCTTTTCAGTGGTGGAAAAATCGATGATAAGATTTGAATTGACTCTCACATCGCCGAAGGGTCCGGTTCCCGAAAGAACGCCCCTTACACCGCCGTTAATGAGTTTCTCGGCTTCCTTCTTGACGCCAAGTTGGGAACTTGCATTGCCCACTGCACTTGAACTGTCCTCGCCGGAAAAAAGGATATTTGCATCGCTGTCAAGGATCACGATATTTTCGGTGCTCTTGCAACCGAGAGCGGTGGCAACACCCTTTGCCAGGTTTGAAGCCTGCTCCGCTGAAAATTCCCCGTCTATTCCGAGGGTTATATATGCTCCGGGTTCCTCGTCCTTGGAAAGAAGGGTTCCGTCATTCTCCGGAAGATTAAGAGTGACATTGGCGGTCTTGATTGCCGGATATGCGTTGACAAAATCATTCTCAAACAGATTCTCGTAATAGAGTTTGATCTTCTTTTGCTTGTCGGCCTCTGTGGTGGTAAAGCTGCCCGAAAGAGCCTCGTCTATGCTGTAGGCCGTGCTCGTTATGCCACTGGCTCCGAGAGCGATCCTGGCGTTGGAAACGTTCTTTTGCGGAACCTTTATGAGAAGGCCGTCATCGGAAACCTTGTGAGGGATGTTCTCAGCCTTTAATACATCCACCACCTGAGAAGCTTCCTTGGTGGAATCGCACTGTTTCAGATTGACGTAATTGGGCGATGTGAGGACGGTGTACAGGATCACAAAAGCAACTATCACAGTGAGCCCAAGACCGATTATCATGGTCTTTTGCTTGGATGTGAACTTGCCCCACCATTCCTGGATCTTGGCCCAGATTTCTTTAAGTTTGTTTAGGATTTTCTCGCCCATAAAGAGCCTCCCTAAATAAAATGCTTATGATTGATTTAGGCGCCGTACCCGCTCTGACGGCGCTCCGCCTGTCCTGTGCGCGCTTCGCGTGCTCGGACTATATCTGCATATTCATGATCTCTTTGTACGCTTCCATGAACTTGTCGCGGACAGCGATGGTATACTGAAGCGCCGTGGATGCTTTTTGAAGTGCGATAATGAGATCGTGGGTATTTTCCGTTTCGCCCATGGCAAAACTGATCTCCGCATTTTCCGCATCGGACAAGAGATTGTTTGTGTTGTTTATGTTTTCAAGGGCGCCGTTTAACATGGTCTGAAACAGGTTGCCGTCGGTGACGGATTTTGACTTAAGGCCTACGGAATCAGCGGTGACCAGTGACGATGTTCCGAGTAAAGATGTGATATCCATTATTCTTTCTCCTCACTTTACCTGCCAAGTTCCAGTCCCTTGAGGGCCATGGACTTGCTGGCGTTGAATGCGGTGGCATTGGCCTCATAGGACCTGGTGGCGTCAATAAGGTTGGTCATTTCGGTGATGATGTTGACATTGGGATAGGTAACATATCCGTTCTCATCTGCGTCGGGATGGGCGGGATCGTAAACCATGTTCATCTCGCTGACGGTATCCTTGTAGACACCCGCAACCTTAACGCCCTTTCCGGAATACCCTCCGTCCATATGCTCGTCAAGGACTCTCGAAAAAGGAGTCTGGGCCCCTTTCTCCGCAAAGGTAACAACCTTACGGACGTAAGGTGTCCCATCCTTGGTACGGGTGGTATTTGCATTGGCGACATTTTCCGCGATGGTATCAAGTCTATATCTCTGTGCGGTAAGTCCCGATGCATTGATATCAAAAGATGTAAACATTCCCATAAGGCACCTCCTACTTCATGGCTGCCTGGAGATTGGAAAACTCCTGGCCGATGCTGGTGATCAGTCCCTGATACATAAGCTGGTTCTTGGCAAGGATCGTGTTCTCGGTCTCGATATCAACGTTGTTTCTGTCAAGACGATAGGAAAAATCCGTATAATCCTTGTATGTACGGGCTTCAAGCTGATCCGTGGTAAGGTGCTTGACCTTGGAATCCATGGTGTCGTATCTTGAAAATTCCAAAGCCCGCTTCAGTTCTTTTTGAAAAGTGACATCCTCTCTCTTGTAGCCGGGAGTGTCAACATTGGCAATATTATTGGATATAGCCTCGTTACGGAGCCACGAAGCATCCGCTGCTTTGTCCAGGACATTTATGTAGTCAAAAGCATTGGATTTTATCATATGTTACCTCCTATATGTAGTGGCGCGCAGAGATGCCCATACAATACCTACCATACTATATTATAGATACTTTGGTAAAAAACACAAGATAATTTTATAAAAAACCACATAATCTTGTGTATTTTATATTCTTTGCACGCAAGATGTGGGTTACATAACAAAGCAAAAAGGGACTTGATCGCGTCAAGTCCCTTTAACTGTCTTTCAATCCGTTGTCATAAGTCTATATCGGATGGATTAACGAAAAATTTATGCTATAAAGATTTTTCTTTTTTAAGTTTTTCGATCTCATCAAATACCGCATCGTTGAGGACCTTGATATAGGTTCCCTTCATACCGGAGGATCTGGATTCGATGACTCCCGCACTCTCGAATTTGCGAAGGGCATTGACTATTACCGAACGGGTGATGCCTACTCTGTCGGCTATCTTGCTGGCAACCAGCACACCTTCCGTTCCGTTTAACTCATCGAAGATATGGGTGATGGCTTCCATCTCGGAGAAAGAAAGAGTACTGATGGCGGAATGTACCACCGCAAGCTTACGTGACTCTTCGGCATTCTCTTCATTGACGGCGCGGAGCATCTCAAGGCCCACCACAGTGGTGCCGTATTCGCAGAGAATGATGTCGTCGATATCATACTGTGCACTGCACTTGTATACAAACAGGGAACCCAGTCTCTCTCCCGCGATCTCTATGGGGGAGATAACAGCCTGGAACTTGTTCACATCGGTATGCTCGAAACCAAGAGTGGCAAGATTGACATTCTCCTTGGTGGAAAGCACCGCAAGGAGTCTTTCATTGAGCATCGGATCGATAAAACTGCCTACACTGTTCTTGATAAGCTCATCGATAACTTCAACACCGCCCGCATTGGCGAGGCCCAGGACCTTACCCTTTTTGCTGATCACAAGGATATTGGAGTTAAGGATATCCCTCATTACCTTGCAGATATCATTGAAAACAACCTTGCTGGAGTTGTTGTTGTGTAAAAGCTTTCCGATTTTTCTTGTTTTATCCAATAATTGAACACTGCTCATAGAATTACCTCCATTTGTGTCAATTTTTACCCGATACAAATGCATTCTATCACATTGTTTGCAAACATTCAATAATATTGGGGTATTTTTCTGAAAATTTCCCGAATAGTAACAATTTGTTATTTATTTAACTTTTCGGGAGTAGGTTTCTGCCAAACCATGTAGTCGCATTCGGGGTTTCCGATGCAGCCGTAGAAGCGCCTTCCCTTCTTGGTCTTCTTGATGACAATGTCCTTGCCGCACTTAGGGCAGGCCATACCGATCTTCTCAAAATAGGGCTTTGTGTTCCTGCACTCAGGGAACCCGGGACAGGCAAGAAACTTGCCGTGAGGACCGTACTTGATGACCATCCTTCTGCCGCAGTTTTCGCAGATCTCGTCACTTTCTTCGTCCCTTACGGTAACCTTGGAGATCTCCTCTTCGGCCTTTGCCACCGCATCCGCAAGATCGGGATAGAAGTTTTCGACAACGGTCTTCCATTTAATGGTCCCCTCTTCGATCCCGTCGAGAAGAGTCTCCATATTGGCGGTGAAATTACTGTCCACGATGGTAGGGAAAGCATCCTCCATCATCTTGTTGACAACTTCACCCAGTTCCGTGACAAATATGTTCTTTCCCTCTTTTGTAACATAGTGGCGACCCAGAATTGTCGAAATTGTGGGTGCATATGTGGAAGGACGGCCTATACCCATTTCTTCCATGGTACGTACCAGGGAAGCCTCGGTAAAGTGAGCCGGGGGCTGGGTAAAATGCTGCTTTGCTTCGATATCCGAAAGAGTTATCTTTGTATTCTTGGAAAAGTCGCCGGAAAAAGTATTCTCGGAAGCCTCGTCCTTGACCTCATCCTCTCCGGTCTCCATATAAACCTTCATAAATCCGTCGAATTTAAGCTTCGAAGCGGACATTGTGAATCTGTTCCCGCCTGCGGAGAGCTTCACGGAAGTGGTCTCATAAACAGCATCGGACATTCTGGAGGCGGCAAAACGCTTCCAGATAAGCTGGTAAAGCCTGAACTGATCTCTTGAAAGCTTATCCTTGATCTCAAGGGGAGTACGCTCAATAAGGGTGGGACGGATCGCTTCGTGCGCATCCTGGATCTTGCCCTTGGAACCGGCACTTCCTTCGGTCTTTCTCAAATACTCTGCTCCAAAATTTTTGGTGACGTACTCAGCGGAGGATTTCACCGCCTCGTCAGCCACTCTGGTGGAGTCCGTTCTTAAATAAGTGATGATACCAACGGTACCTTCTTCAAGTTCAACGCCTTCATACAGCTGCTGTGCTATACGCATGGTCTTCTGGGTAGGGAAATTCAGAGCCTTGCTGGCCTCCTGTTGCAGGGTGGAGGTGGTGAAGGGAAGGGGCGCCTTGCGGACCCTTTCTCCGGTCTTAATGTCTTCTACGGAAAAAGAAGCATTTTCAACGGCCTTGAGTATCTTGTCGGCCTCGGCTTTGGAAGCGATGTCCCCGGCGTATTTTGCGGTAAGGAGACCCTTTACTCCCTTGGCGGAAAGTTTTGCTTCAACGCTCCAGTATTCCTGGGGAACAAAAGCATCGATCTCCGCTTCTCTGTCGCAGATTATCCTTAAAGCAACGGACTGAACGCGGCCGGCGCTCAGGCCTCTCTTTATCTTGGCCCAGAGGAGGGGTGAGATCTTGTATCCCACCATTCTGTCAAGAATACGTCTGGTCTGCTGGGAATCCACAAGATTCATGTCGATCTCTCTTGCGTGCTTGAAGGATTCCTTTACTGCGCTCTGGGTTATTTCGTTGAAAGTGATACGATACACTTTTTTGTCATCTAACTTAAGGGCTTCCTTCAGGTGCCAGGAAATAGCCTCTCCTTCGCGGTCCGGGTCGGTTGCGAGATAGATCTTGTCGGCCTTTTTTACTTCTTTGCGGAGTTCTGCCAGCACATCGCCTTTACCGCGAATGGTTATATATTTGGGTTCATAGCCGTGTTCCACGTCCACGCCCATCTGGCTCTTGGGCAGATCTCTGACATGACCGTAGCTGGCCAGTACCTGATAATTGTTTCCCAAAAACTTTTTGATTGTCTTCACCTTGGCGGGTGATTCCACGATAACAAGATTTTTTGCCATACTGTTTCTCCGTTCGGTTCCCTTAACACCCCATAAATAAAGGGATCCTTCGCGATTTTATTGTTTGGTTTCCCAATTAATTGCCTCATCGTCAGCAATCGTGTGTAAATATACACTATATTTTTTTCATGTGCAAGGTGTTTTTAGCGAATTACATTATGAAAGCGGATTCAGAAAAACAACGGCCATCACTCACCCTCTTCAGATCCTTTTTCCGAAAGGATGAGATTTCTTACTTCGATCCCCCTGCCCGAGGCCATGAACCGTCCGGCGCCCATGCTCGACACCATTCCCTTTTCGGAAAGGGTTATGCAAAGCCCCAGCACCTCAAAAGAAGGTATTTCGGTCCACACCGACATCTGCTCTGCGGTAAATGAATTCTCATCCAGCTTTTCCGCGATCTTTCTTTCACCTGAACTGAGAAGATCGATGACCGTGTTTTTAGCGGATGTCCGAGCCTGTCCCGCCCCTCCGTAACGCTTCACCACTTCCTCCGTGAAAACATTGAGATCGTTGATGACTCCGGCCCCCTGTCTTATGAGTTCGTTGGTGCCAAAGCTGGTAATGTCGTTGATCCTACCGGGCACAGCCCATACTTCCCTGCCCTGATCAAGGGCACAGTTTACCGTTATCATGGTGCCGCTTTTTTCTTTGGCCTCCACCACGCAGACCACATGGGACATTCCCGAGATCAGTCTGTTTCTCCTGGCAAAGTAGCCCCTAAGAGGCTCGGTCCCCGGGGGAAACTCTGAAACAAGGCCGCCCCGCTCTTCAAGGATCTCATAAAGATGCCTGGATTCCCTGGGATAGATCACGTCCACGCCTCCGCCAAGAAAAGCAAGGGAATACCCGCCCGCGGACAAGGCCGCATACTGAGCCAGGGAATCGATCCCCCTGGCCATTCCGCTGATCACTGCGATACCCTTTTCCGCAAACAGTTCTCCCATACGCTTTGCTACCGCAGCGCCGTACCCCGAGCACTCCCTGGCACCGATTATGCTCACGCAGGGAACCTCCGGCCCCGGAAGATTTCCTTTTGTAAAAAGAACGGGAGCATAATCATCGATCTCTTTCAGGTTTGCGGGATACTCTTCGCTCTCAACCGGCAGGATCCCGATCCCCGATGTAAGTGCCTTTTCATATCCTTTCATGATCCCCGGGTCCTTTTTGACCTTTTCTATCTTTGAAAGCTGCCCCTCCGTCAGTATTCCGAGGCTCTTAAGCTTGTCCGCATCCGTTTTGAAAAAGTCCTCGGGGGACCCGAAATACTCCTGAAGACGCTCATAGGTCACGCTTCCTATGCAGCCTGCGGCTCCCAAACGATAAAAATACGGAAGCTGTCTTTCTTTGTCCTGTAAATATGCCTGTCCGAATGTACCCATATCAACCTCCCATATACTCGGGAAACCTGTAGCACGAGGCTTCCGCCAGCTGTTTTACGGTAACCTTTTCTTCGCCGTCAAGATCCGCTATGGTACGGGCCACCCGCAGGAGTTTATAGAAACTGCGAGTGCTCAGCTTTAAAGAATCATAAAGGCCGTATGCATATTCTTTTTCTTTGTCCGATAAAGGGATGTACTCTTCGATCCTTGAAGAAGGGAGAAGGGAATTGTATTTAAAGGATTCGTTGCTGTACCGCAGGTTCTGTCGTTTAATGGCGGCAAGGACTCCGGCTCTCAGTTCTTCGCTGGACATGCCCCGGGTTCCGGCGTCGATCTGCCTGGGTTCCATCCTCGTGACCTCGGTGCAGATATCGATCCTGTCGGCTATGGGGCCGGAGATCTTCGAAAGATACCTGGATATCTGGGCGTCAGTGCAAAGACACCTGTTCCTGTCCGGGAAATAACCGCAGGGGCAGGGATTCATGGCGGCCACCAGCATGAATTTGGCGGGATAAGTGTAGGTCTTTCTGGCCCGTGACACCGTGATCTCCCCGTCCTCCAGGGGCTGTCTCAGCATATCCAGGGTCTCTTTCTTAAACTCGGTCATCTCATCGAGAAAAAGAACGCCTCTGTGGCTGAGGGAAACAAGCCCCGGCTTTGCGCCCGGTCCCCCGCCGACTATGGCCTGGGGCGAAGCGGTATGATGAGGCCCGAAAAAAGGCCTTTTGCACATAAAGGGAAGTTTGCCGTCAAGTTTGCCGGCGATGGAATAAACAGAAGTAACTTCGAGACTTTCTTCGTAGGTCAGAGGAGGCAGGATACCGGGAATCCTTTTGGCCACAAGGCTCTTGCCGGTGCCGGGAGGTCCGATCATCATAAAATGATGCATGCCTGCTGCCGCCACCGCAGCCGCACGCTTAACGCTCTCCTGACCCGCGACTTCGGAAAAATCCGGCAGATTGTCGGAGTTTTTAAGAGCATCATCCACGTTATATTCACTTATATAGGGTGGAAATGCCGAATCAAATGATGCCGGATCCATATTTGCCAGTCGTATAAAATCATTAAGACCCTCAAGGGCGATCACGTCTATTCCCTTGATGAGGGCAGCCTCGGAAGCATTGACCTTTGGCACCAGGATCCGCTTAAAGCCGTGCTCTGCGGCAAACTTTGCTATTGGAAGCACACCGCGGGCAGGCAGGACCTTGCCGTCAAGGGACAAAGCTCCCACCACCAGTGCTTCCTCGGGCTCAAAGGACATGATATGTCCCGTAACCCCCAAAAGGGCCGCTGCAATGGCAAGATCGAAGCCCGCCCCCTCCTTGTGTTCGTCAGCGGGGGAGAGATTGACCACCAGTTTCAGCGCAGGCAGGGTAATACCGCAGTTTTTGAGTGCGACCCTTACCCTGTCCTTGGCTTCCCTTACATCACTTCCCGGAAGTCCGATGATCTCCATTCCCGGAAGTCCCGGAGATGCATCCACTTCCACAGTGATAAGGTCACCAAAAACACCTCCGACTCTGCCGGAGTAAACCTTATAAACCATATATTCCTTTCAACTACTCTCCGAAAAATCGGCCGAACGGCCTTAACGATAAACTGAAGCGAAATTGATTATAACATTGTCCGGCATGACCGTCAACTTAATCCGTCTTTGCTCATGACATAACGGTTATCCATGGACTTTACTACATCCACGATATCCATGTCATCAAAAATGCTGTCGGAAAGATCCATCATCTTGTTGGTGGAAAATTCCAGCACCATGGGCTTTAAGATATTGCCCACGTTGACGGAGATGACCAGAGCATGGCTTCCGTTGGAAAGTTCCACGCTGTCGCCTGGGCGCAGTATGTCTATGGATTCAACAAGGGCCTCAACAGCTCTCTTGTTGAAAACTTCGGGATGACTCATAAGATATTTAAGTGCCAGAACGGGGGACATGGGCTCACCCTGTCCCGTGGTACTGATGGCGGTGAGCTTATCGTAGGTATCCGCCACGGTAAGTACCCTGGTACCCGTAAGGACCTTCATGTGGTCGGGTTCCCGGCCTGTCCTTAATGACTGTAAAAGATTAAAGCTTTGAACGCACACGCGCTTGATATTGGGGGTTGCGGAAAAGACCGTATCGATCATCTCGAATCCGGTTTCCTGGGCATTATCGAATATCCTGTCAAGTTCCTCGGGATCGTCCATCATAAGAAGAGCATCGGGTACCATGAGTTTCCCGAGATCGTGGATCAGACAGGACTGCATGATGTCCATCTTCTCCGAAGGCTGGACACTCATACGAAAAAGCATCATTGCAGCAAGCATCCCCACATTAAGGACATGCTTGTAAACATAGTCCTCCTTGCTGCGGATCTCCTGCATGAAATTGACCTTCCTGTGGAGATGACCGTAAGAAGAAAGGATATCGTTACATATAAATTCAAGTCTGTGAGCTCTGTGAGTAGTGATGATCTCCTTGAATTCGGCTTCCAGTTCGTAGACCTTGATGGTCTTGAACCGTTCAAACTCGATATCTTCGGGAGTCATGGGAGGAACGGGTTCCGCGTCGTCAAGAACGAAGATCCCGATAAGTCCGAAATTTCGAATACTGGAAATAGCAGGAGAAGTAAGCTTCGATCCCCTGTCATAAAGAAGTACGCCCTTCTTGTTGTAGATAGGCCTTGCTATCCTCATGCCGTTCTGCAATTCATCGGTTCTAACAAATCGCATTGTAACCTTATGACCCCCATGTGGTTTCCTTTACTACATTATAAGGCATGCGATATTTATTGTGCAACCTCTATTTGACGAACTCGCTCATGCAGTAATTGGCAAGATCCATGCCCTTTTCCGTAAGACTCACTCTGTCGGTGACTTTAAGGAGCCCCTGGCCGGAAAGTTTCTCCAAAACTCCCGGATATTCTTCTTCGATACTGCTTCCGAAGGTCTTATAAAACTCTTCCTTCGATACGCCTTCCGTAAGTCTTAAACCAAGGAACATAAACTCTTCCATACGGTCCGTAGGGGTAAGGGTTTCTTCTTCCTCGGAAAAGTCTCCCTTCAGATATCTTTCAAGATCCGAATGCTTGATATACCGCTTTTCATCGTACAGTGAAGCCGCCGCTATCCCGAACCCCACGTAAGGGATCCGTTTCCAATATGAAAGATTGTGTCTGCATTCAAACCCGGCCTTGGAATAATTGGATATCTCGTACCTTGAATAACCGTAATCCGAAAGGAATTCCCTTGTAAGGGCGTACATCTTTCGGTCCTCTTCCTCGGTGGGAAGACCCCTGCCGTCTTTGTACCTTTCAAAAAAAGGGGTCCCCTCCTCGATTATCAGGCTGTAGGCGCTTATATGCTCCGGATCGAGTCTGACCACTCTCTCAAGAGTCTTTTCATAGGAAGAGATACTCTGCCCCGGTATGGCACTCATGATATCAAGATTCATGTTGTCAAACCCGGCATTTCGCCCCGCATCAAAGCATTTCAGGAATTCATCATAGGTGTGAAGTCTCGAAAGGGCCTTGAGTTCCGAATCCACCGAGGACTGAAGTCCCATACTGAGCCTGTTGATCCCGGCCTCTCTGTAAGCCCTGAATTTGTTTATATCCCCTGAATTTGGGTTTGCCTCAATGGTGATCTCCGGATCTTCGGAAAAAGAAAAACGGTCCTTTAAAAGCTCCATTATCCCGGTAATGTTCTTTTCCGAAACCAAAGAAGGTGTCCCTCCTCCGAAGAACACCGTGTCAACAACATAATCATTAAATCTGTCCGCTTTGGTCCCGATCTCTTTTTTAAGCATGGCAAAATAACGGTCCTGTGTCTCCGCATCCTTTACAAAGGACACAAAGTCACAGTAGGCACATTTGCCGGTGCAAAAAGGAACATGGATATAGATACCTATCTTATTCTTCATCCAGCTTTAAAACGCTCATGAACGCCTTTTGAGGTATTTCCACGTTACCTATCTGGCGCATGCGCTTCTTTCCTTCTTTCTGCTTTTCGAGAAGTTTCTTTTTACGGGTAATGTCACCGCCGTAGCACTTAGCCAGCACGTCCTTGCGCATGGCTTTGACGGTCTCTCTTGCAATGATCTTTCCGCCCACCGCAGCCTGGATGGGGATCTCAAACAGATGTCTCGGGATCTCGTCCTTAAGCTTCTCGCACATCTTGCGTCCGCGCTCATAGGCGCTGTCCTTGTGGACGATAAAGGAAAGGGCATCCACTTCCTCACGGTTGATGAGGATGTCAAGCTTCACCATATCGGACTGTTCATAGCCCTTTAATTCATAGTCAAAAGAAGCATAGCCCCTGGACCTTGATTTAAGGGCATCGAAGAAGTCGTATATGATCTCGTTAAGAGGAAGCTCGTACTTTAACAGGGCACGGGTTTCCTCGATGTATTCCATACTTATATATCTGCCGCGGCGTTCCTGACAGAGTTCCATGATGGAACCCACGAACTGGGTGGTCACCATTATCTCCGCATTGACGATGGGCTCCTCCATGTATTCGATCTCCGTGGGAGAAGGAAGGTTTGAAGGATTGGTAAGCTCTATCATATCGCCGTTTGTCTTGTGAACACGATAAACTACGCTGGGAGCGGTGGTAACAAGGTCGAGGTTATATTCACGCTCCAGCCTTTCCTGAATGATCTCAAGGTGCAAAAGCCCCAGGAATCCGCAGCGGAAACCGAATCCCAAAGCAATGGAGGTTTCAGGTTCATAAAACAGGGAGGCGTCGTTAAGCTGCAGTTTCTCCAAAGCATCCCGAAGATCGGGATACTTGGCTCCGTCCGCGGGATATACTCCGCAGTAGACCATGGACTGGACCTTCTTGTATCCGGGAAGAGGCTCCGAACAGGGTCTTTCGTTGTTGGTGACGGTATCGCCCACGGCTGTCTCTCTCACATTCTTGATGGAGGCCGTGATGTAACCAACCTCTCCTGCGGAAAGCTCCGAACAGGGCAAAAACTGTCCCGCACCGAAATACCCCACTTCCACTACTTCTTCAACGGCTCCCGTTGCCATCATAAGGATCTTATCGCCCTTTTTCACCCTGCCGTTGACCACACGCACAAATACGATGACACCCTTATAGGAATCATATAAAGAATCAAAGATAAGCGCCTGCAAAGGTGCATCGGCTGAACCCGAAGGGGCGGGTACCCTTTCAACGATACGCTCCAGCACATCGTCGATATTAATCCCGTTCTTTGCGGAGATCAAAGGAGCATCCTGAGCTTCGATACCGATAACATCCTCTATTTCCTTTATGACCTTCTCGGGCTCTGCGCTGGGAAGATCGATCTTATTGATGACCGGAAATACTTCAAGGTCGTGATCCAGAGCAAGATAAACATTGGCAAGGGTCTGAGCTTCAACGCCCTGAGCCGCATCAACCACAAGGATGGCCCCGTCGCAGGCAGCCAAAGATCTGCTGACTTCATAATTAAAGTCAACGTGGCCGGGGGTATCGATGAGGTTAAAGATATACTCCTCGCCGTTCTTTGCCTTGTAAACGGTACGTACGGTCTGAGCTTTAATGGTGATGCCGCGCTCACGTTCAAGATCCATATTGTCAAGGACCTGAGCCTGCATCTCTCTGCTGGTCAACAGTCCCGTGCGCTCTATTATCCTGTCCGCAAGGGTTGATTTACCGTGATCTATATGGGCAATGATACAGAAATTTCTGATGTGATCCTGATTCATAAAAACCTCTTTGGAATAAATTTCGGTTCATTATAACAAATACATTTTAAAAATAAAAGGTATATTGCCTAAGAAAGTTGTTGACAGAGTGAAAGTTTTCGATTAGTATAATTCAGTGCGTATATTAAATCGTCCGTGTCCGGAGTAATATTCGCTTGACTCATTTTTTTGATTTTAATGGAGGTGTAGTCTTGGCAAACATTAAATCTGCAAAGAAGCGTATTTTAGTAAACGAGACTAAGGCAGCCCGTAACAAGGCAATCAAGTCCGGTGTAAAGACCGCTGTAAAGAAGGTTTATGCTGCTATTGACGCAAACGATCAGACCGCTGCAAAGGAAGCACTGCTTAACGCTACTTCCCTTATGGACAAGGCTTGTCACAAGGGTGTTTATCACAAGAACACCGTTTCAAGAAAGGTTTCCCGTCTGAATGTTGCTGTTAACGGCATGAAATAATCAAGCGGCAAATATAACAAAAGTTACCCCGATTCGTACCGTCTTACGAATCGGGGTTTTTTGTGTGCCGTAACTGTCAAATAACTCACTATCTGCTGTGACCGCCTCCGCCGTGGAAACCGCCGCCTCCGGAAATGTGGCCGCCTCCGCCGCCTCCGCTCCTGCTGCCCGAATCGGTCTCGATGGTCCTGGATGTCACGCTCTTTCTTAAAAAGATATTCTCATTGACATAGAACTCGGGGCTGTCTTCCGTAAGATAGGTCCTCTCGGTAACGGTCTGCTTACCCACTTTGGTGCTTAAGTTTATGCCCATATAGATGAACATGACTCCCGCAGCGATAACAACTGCGATCAGTGAGAATCTGATCTTTACGCCGGAGGGTCCTGCCATATGTCTTGAATATGCATTGACAAAATCCTTGCAGGCTTCGTAAATATCGTCATCCACATTTTCATAGAACACATCCAGAGCGCTGTTGATATCAGCAGTGGAAAAAGCATGATAGACCTTGCCGGTGGTGCACATCCAGGTGTGCTTTTTACCGCTGGAAGGCTCTCTGAAATCATTGTCTACAAGACAGACTCCGTCTCCGGAATCGGAATTGCCGTCCAGGACCTGGGGCTTGTCGTAGCCGAATCTGTTGACCTCCCAGAACTCGTCTGCATAAAGCATCACCCACTGTTCGGTGCTTACCCTGTATCCGTACTTTTCCGCATATTTGTCGGCAAAATCCGCAAGGGACTCATTCAAAAGAACGATAACGATGTCCGACTGTGTGATCTTTTCCTGAGAATGTATAAGATCCTCAAGTTTGTTTTCTTCGGAATCCGTAAGTCTGTTACCGAAGTCAAAGACCCTTTTGTCTCCGTACACGCGCTCTGTATTGCCGCTCTCCTTAAGGTTTGCGGTCGCGTCCACCACCTTTACCTTGTAAAGATATCCGGCCGCTGCCACCACCAGGATCGCAATGATCAGCAAAAATCTGAAATGATGTATAAACTGTCCGAAGGCGCCTCTTTCTCTTTTCATGCAAGCACCTCCAAAATAAGCATTCCCGCCTGGATAAGGAGCCAGACAACGGTTCCGAAGAACAGTGAATAACCCACAACTTTCTTTTTGGAAACGGGTACCTCGCCCACGGCCTTGCCGGTCACGCCGTTAACGTAGCAAAGATAGGTCCTGTCCTTGTATTGATATTCATATTCCCAGACAGGCATAAGAACATATTCGCTCTTTGCAAGGCCGAAGTCCGTTTCGTTGACATCGGCACGAACACCGTTAAACTCGGCATAGGATTCCGAAAGCAGTCTTGAGACCGCACCGGAAATACGCCCCTTCACTCTGGGCTCGTAGGAGGATGCCGGGGCATCAAAAATATATCCGTAGAAACCGGACATGTACTTTGGATCAAACTGTTTCAAGCGGTCATAGGGGAAAGGTTCCAGAGTATCCATCTTCTGATCGTCAAAATAGGATGCATCGGCAGGAACCTTGGAAAAGCCCGCACGCATTTTTCTTATGAGATGATAATAGGAAGTCTCCGTATATTCTTTGTTTCCGGAGATCCAGCTCCTGGATTTTGTTCCGGTTCCGTCAAACTCCGTCACTGTATTGTAATCATAGAGAAAGAAGGGCACATAGTCCCCTTTAAGATTCTTAAAGGATTCTTTGCTGAAGAAACCGACAGGCGCAAAGGTACGTTTCTTAAAGACCTGCTTAAGGGTTTCTTCGGCCATTTCTTTGGTGATGGAAAAAGGAAGGATCTCCTTAGGCTCCAGGTTATCCTCAAGACGTTCGTCAAAAACAAGGAAATTACCGCAGTAAGGACATTGGGAAGAGCTTACGTTGGTATCTATCGAGATCTCACCGCCGCAGGAGGCGCACACGGTAACGGAACGGTCTCCGGTCTTTGTTTCCGAGTCAAAGCTTTTGCAATACTGACAGAACATCTTGCCGCTCTTTGGCTCAAAGACCATATTGCCGCCGCAGTTTTTACATTGAAAATTCATTACAGCCACTCCTGAATATAAGTAAGTACGGCACTGCCCGTAAGAGGTCTGGAGAAATAATAGCCCTGAACGTATTCAACGCCGAGAGCCTTGAAGGCAAGGTACTGTTCTTCCGTTTCGATACCTTCCACTACCACTTTCATGCCCAGTTTGTGGATCATGTCTATGGTATGCTCCGTTGCTATCTTGACCTTTTCGGAACTGAAGTAGTCGTCCACCATCTGCTTGTCGAGCTTGATGATGTTAAGAGGCAGATTAATGACATAGGACAGATTTGAATATCCGCTGCCGTAATCATCCAGCGAAAATCCCGAACCGTAATTGATAAGTTCGGTCATATTGCGATCCATGGTTATCCGCGAACTTGAAAGAGCCGTCTCGGTAATCTCAAAGTTGATCCGATAAGGCGGAACCTGATACTCTCCCATTATGTTCTTAAGCGAACGTGCCATATCATCCTGCATGCACTGAACCACCGAAAGGTTTACTTCGATGTAATCGATACCGTATTCTTCCACATGCATACGGCGGATAAAGTCGCAGACCTTTCTGAACACGATCTCGCCCAGTTTGAGCACCAGCCCGTTCTTCTCCGCGAAAACAATGAAGTCCGAAGGCATGATGAAATTGCCGTCTTCGTCGTGGACTCTGGCAAGAGCTTCCATGGAGTTGAAGCGGCCCTCTTTGATATCGTAAATAGGCTGATAATAAACCTCCACTCCGTCGTGGGTAAAGGCCCATTCCAACGCCTGTTTTAAGCGGATATTGTTCTCTCTTCCCTGAAGTTCCTCGTCATTGACAAAAAGAATGTCACCGGGAAGCCGTTTGGTACTGGCTTTGGCGAAATAATGGATGACTTCTTCCAGTTCTTCTTCATCGATGAAACGTGACATGTCGGGTATGTATGAAAAGGCGGCATTGACTTCGATCTGCGCATCCCTTACAGCCCAGGGTATGGTAAATCTCTTGGAGATGGTCTCAAGGACGGTCTCCGCTCTCTCCCCTGATTCAACGGCCACACAGAACAGATTGTCTTCAAGTCTGAAAAGCGTAACTCCGGGGATTGAATCCATAAACTCGGAAATGTCGCTTATGATAGCCTCGATGGCCTTGGAGCCGAAAATATCGATCACACGGCCCGCATCGGTGATCACAAAGGAAATGATGGCGATCTTTGACCGGGACTTGACATGTTCCGTCATGATCACCGAAAAGCCCTTGCTGTTAAATACATTGGTAGCAAAATCCAGATGATACTCAGGATTTTCAAGCTTACAGTACATGTATACGCAGGCTAAAGACATGGCAAAGCTTACTATCAGAAGCTGGTTGTTCAAAAACTGTATCCCTGCGGCCGCAAGCCAGCAGATCATCCAGAAGTAAATGGATGCCTTGCTCTTATCATTGATATCGTGCCTTAAGATCACGACCATGATCAAAGTGGATATCAGATACAGCGCACACAGCCCGTAGGTCACCATTACGGGAACACCGTAGGTATAGAGCTCACCCTCCGAAACATGGATCTTTACGGGGAACAAAGCGAAAACGATGACCTCAGCAAGCAATGGCAGATAGGTCAAGTTCATAAGGAACCTGCTGAAACCGTGGCGAATCTCAGCGCTTGAAAACAGGGAAGACTGACAGGCCACGACAACAATGGTAAAGAGATAGGATTTACAAACTATCTCACAGGCCACCGGACCTATTGTGTCTCTGTAATTTATTGCAAAAATGGAAAGGATATCGAAAAGTATACTGACGGTGACTGCCAAAAGAAGCTTGATGAATGCACGCTCGGCCGCAAAATTCAATCGTCGCTGCGCAAGGCACATGCCTGCCACCAACAACATAAGAATAAAACCGGCAAATTGAAATTGAAGATTCCAGACCATCAAAGCCTCCGCCGCGATTAAGAATTAAAACACTTAATATCTTATCATATTTTTTCTAATACAACAACATTTGACGCAAATCAAAAAGAGCCACTCTCGTCTCATTTCAGCTCGATATTATTTTCGAGATAATATCTTGACATATAATCATGTATGTGTTACAAGATAATTGTATTAAGTATTATTTCCAAAATAATATCGCCGTTAATGTATCAGGCCCCGGCAATTCCAAGGCCTCTCCGATGATGCCGCAGGCGCATCCCGGTGCACACCATGCCTGCCGAAAGGATATAAACATGAGTAAAAAAGCTGAAACCGACAAACCCGCAAGACCCGTGACCGTCAAGGATCACATGGCCCTTAACACCGCAAACACAAAGAAAAAGCACACCGCCGTTAACGATGCGCTTAAATTCCCCACGGGGGAACAGTTTGAAAAGGATCTGACCGAGATCCTTGAAAGTGACTGCGAAGCTCAGGGCGAGACCGTTGTTATCGCTCTCATCGATTTTGATAATTTCTTCCACATCAATACCGATTTCGGGGTTGAAGCCGGTGACAAGGTCCTTATCGACACGGGGCACTACATCAAAGATCGTCTGCCTGCCGGTGCAACGGTATACCGCATGGGCGGCGATGAGTTCGGATTGATATTTAAGGGTGATTCGGAACGTGAGGAGATCTTTCTTTTCCTCAATGAGTTAAAGAACGGTTTCAATGTCAAGACTCCCGACGGAGCAGATCAGACCATCACCATCGGCATGGCCACCGCCTTTCTTGATGCAAGCCGCTATGCGGAACTGGTGCGCAAAGCAGACAGCGCCCTTTACAGAGCCAAGATCAGCGGCCGAAACCGTGTAGCCATGGCAAAAGAAGAAAAAATGGTACCAAAGACCAGCCACTACACCCAGGATCAGCTCCAGCGCCTTAACAAACTCTCCAAACAGGAGGGGATCGGCGAAGCTATCCTTTTAAGGGAAGCCCTGGATATGCTCCTTAAAAAGTACGATATATAAGTCACCCGCGCCTGTACCTGTCTTTTATCTTCTTTCCAACCGCATAAAGACCGAAACTTGCCGCAATGGCAAGTATGGTCACTATCAGGCAGGGATAGAGCACAGGCCTAAGCGCCGAACCGTATTCCAAGGGATCACGCACTCCGTCTGCGGTGAGTTTGACGGAAAACCACGCCCAATATACCGTGGCTGCGAGTGCCGTGATCCATAATATGACTCTCAGGGCAAACAACACATTTAATTTTATCCTGTCCTGTTTTTCCATGCCAATCTCCTTTTCTAACCCGGCAGGCGGTCTATCAGGGCCGCTCCCATTTCTTTTAACTGTTTTCTGTCTTCTTTGTATGTGGGCTGGTATTTCGCTACCTCTGCCCAGAATCTCTTTGAATGGTTAAGTTCCCTTAAGTGACACAGTTCATGGACCACTACATACCGCCTTACATTGTCCGGCAAAAGAACAAGAAGGCAGTTAAAGTTAAGATTGCCTCCAGCCGAGCAGCTTCCCCAGCGGCTTTTCTGAAAACGCAGGGATATCCTGCCGTATTTTTCGCCCATTTCTTTGGCCACAGACTCCACCATTGCAGGCAAAAACTGCCTTGCTTTTTGCTTTATGGCATAAAGCTCCGCCTCGGAGAAAGTAACTGCTCCGGTTTCCGCCCTGCGGGCCAGAGTCCGCTTTCTTGCGGCCTCTATCCAGTCTGCTTTTTCATAAAGAAACTCTTCCGCCCTTTTTCTCGAGCAATACAAAGGGGCTCTCAGGACAACACTTCCGTCCCTCTCTATGGTGATACCTATTGTCTTTCGCCTTGATCTTTTAAAAATGTATTCCATTTGCTTTTCCGACAGTATTCTTATATAAAAGTATGCTTCGACCGGCTTTAATTGTCAATGCGGCGTTGCTTTGTTAATTTCCGTACAATTTCCGAATGATATATTATTCGGGTAGGTTCGTCTTCAGAACTTTCTATAAAGGGATACGTAACTGCATCCGGCATTTACCTACCTATCAAGCGTGTTTTCCTTTATCGATCCCCGTAAACAGGATTTAAGAACACTTTAGGAGGTATATGTCATGTTCAAATCCATCACGGCCAAAATCATGAGCCTTGTAGCCCTTCTCCCCATTATCTTCCTGATCAGCATGTACGTTGTAAGTACCAACGTCACCAAACTCGGCAACGCGGCCAATCAGCTTGCTGATGAAAATGTGGTACTGGAGAGAAACATCGGTATCATAAGCACCAACGTACAGTCCCTGGTCAAGCGTGTTTACCAGATGAAGGACTTCGCCCGTGACAACAACAATTTCATGGGTTATATCTACGGTGTATCGGGTATCCAGGAATGCGAGCTCATGACCGAATCTCTTGCTTCTCTTCGCCCCATACTCATGAGCATGTACAACAATAAATACCCCTCGACCGTTGAAGAACTGGTCAAGATCCAGGCGGATTACGCCGATGTGTACGATGCCACCTATACCGTTATCGAAGTTCGAGGCGATGTGCTTGGCTATCTTGATACCCTTCCCGAGGAAGAAGCAAAAGCAAAGCTTTTAAACTGGTCTATCTTAAGCTACATAGATTCCACCGAATATATCATTAACGCATATACAAAACTCTTTGATGAATACAATGCGGATTCCACCCTCTACTTTGATGATTTCGGTAACATCACCTCACAGTGGTGGATTGACGCCCAGAACATGGCAACACAGTCCCGTTATGTTGAAGGCTTTGCCGTTAGTCTTTTCAAGAACGGTGCTTATGTTCAGGAAAAGGGCGCGGACGGCAACATGACAAACGTCCAGACCAGGATACTCGGTGAATACACCATCAGAGAAGCCTCTGACGCCGGAGTTGCCGCAGCCAGAGAAAGGACCAACGCCATCCGTAATACCCTTGTGGTAATGACAGGCATATTTGTAGCCGTTTTCCTTACGGTGGGAGTTGTTATACTCTTAAGACTTAAGAGCATCATCAAACCTGCGGTCAATGCGGCAAACACCATGACAGGTATCATCAAAGGCATATCCGCCGGAAACGGTGATCTTACCACCAGATTTGAGACTAAGAGTAACGATGAGATCAGTACCCTGCTTGGCGGCGTAAACGCCTTTATGGATCAGCTTCAAAACGTGATCAAAAAGATCCGCGAAGGCTCCGCAAGCCTAAACGAATCCGTTTCGCGCCTGAATGAAGAGATAGTCATTTCCGATGACAGTACCTCCAATGTATCCGCGGTTTCGGAAGAGCTTGCTGCCAACATGCAGGAAATAAACAATACCGTGGATCACCTGGTAAAGAGTGCGTCCGAGATTTCCGAACAGGCAGACAACATGAGCAAGCGTGTTAACGAAGGCTACAGTTTCGTTGAGGACGTTCAGGGAAGAGCCAACAATGTTAAGAGTCTTTCCGTTAACAACAAGAAGAACGCCGAAGTCATGATCGGCGAAAGAAGGACCAACCTTACCGAAGCCATCGAAAACAGTAAGAACGTTGAGAAGATCAACAAGCTTACGGAAGAGATCCTCTCCATCTCCCACCAGACCAACCTCCTTGCACTTAACGCTTCCATCGAGGCAGCCCGTGCCGGCGAAGCAGGTAAAGGCTTTGCGGTCGTTGCCGATGAGATAAGGACTCTTGCCGATTCCAGCCGTACCGCAGCCAACAACATCCAGTCCATCAGTCAGCTGGTTAATGAAG
>JAEEGL015116336.1_pt1 | contig 22149 bp, 21 predicted proteins | sample 9134231 | NCBI WGS metagenome assembly JAEEGL01 (sample SAMN16246548, study PRJNA631951) | gut metagenome | biome: gut microbiome; feature: rumen; material: fiber-attached | host: Bos | place: Iran: Karaj | collected 2018-10 | reverse complement strand
GATCCTTGTTGAGGACGCAGGCCTTGTATCTCCTTTCGATGATTGCCAGTATGAGGCAGTTAACCCCTTCTACAAGAGCATGAACAGCTACATCACAGCAGGCAACTACTCAGGATGGCACACAATGCTCAAGAAGGACGGCCTTCAGAACGTAACCTGCCAGGTATTCGCAGATTATGCTAAGGGATCACTTGATGCTGACAAGTTTGTTTCAACAATGGCTCAGGTAATTTCCAGCTACTACGCTCAGTAATACTTATCTACTTGCGGACAGGGCTCCGTGCCCTGTCCGTTTTTTCAACCATTTTTCAACTTGCCAGTGATAATTTAGCTAGATTAAGTAATGCGTTTGTTCTATAAAATTAATATCAACCATATCAACCACGTCTCACACCTCACGAAAGGGGGATCCACCAAATGAGTACATTTTCAATAGGAAGAAAAGCATTTTCTTTTGCCTCCCTAATAATCGGAATTGTGCTTGCAATCTGGGGCCTCGCAATTGCAATTGCAAAGGGCGGCCCGGGTTATTCCGCAAGAGGCGCACTGATTATTGTAGGTGTGCTGCTGTTTTTCCTGGGATTATATCTTTTCCCAACACTCAAGCACCATCGTGCTATAGTTAACGTAATCTTTCTGTTCCCACTGCTCTTTGCCTTCCTGGTAACCGTTATCATTCCTCTGGTTCTTGGTATCGGATATTCCTTCACAGACTGGAACGGAATCAGACTTAAAGGCTTTGTGGGATTTTCCAACTACGCAAGAATGTTCAAGCAGCCCAGCTTTTTGTGGTCAATCCTCATAACATTCCTGTTCGTGGTATTTAACATGATCCTGGTAAACCTTGTAGCTTTCCTTTTAGCTCTTCTTTGCACATCAAAGATCAAGGGCCTGGGATTCTTCAGGGCAGCTTACTTCCTCCCCAACCTTATCGGAGGAATCGTACTTGGTTATATCTGGCAGTTCATTTTCAGTAACGTTGTTACCCAGTGGACCGGTACATATTCTATGCTTTCGGATACAAAGACAGCTTTCATAGCTATCATCATCGTATATATCTGGCAGTATGCAGGTTATATAATGCTCATCTACATCACGGGTCTCAACACTATCCCCGGAGATGTCCTTGAGGCTTCATCAATTGACGGTGCCAACGCAATGCAGACTCTTTTCAACATCAAGATCCCTATGATCGCACCGACAATTACGATCTGTACATTCCTTACACTGACATCTGCCTTCAAGCAGTTCGATGTTAACCTGGCTCTCACAAACGGTACCGGTTCAGTTCCCGATTTCCTTGGCAACTACCTCACAAACGGTACTGAGATGCTGGCCCTTAACATCTACAGCACAGCGGTTATCAATAACGAATATGCCTTCGGTGAGGCCAAGGCGGTTCTGTTCTTCATAATCCTTGCTACAGTTTCAATCATTCAGGTACGTATTTCTAATAAGAAGGAGGTGGAATTATAATGCATAGAAAAGAAAAAACTTCCAGCGTTGCAATAAGACTGATAATCGCCATTATCATCGCAATCTACGTACTGTTCCCCTTCTTCCTGGTTGTTATCAACTCCTGTAAGGAGACAGCAGAGATCACCAAGAACCCCATCGGATTCAACGGTGCCAGCGTAGGACAGCTCTTCAAGAACCTCGGTGATGTTGTCAACAACACACACTTCCTGTTCTGGAGCGCCTTTGGATTCTCAGCACTTATAACTATCCTTTCACTTGTTCTTCTTGCTCTCTTCGGAGCCATGGCAGCATGGGTTATCTGCCGTAACAAGACAAAATGGTCACTGGTGATCTACTTCACATTCATCGCATCAATGATCATTCCTTTCCAGGTAGTTATGCTTCCCCTTATCTCCACTTTCAGAGATGTGGGCAAGTTCGTAGGAATCCCGATGCTTCAGTCAGTTCCCGGAATCGTATTTGCTTACCTGGGATTTGGTGGAGCCATGACAGTATTCATCTTAAACGGATTTATCAAGGGAGTACCTTACGACCTTGAGGAAGCTGCTTCAATCGACGGATGTACACCGGAGCAGACCTTCTTCCAGATCATCTTCCCTCTTCTGACACCTGTCATCACCACAGTTACCATCCTTAACGGAATGTGGATCTGGAACGACTACCTGCTTCCTTCAATGATGCTTGGTCAGAACGGTGTGGTTAAGACCCTTCCCGTTGCCGTACAGGCTTTCGTAGGATCCTACGTAAAACAGTGGAACATGATCCTGGCAGCTGCACTGCTGGCAATCATTCCTATGATAATTCTTTTCCTTATAGCACAGAGACAGATCATGGAAGGTATGATCGAAGGTGCCGTAAAGGGATAAGACATAATATTACCGACACAAAAAATCATAATGAGCACAAAAATAGGAGGCACTGCAGATCTGCAGCGCCTCTTTTTTTAATGTATTATCATGATGTAGATGCAAGTGCAGGAACTCTTACGAATGCAAGAACACCGTGCTTTGTCATGTTTACTATAACGTGATCCTTGCGGATCTCAGAAACTGTAAGCTGAACCCATTTGCCGTTCTGGAGCTGGTATACTGCGATGCAGTCATTCTCTGTTACACCGCCCACATAGAAGTTAACTCTTGCTGTTGCAAAATTAACACCGGGAGCACTTGTCGCAACTGCGTTTAAGAGGTTTCCGCCAAGACCGGCAGCAAGCTCTTTTGCAGATGACATTGTTCCTCCATCGGGATTAGCTACCATAAATGTGGCATTGCTCTTAACACCATTGAGCTCGATCTTCTTAACGGGATAGCACAGGCATCCGTTGTAATTTACGCTGTTGGAACCACTGTCCATCACGATCGCTGTGCTTGCTCCTGATCCCGATCCTGATGATGAACCGCCACCACCGTTTCCTCCACCATTGCTCTTATTTGAGCCGGTATTGATGTCAATATCAATCTTGGGATTGTTATTGTTGGTGGTTGTGATCTTAGGATCATTATTATTGGTGTTTTTTGCGTCGTTATTGAATGTTGGATTGTTGTTGAAGGTGGGGTTGACAGTAATGTTCGACTCCTTCGCCTTAACAACTTCGGTGAGAATGTCGATCTCTTTTTGCAGAGCGCTGATCTCATTTTTGAGTTCCTCGATGTCCTTGGCAGTCACGCTCTTGGAGCCATCCTCCGCAAAAGCGACTGTGGAAGAAGAAACCATCAGGACTGATGCCAGACAAATTGCCAGAATCCTTTTCATTTTGTACCCTCCATACTATTATATTTTGTTTACGTTCCGATCAGTCATTATTTAATCAGACTCAGGGTCTGAATAGTCCACAAACCTGTCGATGACACCCCTTAAATCTCCCACCAGACAACCCACGACCACGGTCTGCTTGGTAGGGTCATCGCTGTTTTTTGTAGTGAGAGTGATTATGAAGTTATCAACCTCCACAGCATTTTCCCAGCCTTTTCTTACAATCCTGTTCATGCTCTTTCCATTATATATCTCATCCAGGAATGCCTGACAGCCGGAGGCATAAGTAAAATCGTACTGCTGTATAAGTCTTGTGTCATTTCTTGCAAACGCAGCAAATGTATAGTAAATAAGCGCGTTGCCGTCCATATAGACATAGATATACGGATGCTCCTCAAAGTATGCTCTGTCCAAAAATCTGTTAAGGTCAGCAAACATCGTGCCATCATCAGGGCTCTGACCATGGAGTACCTCATTGAAGTCACACATATTGGTCAGGTTCGCCGCCTCTGTATAAATTGCTCCCTTAGGATCCTCTTCCTTAAATACATTGTGGTCAATGTAGTAATAATCATCTCCCAAGGAGCTCTGGACCACGGGATAATCTATATTCGTATCAGGAATATTTATCCAGGCAAAAATATCTTCATTTATATCTCTCAGCTTGCCAAAATCCACGTGGGAGTCCGCTGAAGACGCACCCTTCGCCTCTTCCAGAGCATTTCTCTTCTTATCGGAATCACTCTGGCAGCCCACGAGAAGACAAGCTACCGCCAAAAGAGCTATTGCCCTTTTTGCGGCTTTCCCATCTATCTTTTTATATCGGCAGTCACTGTACATTTATTTAGTCCACATAATCAACTTTTTCATAAAAAGTATCAATTATTGTCTGATAAAGCGCGTCCTCGTCAACTATGAACTCCTCGAACTCGCCGTTCTTCTGATTCTTGCCCTCAATCATCTTAAGGTCACTGCTGTCAAAGCTGTAACTGGTAATGAGGGGCGCCAGATAGCTTATTTCATCGGCAGTGATATTGGTCACCATCTTATCGCTTATTGCGGTAAAGAGTTCAACTGCTGCATTGGGATTATCCATGCTCTCTTCCCTGGCGGCTTTGATAAAGCTGCCAAGGTATTGCTTCTGCCTGTCAAGCCTTGTATCACTGGACCCGAACACGCTAAGATCCCTCTCCTTTACATAGGTATAAGCACTCTGACCCATAAGATGGACGTCTTTTCCCTCCACCAGAGACTTATCCCACCTGGTAAGATCCTCCAAAACCGTCACGTCAACTCCGCCCACCTGGTCATTGATGATGGGGATGGCGCTCATGTTGATGGCAGCGTAACCGTGAATGGGAAGCTGATAAAACATATTTGAAACAGCCTTCACCTGGTATTCACAGCTCTTTTCCACACCATTCCCAAAGCCGTGCTGTGTGGCGATCTGTGCAACAACCGTGGTCTGATATCTGCCGTACTCGTCATATATATCCACATCTGTCATGGAATTTCGGTTAATCCCGATGATCTTTATGCTCTGATCGTGGGGATTTAGCACCATAAGGAAAAGAGAATCTGCCTGTCCGCCATCTGTTCCCTCAGCCACTTCGGTGACCTTTTCATCATTTTTGTCTATTCCCATGATCAGGAAGGTGGTGATGTCTTCATTGTAGTCATAGACTTCGCCGTTGTATCTTACCCAGTCGGATTTCCAGGCTACATTACTCTGATCCTGCTCAGTCATCTCATTCTGGACCATTACAGGAGTAGTGGTTGCAGATTTCGAGTCAAGATTCTGTTTTCCGAGGAGTCTCACCACTTCAAAGCCCACAAGTGCCAGAGTTATAACCGTCATGACACTGGCCCATATGATGAGAAAAATCCTGCCCTTTCCTCCCATTTATACACCTCTTTTACAGGGAAGCCTCTAATCTGTCAGTTCCCCTGTCCGTTTTCGGTCTGTCCACCCTCAGAATTGTCTGCAGGGGCAGTTCCTTCCATTACTGTTCCCGTCTCCGAATCCGGTACGATCCCTATGATATTGGCACCGTTTGTCAGATTGGGAAAAAGCCCGTCTTCTATTATATCGGACGAATCTCCGTTATTCTCAATATCCGAGATATCAGCAGGAAAAACTCTTGACTGCTTGGTGACGTTGCCTGAAAAATCAGCAACTGCATAATAAACAACTGCAGTTCCTCTGTCCCTGTTAAGGACCACCTTTTCCACCACGATCCTGTCTGACAGGTCGCCATCCTTGGCGTCGTAGGCGGCAATCCCGGTTATCAGATCGCTGTCAGTAGTGCCGGAATCATAGATCAGATTCAGAGCAGAAAACCTGAACTCCGGGGCAACGCGGTCACTCCTGCCGTAGGCCACCACGATCAGGAAGATAAGAACGCCGCTCAATATTGAAAAAAGAATTCCGAGAATATTGCCTCTCACTTATGCCTCCAACTGTATCTTCAGTCTTCGTGTCCGCTGCCATGAATGCAACGGGCTTCAATATAAATAACACGCAGCAGCAGATCACTCTTTTCTGGTGACTCCTGCAAGGTAGTTCAGTTCGTCAAGGTCATCATCGTCGGGGCGCGTGTCTTTTACCGCAGGCGATGGCCTTGGAGCCGGGGTGTTGACCAGATCGTCCTCGCCGTTCTTGCCGTAATACTTGCCATAATACTTGCCGTAATACTTACCATAGTAATTGCCATAGTGTCCGTAATAACCCTTGCCGGAGATATCCACCTTGTTGAGGACCACCCCCAGCATCTTGGCACCGGCTTTATCCAGCTGATCCTTGACTCTCTGGGCAAATCTGTAGCTTATGGCATTGCTCTCGATGACCATCACTGTTCCATCGCACTGCTTGGCAACAACCGCTGCGTCAATAACACTTCCCAGAGGAGGCGTGTCGATGATCACATAGTCAAAAACCTGCTTCATATTCTCAAGGGCCTTGCCGAAGATCCTGCCACCCAGAAGCTCACTGGGGTTAGGGGGCACCGGTCCTGCAAATATCACGTAAAGGTTGGGAACATCGGTCTCACAGATGACACTGGAAAGCCGCTCTCTTCCTACAAGGCAGTGAGTCAGGCCGAGTCTCACAGAGCCGGTCCTGTATCTGCCCACAAGCACGGACTTACGCATGTCCGCATCCACCAGGACAGTCTTTTTCCCCGCCTCCGCAAAGGCTCTGGCCAGGGCCATGGCAACTGTGGTCTTGCCCTCACCCGGAGTACAGCTGGTGACGGAGATTGCTCTGACGTTCTGTCCGCTGAATTCGACATTGCTTCGAAGGGTCTTATATGCTTCTTTGATCTGATAGTTGTTCTCAGACTGGCTGAAATGAAGCTTGGCGTTCTGCATGCGCTACTCCTATTTCTTCTTTTTGTTCTGCTTCTGCTTTTTGGATTTCTTTTTATCGGTTTCCTCTGTGGTAAGGGGAACCAGTGCCAGTGTGCTAAGGCCCAGGTACCGCTCCACGTCGTCGTTGCTCTTGATGGTATCATCAAGCAGATACTCAAGTATCACGAAGAATGCTATTACTACGGCACCAAGGAAGCCTGCGATAACTGTCCATCTGGCCACCGACGGCCCTGATTTCTTGGTGGGAACATTGGCAGTCTCTGCCACATTGATGGCGTCAATATCCATAACATTGGCGATGTGCTCACTGGCCACCTCCCTGATACAGTTGGCTATCTTCATGGCCATCAGGGGATCCTCATCCCTGGCAGTTATAGATACGATACGTGTGTCCGAAGGAGTGTCAACCTTCAAAACTCCTGCCAGATCCTCGTAGCTCATGTCTATGAGGTTGAGCCTCTGGATCACCTCCTCCAGCACGTACCTGCTCTTTATCAGCTCCGCGTAGTCCTGGGTCAGCTGTGTCGAGATCTGCACGTCGGAATAGGTCACCGTCTGGTTCTCTTCCTTATTAAGAATATAGATCTTGGTGGTGGAATCATAGACCGGATGTAACACGAACTTACTCAGAAACAGCCCCGCAAGGGCAAAGAAGAGCCCGGCACTTATAATAAGGAAGGCCCTTGCCCAGAGAACTGCAAAAAGTTCCGCAAGATTGATTTCAATTATGTCGTCTCTTTTCCCCATGAATACTCCAGATTAAACGTGATCGTTTCTTATGACATTGGCGGGATTTATGCAAAAGAGATGATTGGCATAATCCTCACCGTATTTTTTCTCCACAAACTTCCTGCACTCAAGGAGCTTGGGCGCTCTGCCGGCAGCATCGTGCGCATCTGACGCCACGAAGTGGACCTGCTCCTGTTTCAGGAGCTTCTTGGTAAAATGAGATATTCCCAGTCCGTACCTGCCCATTATGCTGGAGGCGTTGACCTGTATGTAGCATCCCATCTCTATGAGATCACCGACCCTCGCCGGGTGCTGAACGATGTCCGCATACCGCTCAACATGAGCGATTATAGGAATATAGCCCGCTCCCTGGACTCTGTATGCGGCATTTTGTATTGCCTTAAATGGATTGGAAGGATGAAACTCCACAAGGACATAATCAGATCCTGCCAGAGAACATATCTCTCCCCTTAACAGTTCCTCCATTGTCTCGTCGCTGTAATATATCTCGTTGCCGGAAAAGAGCTTGACCTTTATGCCGGCTGCTCTTGCATTTTCCAGCAGTTTCTTCCTATATAATACATTGTGCTCGGGGCTCACATTGTGGTGCATGGGCTTGTGGTGAGGAGTCAGGATCATATGAGTTATGCCGTTTTTTTCAGCTATCCTGAGCATCTCCAGACTGGTGCCGGTATCAGGAGAGCCGTCATCCACCCCGGGCATAATGTGGCAGTGAATATCAATTGTCGGTTGCATTTACGTTCCTGTTGATAATAGTGGATCAAAAGTATATACAATTACAAATTAATTATACTACAATATTACGTCAAGTGACAACATGATGTAGAATACTATATAGAGGTAAACAAGATATTGTGAGTCAAGGGAGTCAAAGGGCGAGTCAATGGGGACGTTACAGAATGACTCATTACTTACTCACATTGAGTAAGTAATGAGTCATTCTGTAACGTCCCCATTGACTCACCCTTGACTCGCTGCAACGCCCCCATTGACTCACCCTTGACTCGCAAGTAACTCACCCATTAACTCTCCCACTCATAAGAAAGGAGAAAAATTCATGCTACCACAAGACCCAGTAATCCTACTAAGCTACATCAACACCCAGCTCCGCGACAACTACTCATCCCTGGACACTCTTGCCGACGGCCTGGACCTTGACAGCGCGCAAAAAGAGGACCTCATCGCAAAACTCTATGCCATAGGCTATGAGTACGATGAAATCCTCAATCAGTTTAAATGATTATGAAATTTATTTGGCGAGAACCATCATGATCTCATTGCTCCTTGCAATGAACTTCGCCATTGCGTCGCCCTCAAGCGGTGCGTTCTGGATGCGAGCCAGGTCGTAGAGCTGCTCGCAGATCATCTTAGTGTTGTCACCGTCTTCGTGCTCCATGACGTACTGAACCAGAGGATGGTTGGCGTTGAGGATCAGGGTCTGTCCCTCGGCTCCGAAGTCGCCCATGCTCATGCCGTTCATGGCATACATCTTCATCATCTCTGCCATACGTCTTGACTCCTCGGATACTGTGAGGACTGATGACATCTTCTTATCCTTGAGTTTCTCAAGTCTTACGTTCAGCTTGTCGTTCTTAAGAGCTTTCTTGATCTTTTCGGAGAGCTCTTTTTCTTTTTCCTCAAGCTCAGCTGCTGCCTTCTTGGAGGTCTTTGACTTAAAGGTATCGGTAAGGTCTGCGTCGATCCTCTGGAAGCGGATACCCTCATTCTTGCGCTCAAGCTGCTCCATGAAAGGCACATCAATGTTGTGGTTCATGATGAAGGCATCCATCTTCTGGGCCTTGAACATATTGATGTACTGGCTCTGCTGCTGCTCGTCTGTTACGTAGTAGATAGTGCGGGGCTCTTTTTCCTTCTCTTCTTTCTTGTCGTCAGCCTTTGCAGTATCTTCAGCGGCTTTATCTGTATCTGCCTTGTTCTCTGAATCTGATGCTACAGGATTGCCATCGGCGTCAAGGACCTCGGCCTCAACTTTATTGCCGTTCTCGTCAACCGCTTCTGCCTTGGCAGCTTCCTCCTCTGCTTCCTTGTTGATCTGAAGAGCTTCAGGAGTTGTGAGATACTTGCCGTCCAGGTTCTTGAAGAGAATGAAATCTGTCATCTTCTCGCAGAACTTATCATCTCTAAGACATCCATACTTAATGAATGGGCTGATATCGTCCCAGTACTTATCATAATTTTCTTTATCAGTCTTGCACAGACCGGCCAGCTTCTCAGCCACCTTCTTGGAGATGTACTCTGAGATCTTCTTGACGAAGCCGTCGTTCTGAAGTGCTGATCTTGATACGTTAAGAGGAAGATCAGGACAGTCGATGACACCCTTGAGGAGCATCAGGTACTCAGGGATAACCTCCTTAATGTTGTCGGCGATAAATACCTGATTGTTGTAGAGCTTGATGGTACCTTCGATCGACTCAAACTCCATATTGATCTTAGGGAAGTAAAGGATTCCCTTGAGATTGAAAGGATAATCCATGTTCAGATGGATCCAGAACAGAGGCTCCTTGTAATCCCTGAAGACCTTCCTGTAGAATTCCTTGTACTCCTCATCTGTGCAGTCCTTGGGAGTCTTGGCCCAAAGGGGATGAGTGTCATTTACAAGCTCGGGTCTTCTCTTGATCTTGAGCTTCTTTTCCTCTTCCTTGGCTTCAGCGGATTCCTCACCCTCAGCCTTGGTCTCTTCCTTCTTCTCAGGCTCTATAACCTCGATGACCACATCGTCGTCTCTCTTCTCAGATTCCTTGATGGTCTCGGTGCCATCTTCATTCTCCCTTGAGATGAAGATCTCGTAAGGCATGAATGAGCAGTATTTCTGAACCACTTCTTTTGCCTTGTACTCGTTGCAGAACTCAAGACAATCCTCTGAGAGGTGAAGGGTAACGGTGGTTCCCACCTCCGTCCTGTCGCCGTCCGTCATCTCGAAATCCGATCCGCCGTCGCAGGTCCAGTGTACAGAAGCTGCATCTGACTTACAGGACAGTGTGTCGATGTCGACATAGTCAGATACCATAAATGTTGAATAGAAGCCCAGGCCGAAATGACCGATGATCTGGTCGGCATTGGCCTTGTCCTTGTACTTGTTGAGGAAGTCCGTGGCACCTGAGAAAGCCACCTGGTTGATGTACTCCTCAACCTCTTCGGCGGTCATACCGATACCGTTGTCCACGATCTTGATGGTCTTCTCCTTGTCGTTTAAGATGATGTCTACACGAGGCTTATAATTCTCAGGCAGCTCGTACTCGCCCATCATGTCCATCTTGCGAAGCTTGGTGATGGCATCGCAGGCATTGGAGATTACTTCTCTGTAAAAGATATCATGGTCCGAATACAGCCATTTCTTGATGATCGGAAACATGTTCTCGCTGTTGATTGAAAGATTTCCCTTTTTTGAAGTCATGATTCTCACTCCTTTTTACTTATAATTAAGTTCACCCTGCAAAAGACCTCCGGGTGATCATATAAAATTTTAAGTCCGCCGCACTCAAAAGTCAACAAAAATTTAGCACTCACTCAAAACGAGTGCTAACAACATCTGCTGCAATTATTATTTTTGCGAACTTTTATATTTATTTAATTTGTTATAGTCTGACAATTCGTGCAAAATATATTATGATAATCTATATAGCCGAAAATACAGTAGAAATGGAGCACACCATGAAAACTGCTTATGTGGGCATTGATATACTTTATCCGGTTCTCAAAAGTCTGTATGACACCGGGTGCGAAATAGTAAAGATCTTCACCTGTGATACGGATAATGTCACCGAATTCAACACAGCAACGATTTCTTTTGCAAAAGAGCATGGCATTCCCCTCCAGACAGAGCGCATAACAAAAGCTCATCTGTACGAGCTTGTTGATATGGGCTGTGACTTTGTGCTGTTTGGAGGCTACTATCATGTCATTCCCGTCATCGACGAGCTTCGGATCGTCAATACCCATCCGGCTCTGCTGCCGCTTGGGCGCGGCGCCTGGCCCATGCCCCTGACCATACTGAAAGGGCTCACCGAGAGCGGCGTCACCATGCACCGGATGGTCAAGGCCCTGGACGAGGGGGACATCATTCTGCAGGAAAAGGTTCCTGTGTACCCGGGCGACGATCTTATGACCCTCACAAGGCGTCAGTGGTCAGTCATCCCCGGGATGGTAAAGACCCTGGTCTCAGACTTTGACAATCTCTGGGACAACGCCACACCTCAGACCGGCCATGCCGAGTACTGGGAAATGCCCACTGCTGACGACTTCACCATAACGGATGCATACAGTTACGAGCAGGCTGACCTGATACTCCGGGCATTCTATAGCTATGAATGTTATTACATAGATACTAAGAGCGGGAAAAAATACGAGCTCATCGGAGCCACCTGCCACAGGGACTATGAGCCCGCCCCCCATGGAGACAACATTGTTCTCCCCATAAAAGACGGATTTGTTACAAGTCCGAGACACAAAGTCGTAACATAAAAAATGTCCAAAGGAGATATAAATTGGACCCTAACAAACCACAAAAAATTGAATTAGGCCATTTGAAGGCCATCCGCGAGATCTATAATAAATATGGCAGCGGTGACAGCGCCCACAGCATCGAATCTCTTTTTATATGGAAGGAAGAGATGGAACTGTCCCTGGTTTATGACAGTGACATCTATAGCATAAAAGAGAGTTCCCGGGGAGATAACTGCTGGTTTTTCCCCGTAGGTTCCGAGGTTTCAAAGGAGAACTTCATAAATGACCTCCTCAGTAAGGGGCCGGTAAGTTTTAACTATATGACCCAAAATGACATTGATTTCCTGGACAGATTTTTTCCTGACAGATTTAGCTATAAGGAGGATCCTGACTCCAGCGAATACATAATTGACAGAGATGTCATGGAGAATCTCCCCGGCAGCTCCTTTTCCAAGGACCGTGGGCATATCAACAGGCTCCTTAAAAGCCACACAATGGAGACTGTAAACATCAAGGATGTAACCAAGGCAGATATCTACAATATCGTAACCGACTGGGATGCCTCCAAGCACCAGTATTTCAGCATGCCGGATGCCCACGCCACCAAAAACATAATAGACCACATGGAGGATCTGGGACTGACGGGCATCGTAATCTTCATGGACGGTGTGCCTTACTCAGTATGTGCAGGTTTTGAACTGAATGAAGATACAGTGGACTGCGTGATACAAAAGAACCGTGGCAGTCAACAGGGACTCACCTACTATCTGCGTCAGGAATACGCAAGGTCACAGCCTCCGAAGATAAGATTCTTCAACTGGGAGGAGGACCTGGGAATCGAGGGGCTGAGGCGAGCCAAGCAACTCATGCGCCCCTGCAGCATGATCACAATGTTCACAGGCCGGTCAAATGAAAAATAATACAAAAGTATCATCCTTCACAAATCAAATGTTCATAAGGCAGTACATGCCTGTCCTCATATCAGCCATTATCTTTTCCATTGCAGATATGGCTGACGCCCTGGTTGTGGGCAACAGGATGGGCACCCTGGGCCTTGCCGCCATAGCTTTTTCGGTCCCGGTATACATGTTCTTCAATGTGATCATGCATTCCTTCGGCCTTGGAGGCTCCATTGAATTTGCCAAGAGCATGGCCAAGGGAAAAGAGGACGAGGCAATACGCTGTTTTCACGGAGTATTCGCGGTCCTTATGGGGATCTCGCTTCTGATCGCTATCCTGGGTAATATTTTCATAGATGGCATTCTGGTGATACTGGGCGTTTCTCCCTCCATGCCGCAGCTCTTTGAGGCGTCAAAGACCTATTTACAGCTCGTCATAACAGCTGCTCCGTTTTTCTTCTTTGATTACGCAATGGGCTATTACCTTCGAAACGACGACATGGAAAAAGAGGCATCACTCTGCGCAGGGATAGGAAATATCCTGGACTTTTCCCTGAACGTCATCCTGGTCCTTTTTCTCAACATGGGTGTTTTCGGAGCCGGATTTGCCACCTTCACCGGAGTTGCGGTCTCCAGCATAATGGAGTTCATCTTCATGTGCCAAAAGAGATCACACCTGGAATTACTGCCCCTCAAACCTGATTTTTCTAAAGTCCTTACCAGCTACAGGACAGGACTTGCTTCCTGCATAAGCTATATCTATTCCTTTATTTTCATTTGGCTGGGCAACAACGCCATCATAAGACTGGCCGGCGAGATGGGCGTGGCTGTATTTGACATTGTCCAGAACATCAGCAACCTGATGCTCTATATATTCAATGCCGTGGCCATGGCTTCACAGCCCATAATCAGCACTTATGAGGGCGAGTGCAACTACGAAGAATGCGACAGGGTACAGCTCCTTTCGATCAGGACCGTTTCCATAAGCGCTGCAGTCCTTACTTTGCTGACAGCTCTTTTCGCCCCGTTTATCTGCAAACTGTTCGGAGTGTATGATAGAGCGGCAGTTACCTATGGCAGTTATGCCCTAAGAGTATTTTGCATATGTATGCTGTTTGCAGGGCTGAACCTCATAATATCCAACTACTTTACCGCCAGGAATATAGTCTTTCCCGCTTTCCTTATTTCCACTTTAAGGGGTATCGCCATCATCATTCCGGTGGCCTTTGTATGCATCTTCCTGGGAAAAGATGCTTTCTGGTTTGTTTATCCGGTAACTGAAATATCCACTTTTATCATACTGATATTTTATCTGAGATTCTTTTACCAAAATTCCTCAAAGGTCAGGAAAGACAAACCTTCCAGGATCGAGGATGACCGCATTTACAAGGTAACTCTCGGAAGCGATATATCCAAGCTCGGACCCGCCGTCGAGGAGATAGAAGCCTTCTGCGAGAAGTGGGAAGCCAGCATGAAACAGCAGTATTACGTTCAGATGACCGTGGAGGAAATGTGCTCAGCGATCATACAGAACGGCTTTGCAACAGGCGATCCCGGCCAAAACTGGGAGATCGACCTGACTCTTGTGGCCATGGAAGACCATGAATTTTCCCTGCATATAAGGGATAATGCCACAAGCTTTAACCCCTTTGAGATGAACAAAAAATCTCTGGACGACATGGAAGATTCGGACAGCGATTTTAATGCTCTTGGCATGGATGTCATCAAACAGAAAGCCAAGGACTTTTATTACAGACGTTATCAGGGATTCAATACAATGGTGGTGATGATATGAAAAAAGTTAAAAAAGCATCTCTCGGTTTCAAAACAGTATTAGGAATCTGCATTATGGTCATCTCGCTAAGCCTTGTCGTGGGTATAATAACCATGGTTGTATTCGACAATGCCATAGACGCGGAATATGAAAAGAATGTTACCAACCTGGCAGAAACTGTCGGTATCAGCATAGATATCGACAAAGCCATTACGCTCAAGGAAGATGTCCTTGAAATATTTAAATCCGTCCCAAATAAGGTTGGTACCGAGAATTCCGGGACTGCAGAATACGATGAATATATAAAGAACTATGACGAAATACATGAAGATGCCAACTTCAAAGAACTGCAGCATGAGCTCAACACCATCAGAGAGGCCAATGAAGTTGAGTCCATCTACATCATATATGTTGATCCCGAAGAGAAAAAATCCGTTTACATTGTTGACGGTTCAGAAGATCCCTGCAATCCCGGAGACTTCGATCCTCTTTATGCCAGCAACGAACACGTTTTAACAGACCCTGCAGCAGGTTTTCCTGCCTATGTCACCAACACACCTGAATACGGCTGGCTGGTATCTGCAGGAGCACCCATCTACAACAGTCAGGGAAATGTCTTTGCCTACAGTTTTGTGGACATGTCCATGAATGCTATCAAAGGGACCGAGCGCAACTTCGGAATTCTCCTGCTGGTAGTCACCATTATCTTTGCTTTTGCCATCAGCATCATCTATATCTTTTTCATAAGGAATATGCTCGTAGCTCCGATCAACAAGCTATCAAAAGCTGCCCTGACCTATGTTGGAAATGAGAGCGACACCGCCTTCGGAGACCTGGATATCCACACCGGTGATGAGATTGAAAATCTTGCTGACGCCATGAAGCGCATGGAGCAGGACATCAAAGACTACATCTATCACCTGACCGCGGTCACAGCTGAAAAAGAGAGGATTGGCGCAGAATTAAATGTCGCCACACAGATCCAGGCAGACATGCTGCCCAGAATATTCCCCACCTTCAAGGATATCAAGGAATATGCTCTCTTTGCCTCCATGGATCCCGCCAAGGAAGTTGGTGGAGACTTCTATGACTTCTTTATCATTGACGACGACCATCTCGGACTGGTGGTGGCTGACGTATCAGGAAAAGGCGTACCTGCTGCCCTGTTTATGGTGATCGCCAAGACTCTTATCAAAAACCGCGCACTGATGGGCGGATCTCCCTCTGAAGTTCTGAGCTACACCAACGAACAGCTCTGTGAGAACAATGAGGCCGAGCTCTTCGTAACCGTATGGTTTGCCATCATAAACGTAAAGACCGGCAAAGGCGTTGCCGCCAATGCCGGACATGAGCACCCTGCCCTCAGAAGAGCAGGAGGCGAATTTGAACTTGTTGTGTACAAACACTCCGTAGCCGTTGCCACAATGGAGGGCGTAAGATTCAGAGAGCATGAGTTTGAGCTCCATCACGGCGACACCCTCTTCTGCTACACAGACGGCGTCACAGAGGCCACCAATAAAGACAACCAGCTCTTTGGAAACGACAGACTCCTTGCAGCCCTCAACAAAGACCCGGACGCTGCTCCGGAAGATATCTGCAATAATGTAAAGGATTCCATTTCAGAATTCGTGGGAGAGGCACCTCAGTTCGACGACATCACTACCCTGTGCATCAAGTTTAACTAAAGTGTCCAAACCTGTTACGTTATCGATTCACGTCTCTTCCTTGAGGACTACATCAAGTCCTGGTTTCATCGCCAGGGATTTGATGTAGTCCTCAAGTATTATGCCGATGTCGCCTATATCTCCCCACAGCCTCATTAGAGTTCCGACACTAAAACTGATCTGTCCGGAAACAGTTACTCATAGCCTCCTGCCATCTCGCAGGAAGTCATTGCGTCTGGCCGCAGTATCTTTCATAAACTGCCATCAGGTCTCTTGTGCTGACAGCTTCGTCCTCCACCAGTGTTATGTCGTCCCAAAGCTTTTCATTAAGTTCCTTCTTCAGTGTTGCAACGAAAGCATCATACTGCACACCGAAGACTTCTCTTTTCCTCTCGGCCACTATTTTCTCCTTGTTGGCCTCAGTCTCCTCCCGGTTAAAGGTGCTGACGCACTTAAGGATGACATATCCGTCTGCGGTCTCAACTATGCCGCTGACCTCGTCGTTCCCAAGATTGAAAGCAGCATTCTCATAGGCTTCGTCCATATCTCCTTTGCCAAAAGAGATTATGCTCTCCTCTGCTTCATTGAACTGCGCCATTACCTCGTCGAAGCTGCTGCCGCTGTTTAACTTGCGCATAACCTCGTTGGCCTTTGAACGGGCAACGCGCTTTTCGCTGTCGGAAAAATCCACTCTTTCACCTGCGCCATTGATCTCGTAGGTCTTTATCAGGATCTGTTCCACGGTTATGGTCCTGGCTTCGTCATCGCTTATCTCCGGGTTTATGTCTTTTATCAGATAGTCGTACAGCTTATCGGCAAGGGCCTGCTCGGTATAGATCTGAATTATATCTTCCAGGGTAACATCATTCATAGCCTGCTTATCGGCATCGGTCAGCTCCTCGTAATATTCCTTGGAGGCCACTTCAATTGCGGCCAGATCCTCCTCATCAAGGGCAATCTCTTTTTCCGCTGCCAGAAGGTTCATGACCTTAATCTGGGCCACCTTGGCCAGTACCGATTCCTTGAGTCTGTCCTCAACGGTACCGCTGTCAGTCTGGGCTTTCCAGATGTCTTTTCCGAAGGTTATCTCATATCCTTCCTGGGTGTTCACCAGGTATACCAGGATCTCCGTCAGGGAGCAGGTGGTGTCCTCGATCCTGAAGACTTCGTTGTCAGAAAAGCCTGTGGTAAAGACGATCTTCCTGTCCAGGTCATCCATGCTGCAGCCGGTAAGAAGGAAACATATGCATAACAGAGAAATTATGTATTTGAAATGTCTCATTCTAAACTTTATATCACTCATCTTCCATAATATTTTGTAAATGTTGCAAGGGGGGGCGCACTTCCGTATCCTGCAAATTTCTGGTCGCGCTTTTTGCACTCCCGGGATCCTGCAGATTTTGGGTCATGCTTTTTGTGCTCCTGCGATCCTGCAGATTTTTGGTCGTGCTCTTTGTGCTCCTGCTATCCTGCAGATTTTTGGTCGTGCTCTTTGTGCTCCTGCTATCCTGCAGATTTTTGGTCGTGCTCTTTGTGCTCCTGCGATCCTGCAGATTTTTGGTTGTGCTTTTTGTGCTCCTGCGATCCTGCAAATTTTTGGTCGTGCTCTATACGCTCCCGGGATCCTACAGGTCTTTTATGATGCTCCTTGCCACGCACAGACCATTGGCGCTGGCCTGCTGAAGTCCTCTGGTCACGCCTGCGCCGTCACCTATGGCGCGAAGTCCCCTGATGCTGGTCTCGAAGTCCTTGTTGACAACAACTTTATTGGAGTAGAACTTTACCTCTACGCCATAGAGCAGTGTCTCATCTGATGCAATGCCCGGAGTTACCTTGTCCAGAGCCTGTATCATCTCGTCAAGATCCACCATGATCCTGTGGGGGAATACCAGGGAAAGGTCTCCCGGCACCGCATCCTTCAGGGTAGGGATCAGGTTGTTTCTGCAAAGGCGCTCTTCCGTGGTCCTTCTGCCGCGCTTAAAATCACCGTAGGTCTGGACCAGGATCTTGCCGCCGCAGAGCATGTTGGAGAGCTCCGCGATCTTTCTGCCGTAATCGATGGGGGTCTTGAAGGGCTTGGTGAAGTTCTTGGATACCAGAAGAGCAAAGTTTGTGTTGTTGGTCTTATACTCTTTTCCCTTATAAGCATGTCCGTTGACTACCGCCAGACCGTTCTCGTAGTACTCAGTAGCCACCTCTCCCGAAGGATTAGTACAGAAGGTACGAACCTTGTCATCGAAGGTAGGTGTGTGGTAGATCAGCTTAGCCTCATACAGGTTCTCATTGAGGAACTGCATGATCTCATCTCTGACTTCCACTCTTACTCCCACGTCGACTGTGCCGGGCATGGTCTCTATGCCAATCTCCTCGCACTTGCCGCTGAACCAGTCGGCTCCTTCACGTCCCACGGCGCTGACGATCTCTTTTGCATAATAGGTCTCGCCCTTATCTGTGGTAACACCCTTTGCCACTTGGTCCTCCACGATGATGTCTGTTACCATAGTGTTGAACTCTATTGTCACGCCCTTGGAGAGGATGTGCTCCTGAAGCCTCGTATAAATCTTGTAACCTTCCTCAGTTCCCAGGTGCCTGATGGGACATTCCACCAGCTTAAGATTGGCATTGATTGCTTTTTTCCTGATCTCTCTTAGCTCTGCCTCCTTGTCTATTCCATAGACGTTTTTGTCAGCGCCAAAGGAAATATAGATCTCATCGGACTCGTGTATCAGCCTGGTAGCTTCGTCATATCCTAAAATATCAGGCAGCGTTCCGCCCACATCCGGAGATAGCGAGAGCTTGCCATCTGAGAACGCGCCTGCTCCGGCAAATCCCGTAGTGATCGAGCACGGCTTACAGCCTGCGCATGTTCTTGTGACTCTCTTAGGGCAATTTCTCTTTTCTATTGAACGCCCCTTTTCTATCATGAGCACCTTCAGTTCCGGGCGCTTCTCCATCAGCTCGTAGGCACAGAATATTCCTCCCGGGCCGGCTCCTATAATGATAACGTCGTAATTGTCTGCCATTAAAACCTCCTACTAACTTTAACGTTTATAACTTTGACCAGAGCATATTTCGACTGATGAATCTTTTAGTCGATGAATATTCCCCGGACAAATATCCTTCCTTTGTCGACAGTTCTTTTTATCGGTAGTTCACAGTGTTCCTGACAATTATTATATCAGTAATCCATGGATTTTAGCAGTATAACTTGTTACAAGCTCTGACTGTAAAGTTTTTTAGCTTTTTTCCTTACTGTCCTTACATCAAGTGGTCTGTCGTGTGTCTCTATACTTATTATTAAATTATCCCCTATAGCCAGTCCGCTTTCCTCATAATCCATAAGTTTTATAAGATTCCTGGAAGCATACTTTTCATCATCCGCCTTTCCAAGATGTTCCCAGTAGATAGTCTTGTTCTTTTTTACATTCAAAGTAGCAAAGTCAGGATAGACTGCTTTTCCGCTTTTTAATATAAACTCAGGCTCATAAACATACGGTATTCCACTGTAATGAAAGAAATCAGCTAGTATTTTCTCGGATTTGGACCTTACAAGTTCACCTCTTATTGTCTGAAATTCATATTTCTTTTCGCAAGAATTCTCATCATGATGAATGCTATTATACCAGTCACTGACCAGCATATCTTCAGTTGGCCTGATCGGATCTATCAGTTTTTTCCTTCCATCACACAGCTTCTCATACATCTCGTCTATTCGTCCTATGTCGTAACTACTATTGAATTTTCCAAGCCTTTTTATCATGTTTTTAAGCTCTTTGTAGATTTTTTCATCATAATCACGCTGTAGCAGCATCCTGATCTTTTCTTTTTCATACGCCGGAAGATAGATTTCTTTTTCCTTTCCTTCTTCCTTAAACTTGTACTGATTGCAGCCGTTACTTTTGCTGACTCTGATATTTCCCCTTTCCAGTCCCTTGTACCCCTTCAGCTTTTCTGCAACAGTTCTTTCAAGCTTCATCAGCTCTTTTTGTTGCTGTTCAAGACATTCCTTGTAGTTAATCATTTTTTCCTCCCTTTGCATACCGGATTTATACTGTTTCATGGCAGTCTTAAGCAGTTTTTATCAGTTATGCCTGCCCAATGTTGATACAGGACGGTCAAAAGCAACCACCACGTCAAGGACACACATTAGTTTTGGGTTGTATTTGATGCCGGCCATGCAAAACTTACGTCTATTTTCTGAATTCATTGATTTTGACTATGTTATTATTTTATCAATACGTCCAAATCTTTATTAACCATCATTAGGATGTAACAGAATCTCTGAATAATTAGGATTTAGGTAGAATCCCCATCAAAACTACGTTCTTTTTTTGCTTAATAGCAACATGGCCGTAGTACTGATCTCCTCAATCCCTGAAAAAGCAAAAATCATATATGCTTGTTACATCTTTATTTCATTTAATTGGAATTTAGCCGCAGTCACAGAAATTGACCGAAGCTCTTTTGAATAAAATAGAATTTTAGATGTAAATTCTGCCCACAAAAACCTAAACCGAGCATTTTCACCCAATACAGCTTAATGCCATGAGCATTATAAATACTACAGCATCACAAGATGAAAGTAAAGAAGAATATAGTTCCCGGGTCATCACCACAGAGATATTCGATGGCAGATAGATAGGTCTATACTTCGTTTTCTGGTTAACTATACCTCTTTGTTTGCTGGAAATGTGCTCTGCTTTGTTACTTTCAACCATCGATGCTCGCATCGACTTACTCAAGTGCCTAATATAGCGCATTTCCGGCAGTTCAAAGAAGTGCATGTAATCAGAAGATGTTTTACAGAGTGCTGGCTCAGAACAGGCTCAACTGATTATCAATATATGACACCATATCCACGTCGTGAATAACATCTCCCTCTCTATAGTTGCCGATAAGGAACGGAGACTCAGGGTCATGGAGCTTCATATTCCTTCTGACAGCCATTACATCATTATTAGCATAGCAGTATCTGCAAAGATGCCCACAGCTGTCATAAGCCCCGATATCTGCCAAAAGATAGCAGGCGCATTCTTTTCTGGCGGGCTTTTTATTCGGTACAATAAGCTTTTTTCCTATGGCTTTTTCGTATGTCTGAACCGTCATACATCCTCTGCAGTCTGCGCCGTACTCTGATAAAAAATCGCCCTCGCCACAGGGCTTTACTACCATGTTGTAAGAAGATGCGATCTTTATGATCTCCTTCCCCAGAAAAAGCATATCCTGCCTGGGCACAGAATGTATCTCAGGAAAATTTCTTTTTACTTTTTCGTACAGATCGATGAAGCTGATCACTACCGTCTGTGTATAGCCATGGAGAGACGAGGCCATCTTCTCGAATGCCTTCAGATGATATTCCACAGTATACCTTTCATTCACAAGGATTGGATCATATCTCCAACCGATACTGTTGATCCCGGCCATCCCGGAAAGCGTTTTAAAATCTTCCAGTATTTTGTGTTTATCAGGAACAGCAGGCTCGATGTCCTTTCCGTAGGGTGTGATAGTTACAAACCAGTACTGTCCATATTCTTTTATCAGATCCATGTACTCAAAAAAAGGTGCCGGATTCTTGGAGCAGAATCCAATGACATCCACGGTGTCCGGGCTTAGCCTGTAGCGGCTGACCTGCATAGGATTAAAAGGGTTACGCACGCAGACAAGTCCTTCTTTGAACCTGTTCGCAAGCCATTTTGGATAAAATGCGGGGATATCAGTCCTCTGTCCTGTATTTATGATCATAAGAGCTCCTCATCAAACCGGATATATGGTCAAAACATAACCCATAGTGAAGAAAAAGTAAAGGAAAATGGTTACAATTCAGTTGCCAGCCAGGCCTGTCAGTACAGATATAAATCCAGATGCGAATCATGTCGACGAGGAGATGATTTATCGGATTCAAAAAAGAATGACCTCCGAGTGTCCCGAATAACATGAGATGAGGAGGTCATTCTTTTTTGAATCCTGATAAATCACGACACAGTCGGAGTGAGCAGAT
>JAEEGL016800790.1_pt1 | contig 22150 bp, 18 predicted proteins | sample 9134231 | NCBI WGS metagenome assembly JAEEGL01 (sample SAMN16246548, study PRJNA631951) | gut metagenome | biome: gut microbiome; feature: rumen; material: fiber-attached | host: Bos | place: Iran: Karaj | collected 2018-10 | reverse complement strand
GCGGTCTGTATACAGTACTGCAGCCAGCCTTCATGCCGGATTCCCCTGTGCGCTTCAAAGACATAAGCGTCCAGGATGGCTTCCAGGCCGTCGCCGATCTGCCGCACCCACAGGGGCTGCGGTTCGTCCTGATGGGCGGACAGGTGAACCCACAGTCTTGGAAATCCGGCGCCGGTCATGGTATGCCCGGTCCAGAAATCCAGGATGCCCAGTCCTTTCCGGACCGCTTCCCCGTCTCCGTTCATCCTGCCCCAGCGGAGCAGCTGGTACCCGATCCCGGCCTGCTGTCCGACGAATCCGATCTCCGCGGAGAAAGAGTTCGGGTCAAAATCCGGCAGCTGCGCCACGAAAGGTGTGCCCCACGCCTCGCCGAACTGCCGGGTTACGTCCTTCAGGAAGCGCATCATATGGCCGAAGAGCCGTTCGTTGTCCACGTCAAAAAGACGGTCCTTCAGCCGGGGATATACTTCGCGCCAGGTCGCCCGGAGCATGGAGCCGAAACCGTCGTACCGCCCGAAGGTTACGGCAACGGCATAGTCCTGTGCAAAACCCTCCCGCATGGGATGCACCCAGGTAATGTTCGCCAGCGGCTGCGCCGTCCGGAACGGCCCGGTCCCCCGGGACGGCTGCTGCCCGTTGACCGCCGGATAGATATAGTCGATCGACACGCCGTCGCAGACGGTATCCGGCAGCGGTGTGGCCATCATATGTCCGTAATAGGTGTAGGTCAGGGCTTCCGGCTTTGCCTTGCTCACTCCGAAGGAACCCACGGTGATGCATGGGTCCGTATACGCGTAGTTCTCGGTGGCCGTACGGTCCAGGGAAGGCAGCGTGGCGTCCGCGGCCCACCGGGATATCGCGATGGCTTCCCCGCTTTCCCTGTGCTGCATGGCGAACATGGGCAGTCCGGAATATGTTTCCTTTCTCCAGAAATACTGCAGGTCCATATTCTTTCCCGGCGCGAAGTCCGCGGCGTATTCGTTGTCCCGGTACCATTGCCCCGGGCTGAAATAATCGAAATCCCGCAGTTCGTCCGAAACCGCCTGGTAAAAGGAAATCTTGGTCTGGAAGCCCAGGTCGTCGGCGCTGCTTTTCCGGACCTCGGCATGGCGCGCGATCTTCAGCGCCCCGTCCCGGATACTGTAGGTATCGCGGACGGCAATCTCTGAGCGGTTCCCTGTCACGAACACCGCCTCGCCGGTGATGCCGTCCCCGGTCCCGTATACCTTTTCATAGGCTGTATCCCGGAATTCGTTGATGGCGGCATAGGTTTTGACGGAAACATAAACAGGGCGGGCATTGAAGTACAGTGTCCCGCCGTCCTTTTCCACCCGTACGCCGCCGTTTTCAAAACAAACCCGGTAGCCTCCCGTTTCCAGGGTCATCCTGGTCAGCTCCTTTCCTGTCCGGACCGGTAGTCCTTATTCCGGCTTTTTTGTCAGCGTCAGGATGTTGACTGACAGCGCCGGCGCCGTATACGTGAAGCGGCGTGAAGCGCCGGAATGCCGCAGCAGGATGTCGTGCACATGCTCCGGATCCTCCAGGCTGTTCCCGTCCTCCGCGCCGCCGGTCAGCAGCCCGACGGTGTAATCCGGTTCCACCCCGCAGTCCAGCGTGATCTCCACCGCGTCTTCCCGGTCGCTGAAATTGACAATCTTGAGGATCACGCGGTCCTCCGTATCCGTAGCCACGGTTCCCATGGCCGGATAGGAGGGCAGCTCCTCCGTTCCGATGGTCTCCCCGTTCACTTCCAGCGTCACGGCATGCCCGGATACGGTGTATTTCAGATGGTTGAAGTCGTTCATCCGCAGGCGGACGTCCTTCGGCGCCGAAGTGGGTTTCGGCGGAAAGCTTTCGCGGGCAATAAAGGATTTTCCGCCGGAAAGGATCCAGCGGGAAACCTCCAGGAAGCGCATGCTCCAGGGATCGCACGGGTTTGGATTGGTGCGGTCGTAATACGAAAGCGGTTTCGGGGACACCAGGATTCCCAGGGCGATGTCCTTCCCTTCTTCGCACCATGCGTCCACCTCAAAGGTGCCTTCCCGGCATTCCGTATCCCCGCCCAGCGTTACCAGCGGATAAACCCGGAAGGGAAAATCCGGCATATCCGGGTTCAGTTTCCGGCGCACGGTAATCTCGTTTCCCCTGATTTCCGTTTCTGCGAGGATACAGCGGGAAGGTGCCGCGGGAAGCCCGTTCCATACGGGATTCCGGTACCGGGCGCCGTCGTCCCCGGAGAGGGCGGGCAGGCCGTGAATATCGTAGAAGATCCGGGGAACGCTTTCCTCCGAAGCGACCACGTCCTTCCCGCGGTTTCCGCCGAACAGCCGCCAGCAGTAATACGTCGGAATCGCAAAGCTGCGGAGATTGTCGTAAATGATCAGGTTTGGAAACCAGGATCCGTAAAGCGCATGCTGGAACAGCGGCGCGTAGGAAGCCAGTTTCACCTTGTCCTGGTTTCGTTCAAAGCCCGTCATGAACATCGCTTCCGCGACCGCGGCCCGAAGCTGGCCTTCATAGGTCTGATTGACGGAAAACTCCCCGACAAACACGTCCGCGTCCTGCCGGCTATAGCTGTCATACAGCGTGATCCCTTCGGCAAAGAATTCCGGCATATTGTAGTAGTGGTCATCCGCGATATCCGCTTCCAGCCTGCGGGTCCGCCCGCGGTCGTTTGTGATGACGGTCAGTCCCGGCCAGCGTTCCAGAACAGCCTGTTTCACCAGGTCAAAACGTTTTTCATATTCGGGTCCGGAGTTTTCGTTCCCGATTTCAAGATAATCCATCCGGAACGGCGCCGGATGTCCCATCCGGGCACGGACGGCGCCCCATTCCGAGTCGGCGGGGCCCAGCGCGTACTCCAGCGCGTCCAGGATATCCCTGATCATGTCCGCCTGCTCTTCCTCGCTGAAATACCGCGGGCCGCGCCCCTGGCAGGTCATGCCGCAGTTGCAGACGTACAGGGGCGCCACTCCGAGGTCCTCGCACAGCTGCAGGTATTCATGGAATCCCAGCCCGTTGGTGGTGCGGTAATGCCACAGCAGCCAGTGGGACGGGCGTTCCCACACAGGCCCGACCGTATTGCGGAAATACCATACGGTTTCCATGGTAAAGCCTTCGACAATGCAGCCGCCCGGAAAGCGCAGGAAAGCCGGATGGATGTCCCGGAGTTTCTCCGCCAGGTCTTTCCGGAGCCCGTGGCCCATAAAGGTCTCCGCCGGCATCAGCGAGGTGAATCCGAACCGGATCTCCGCCTCCTCCGCGCACCGGATCCGAAGCTCCGCGCGCTGCGAGGTAATCCCGGCGGTGAAGGCCGCGTCATACCGGATCCATCCGCCCGGGCGGATCCGGATTTCTTCGGAAGCGGACACCCGCTCCCCTTCCCGGACGCTCAGCGTCAGCGTGGCTTCCCGTTCGGTTTTCGCGAACATGTAAAACCGGTATTCCCTGCCCGTTTCCTGGGGAATGCCGCCGTACCCGGTATTCCGGATACTTCCGCCGGCGCTGAAGTACGCCCGGAGGGAAACCTTCCGCTTCGGGTTCAGCACGTCCCCGGAATCCAGGGAAATTTCAGCGCTGTCGGCATACCACGCGGGAACAGGGGTCGGCGGCACATGGTTGCTTTCAACCCACCGGGCCATGCCTTCACCGTTGTTGAATTCCTCAATCCATCCGGTGGGGGACTCAAAGGTTTTCCCGCCGTCCTTTGTTGTGCATCCCTCCGGAAGCAGGGAATCCTCAAAGGAACGGTTGCGGATCATCTCCGGGTAAAGGCCGCCGTCGCCAGCGTGGCTGATGTCTTCAAAAAAGAGGCCGTAGAGGTCCGGCGCGGCAGGGAAACGTTTCACTTTTGTGCGAACATTCAGTCTGCTCATTTTTTTCCTCCGGTATTTTCCGGTCTTTCCCCGGTGTTTCAGGATGTTTTTTCCATTATACCCGGAAAAAGCCTGTTTGAAAACAGTGAATCTCCCCGCAGGCTGACAAATCCGCCGGAACGATGATATAATTCTTCCGTATTCCGGACGGTGAATCCGCGTTTTCCCTCCGCCGCCTGAAAAAAGGAGTTTCCGCATATGAAAGAAACGGTAAAAAACTACTGCGTCCGTTCCGTCCCCGGCGAACCGGACTGGGAAGATGTTCCCCGGCTGGAAGTGGATCAGGTTCTCTGGAAGCCGGACTGCGGTATCCGCGCTTCCGGCCGGTTCTGCCACGATTCCCGGGCGCTTTATGTAAACCTGCGCGCGGCGGAAAAGCAGATCCGCGCTGAATATACGGCTCCCCTTTCCCCGGTCTGCAGGGACAGCTGCCTGGAGTTTTTCTTCATGCCGGAGGATGAAGACCGGTACTTCAATTTCGAAATCAATCCCAACGGCTGCCTGTATATCGGATTCGGCCACGGGCGGGAGGACAGCACCGCGCTTTACCGTGAAAATATGCGGCAGCTGTTCGGCGTCCGCACGGATAGAACGCCGGACGGCTGGGAAGCGTTTTACAGGATCCCCCTGTCCTTTCTCCGCCTGTTCGTGCCGGATTTCGCCTTTGAGGGATCGCTTCGTGCAAATGTGTACAAATGCGGGGACCTGACGGAACGGGAGCATTACCTGGCCTGGAATCCCGTAGCTTCCGAAACTCCGGACTTTCACCGGCCGGCTGATTTCGGGAGGATGACGTTCAGATAAAAAGATCCGGGAAGGAGAATCCTTCCCGGATCTTTTCACAGGCGCGGCCGGTTATTCTCCGGCATGCAGTTCCCTGAGCATGTCCGTCATTTCTTTCTGATGCTTTTCCATATCCGCCAGCAGTGCGAACTGCGCCCGGGACCGGTCAAGGTTCTGTCCGGGCCGGTGAATTTTGAAGTATTTGTCGCCGTTCAGGTGGTCCGCCAGGAAACGCATTCCGCACTCGAAGGTCATCAGGCGCGCGCCGGCTTCCAGGGAAAGCAGCTCCTCTTCATCCATCGCTCCCTTCATTTCGCTGAGAAAACCGCGGGCAAACGCCCTGGCTTTGGGCAGCTCCAGATGGATCCTGCTCAGGTCCTGTTCGTCTTCTTCCGCGCTGCAGGCGCCGACCCGGATCGCGTCGCCGAAATCGTATGCCAGCAGCCCCGGCATCACCGTGTCCAGGTCCACGACGCACACCGCCTTTCCCGTTTCCCGGTCCAGCAGCACGTTGTTGACCTTTGTATCGTTGTGCGTCACCCGGAGCGGAAGCTTTCCGGCCGCGTATTTTTCCGCAAGCACCCGGGTCTCCGCCTCCCGCGCCTCCGCGAACGCCATTTCCTCCGCAACGTCCTTCAGCCGGCCGCAGCTGTCCTCGGCCGCCGCTTCTTCCAGCTGCCGGAGCCTTTCCGGCGTATTGTGAAACGCGCGGATGGTCTCATGAAGGGAAGCTGCCGGATAGTCCTTCAGGCGGCGTGCAAAACAGCCGAAGGCTTTCCCGCATTCCTCAAGGATCCCCGGATCGTCCGGCAGCTCCGGGCTGACGGCGTCCGGAACGCACAGCATAACCCGCCAGATTTCCCCTTCCTCATCCTGCACCCAGGGTTCCCCGGAAACGGAACGGACCAGCCGGATGGTTTCCCGGTCCGGATCCCCGCCTTCCTCGCGGATCCGCTCCTGCAGGTATTCCGTGATATGGATCATGTTCTCCATAACCTCTTTCGGCCGGACGAACACGTAGCTGTTGATGCGCTGAAGGATATACTTTTCCGCCGCGCCTTCGATCGTGATCAGGAATGTGCTGTTGATATGGCCGTTCCCGAAGGGCGCGGCCGTCCGTTTTCCCCCGGGAAGTTCGAAGCTCTCAAGCAAACGCGCTGTTTTATCCAAGGAAAAGGAACTCCTTTCGTTTTCCGCTGATTCTTTATTCAGTCCGCGGGGCACACCGTCTGCCGTTCGCCGCCGAAAGCGCGGGCCAGCGTTCCCCGGGCACTGCCGGGTTTCTTTCCTGCCAGGAGCATTGCTTTCATCCTGCGCTGCAGGGTGGTCTCCTCCGGCAGTTTTTCATATTCCACGGAATCCCGCTGTCCGCCGGCCACATAAAACACCCACTCCAGCGCGGCCAGGTCGTCCGGGTCCGTTTCCGTCACGTCAAACGCTGCCCGGAAACGGCGGATCCGCGATTCTGCCGGAAGCAGGTCCTCCAGCGCGGGCGAAAGCAGCCAGGATTCACAGACCATCGGCAGGGACTGCCATTCCGGAAAATATTCCCCGAGAAAGATCCCTGCCTGCCGGACCGAATCGTTCAGGAGATCCGCTTCCAGCCGGGCATCTGAAGGGATATGGATACTGACAGCCTTTTCTCCGGCCCTGTCCGCCAGCTCATATTCCAGTTCGCCGATCCTGAATAGCCTGCACCCGGTCTGCCGGACCGTCCAGCCGCCGCGGTCAAAGCCGTCCCGTCCGTAGGATCTGCGGTATTCGGAGATGAAGCGGGGAAAGCATTTCATCGTTGCCAGCCAGATTTCTTCGGGAATGCGCTTCCACGCTCCGTTTTCCCGGCTCTGAACCGCTTCCGACAGCTGCCTGTAAAGAATCCAGGCGCCTTCGTTGTCTCTCTCCTGTTCTTTGCCGCTCCGTTCCGCCCGCGCGGCATTCACAGCCCGCCGGATGAAAGCTTCCGGAATCCCGATCTGTTCCATAAAGCGGCCCGTCTTATCCGGCATTGACGTCCTCTGTTCCATCCGTCCGTCAGCTCCTGTCCGTTCCCGGATTGTCATCGGATCTGTGCGCAGATGGCCACAAAGGATTCTTCGGAAAGATCATGCTCAATCTTGCATGCGTCTTCCCTGGCGATATTCTCCGGAACCCCAAGCTGCGTCAGGTATTTCGTCAGCGCCTGGTGCCGGTCGTAGATTTTCCGGGCAATCGCATAGCCTTTGTCAGTCAGGGAAATCAGATTGTCGGAGCTCATGCTGATATATCCGTTTTCCCTCAGTTTTTTCATGGCCACGCTGACGGACGGCTTGGAAACGTTCAGTCCGACGGCGATGTCGATCGACCGGGCATGCCCTTTCTTCTCCAGCAGCATCAGGATCTGCTCCAGGTAGTCTTCCGCAGACTCGTAAATATTCATCGTCCTGTTCTCCTCCTGTCACGGGAAAGGCGCAAAGGCCTGCGTCCCGCCTGTTTTATAAAAACGGGATGCCGTTACGTTCCGGCATCCTGTAAGAACCGCATCCGGCTGAACGCTGTATGCTGTTAAAATCCTCTAACCGCTGACAGTTTATCAGATTCCGGATGGCTCGTCAATAATCACTTGCGGGGCGTATGTCCCCCCATCATTCCGTCCGTTTCGGAAGCCGCCCGAAAAGACGGCTTTTTTCCGCCTTCTCTTCCCGGACGGAAACCACAGTGTATCCCGCGCCGCTGATCACGCGCCTGATTTCTTCGGGGTCAACCGGTTTTTCCGACAGAATGACGGTCTTCCCTTTTTTCCTGGAGGAACTCACCTTTTTAACCGGGAAAGCGGCGCGGACAGCGTCGTTCACATGCGCCTCGCACATCCCGCAGATCATTCCGGATACGGCCAGCGTTGTTTTGATCATTGTGAATCATCTCCTTTGCAGCGGGAGGCGCGGCCGTTGCGCCGCGCCTCCGGAAAGGTCAGGACGGCCTGTGGCAGGATCCGGACATGGGGCAGCAGCCGCAGCTTCCGCCGCAGGAGGATTTCCCCTGCTTCCTGTCTTTCCGGAGCCGCACGGCGATCCATACGGCCAGCCCTGCCAGCGCCAGGCTGACGAGAATCGTTCCCAGGTTGTCAATGATATCCTGCAGCATACGCTCACACTTTCTTTGTCAGTTTTGTAGCTTCGTGGTACTTTCTGAAGAACAGCATATAAATCATTGTGCCGAGCACGGCGGCGGCCGCTGCCAGGCCGACCGCGTTTGCGTTTCCCGTAAACAGCCTGCCGAACTGGTAGATCATCAGGGATACAGCATAGGCAAATCCGCACTGCCAGGCGATGGCAAACCACGTCCAGCCCCGGTTGTTCATTTCACGCCGGATCGCGCCGATTGCGGCAAAACAGGGGGCGCACAGGAGGTTGAATACCAGGAAGGAATACGCGGCAATACCGGAAAAGGCCGCGGCCAGATTGGCATAGGTTTCGGTTCCGCCGTACAGGATTCCCATGGTTCCGACAATGTTTTCCTTGGCAATCAGGCCTGTTATGGAAGCAACCGTCGCCTGCCATGTTCCGAATCCGACAGGCCTGAAAATCCAGGCAATCACACTTCCCGCCCTTGCCAGGATCGAAAGCTCAAGCTCTTCTTTCTCAAGCATCCGGAAAGCTCCGTCCGCAATGCCGAAACGGCTCAGGAACCAGACAAGAATCGTGGACAGCAGAATAATGGTTCCGGCCTTTTTGATAAAGCTCCATCCGCGTTCCCACATGGAGCGGAGGACGTTTCCGGGCGTCGGCCAGTGATAGGCGGGGAGTTCCATGACAAAGGGCGCGGGTTCCCCGGCAAAACGCCTTGTCTTCTTCAGGATGATTCCGCTCACCACAATCGCTGCCATGCCGATGAAATAGGCGCTGGTGGCTACCCAGGCGGATTTATGGAAGATCGCGCCTGCAATCATGGCAATGAAGGGAACCTTTGCGCTGCAGGGGATAAAGGTCGTTGTCATAATGGTCATGCGCCGGTCGCGCTCGTTCTCAATCGTCCGGGACGCCATAATTCCGGGCACGCCGCAGCCGACGCCGATCAGCATGGGGATAAAGGATTTTCCGGACAGGCCGAACTTGCGGAATATCCGGTCCAGCACAAAAGCGATCCGGGACATATAGCCGCAGGCTTCCAGGAACGCCAGCAGGAGGAAAAGCACAAGCATCTGCGGCACAAATCCCAGCACCGATCCGACGCCGGCCACAATTCCGTCCAGGATCAGTCCCTTCAGCCAGGGCGCCGCGTTGATGGAGTCCAGCCCCTGCTCAATCAGCGCGGGAATACCGGGAACCCAGGTTCCGTATGCCGCGGGATCAGGCGCCCCGATTTCGGATTTGTAGCCTTCTTCCGTGCTCAGGTACTCCGCCGCCGCCGCTTCCAGGTCCGCTTTTCCGGTATCGGGGTGTTCCTCGGTTTCCAGGGTTTCCTCGTCCTGGGTCAGGTAGGTGATGCTCGCGTCCTCCGGCGTGGCGGCAATCAGGGCCTTCAGGAAGCCTTCCGGATCCTCTTCGCTGATCTCCGCGCCGTATTGTCCGGCAAACGCTTCAATAATCTGGTCCGTATCGCCGTAGCGTTCCGCCGCTTCCTCATATGCTGCGGTGCCGTTGCCGAACAGGTGGTATCCGTCGCCGAACAGCCCGTCGTTTGCCCAGTCGGTCGCCGGCGCGCCCACGGCCACCATTGCGATCCAGTATACAGCAAACATGACAGCCGTGAAAATCGGCAGGCCCAGCCAGCGGTTCGTAACCACCTTGTCAATCCGGTCGGAAGTGCTCAGGCTGCCTGCGTTATGTTTCCGGTAACAGGATTTGATTACCTGCGCAATATACACATACCGTTCATTGTTGATGATGCTTTCCGCGTCGTCGTCCAGTTCCTTCTCTGCGGCGGCGATATCGGATTCAATATGCTTCATGGTTTCCGGCGCGATCTTCAGCTGCTCCAGCACCTTGTCGTCCCGTTCAAACACCTTGATGGCGTACCAGCGCTGCTGTTCTTCCGGCAGGTCATGGACAACCGCTTCTTCAATATGCGCGAGGGCATGTTCCACAGGCCCGGAGAAGGTGTGCTGCGGAACGGTTTTCCCGGCTTTGGCAGCCTCGATCGCGGCCTCCGCCGCTTCCCTGACGCCGGTACCCTTCAGGGCGGAAATCTCAACGACCCTGCATCCCAGCCGGCCGGAAAGGTCTTCTGTATTCAGTTTGTCGCCGTTTTTCCGGACCATGTCCATCATATTGATCGCGACCACTACCGGAATTCCCAGCTCCGTCAGCTGGGTGGTCAGGTAAAGATTCCGTTCCAGGTTGGTCCCGTCAATGATGTTCAGGATCGCGTCCGGACGCTCGTTGATCAGGTAATTCCGGGCGACAACCTCCTCCAGCGTATAGGGGGACAGGCTGTAAATCCCGGGCAGGTCGGTAATCGTAATCCCGTCGTGCTTTTTCAGTTTCCCTTCCTTTTTTTCCACGGTGACGCCCGGCCAGTTTCCGACAAACTGGTTGGAGCCGGTCAGTGAATTGAACAGGGTTGTTTTCCCGCTGTTTGGATTGCCTGCCAGGGCAATGCGAATGTCCATGAATGATTTCCTCCCGTTCGTTTCAATAATTAGATACATCTAACCCATGGGCAAAAAAATTATTCCACCTCAATGCTCTCCGCGTCAGCCTTCCGCAGGGACAGCTCATATCCGCGTACGGTGATCTCAATCGGATCGCCCAGCGGCGCCACCTTGCGGACGCGGATCTCCACGCCTCTGGTAATTCCCATATCCATAATCCTGCGCTTCACAGCGCCTTCTCCGTGAATTCTGACCACCCTGGCCGTTCCCCCGACCGGAATCTCCCTGAGACTGCCCATTACCCTTTCCTCCTCTGTCAGATCATGATTTTGCGGGCCATTTCATCATTGATGGCCACCCGGGCTTCCTTTACCCTGACGATCACATTCCCGTCCAGAGCCGTGATCACCGTCACACTCCCGCCGACCACAAACCCGAGATTCTCCAGATGCTTTTTCACCTCCGGGCTTCCGCCGATCCTGCGGATGACGGATTCCTCTCCCGGGTTTGCGTAGCTTAATGGCATCATCATCCCGCCTCCTGTCCCTTTTCAGGAATAAACATTCACCGTGTTAGACCTTTCTAACACGGTGATGATTATAGTTTGTTTAATCTAACTTGTCAAGCCTTTTTTGTTTTTTTGCGGATGCGGCTCCCGCGCGTCCCGTTATTCAGCGGTCTTCAGCGCCGCGACCATATCGATATGGCGGTTTTTCCGGGCAACCATCAGGCCGACTGCCAGGGATACCCCGAAAGTCAGCAGGATGCTGACCAGCCAGGTCGGAACGCCCAGTACCAGTTTCAGTTCATACTCGGAAGCCAGCGCAGTCAGCAGGTACTGCAGGATGCCGATTCCCGCCGGAATCCCGATCAGGATGCCGAGTACGGTCAGCCAGAGGTTCTGGCTGATCAGCAGCCGGCCGATCTTGGAATCCTTGAATCCGACCACCTTCAGCGTGGCCATTTCACGGTAGCGTTCCGTGTAGCTCATGACGCCCAGGTTATAGAGCACGACGATCCCCAGGAGGACAGCCGCAATCACCAGCAGCCAGATCATTTTGTTCATCAGGTCCATGAAGGTATCAAAGGAGTCCATGATCGACTGCTTGCTCTGTGTATTCAGGATATGCGGATCGTCCGGGATTTCCGCCGCGTCCGTCATCACGGAGGAAACAGAATAAGTGATGCCGGTTTTCTCGGCAAACGTGTCGGTCATAAAAATGCCTTCCGTCATGGAATCCAGCACTCCGGCGACCGGAACGGTGAAATGCTCATTGCTGTCGTAGGGAGAAAATGTCAGCTCGTCTCCTGCCTTCAGGCCGTAATCCCGGGCAATCCTCGAGCAGACGTACGCCCCGTCGTCCGTCAGCGGCACGATATTCATGTCTTCATCCGCGAAACGGATCTTATCGCGGGTAACCGAATAGATTTCAAGCGAATATCCCCTGTCCCCGATCTGGATCGCCCGGGAAGCCGACCAGTCGCCCTCCAGGGCTTCCGCCAGTGCTTTTCCTTCCCCGGGAGACATATGGTCCGCGTCCAGGTTGACCCGGGTGGTATAGTTGATTGCCTTCTCGTAGAAAATGTCCAGGAAGGCGTCCATGGTATCCTTCATTCCCAGGCCGCCGACCAGCAGGACCGTACACCCGATGATTCCGAACAGCGTCATCAGGCTCCTTGCCTTGTGCCGCACGCAGTCCCGCAGGTTCCATTTTGTGCCGAACCCAAGCCGCTTGAACCGTTTTGTCTCTTCAAAGCGCAGATGCTTCATGCGCTTCGGGGAATAGGGGCGCAGCGCGTCCGCTGCTGTTCCCTGCAGCATTTTCCGTACGGACAGGAACCCGATGAAGGTCAGGAACGCGTTGATCGCGAGGATGACATACCAGGTGAACCGCGGCGCGTGCAGCGTCCAGGAAGGAATGTCGATATATGTGGCCATCGCGCCGTCCGGATTCATGATGAACCATCCCAGGCCGTACCCGATCGCAATCCCCGGAATGCTTCCCAGCACCCCGATAATCAGCGCGTACGCGGAGTAATGGATCAGGATCCGCCGGTCCCTGAAGCCCAGCGCCTTCAGGGTGCCGATCTGCGTTTTTTCACTGGCGCAGATCCGGTGCATGGTGGTCACCATGGTCAGGATCGCAATCGCCAGGAAGAGCACCGGCAGGATGGATGCCATGGTCTTCCCCTCGTTCACTTCACCCTGCGCTTCTGCCCAGGAAACCGTCTCATCCTTCGACAGGATCAGACGGGTATTTCCCAGGGCCCGGTCCGCGGCTTCCACAAAGGCCGCCTTGTCCAGCGACGATTTCACATTGATCTGATGATACATGGATCCGACCAGCGCTTTGTACAGCGCGGGAATGGAACGGTCCAGCATGGCCGGTGAAATGTAGGCGTATCCGTAGGTGGAATAATCCGGCATCATCTGGGTGGAATCCGGAAGGCAGATCAGGTATTCGCTGGATTTGACCAGTCCCCTGACCGTCCCGGAAACGGTAACGGTCTGGTAGGTCAGCGTCAGCGGATCCCCGACGGCGATCCCGTTGGCCGCGGCATACGAATCGGAAAGCCAGAAGCCCTCCGGATCCTCTGCGCTGTAGGGTTCACCCGCAGTCACCAGGATGCCTGAAACATTCATGTTTTCGCTGACGGTCAGCGCCAGGGTATCCGTATCATCCTTAACCGCCACATTCAGGGATAGGAAGCGGGTGGCGTCCTCAACCCCTTCAATTTTCTTTACCGCTTCCAGTTCCTCCGGGCTGAACCCCTTGTCGGAATAAATCCTGAAGTCGGCGAAGCCCGTCGCGTCATAAATCTCCTTCGTGTTCACATCCAGCGAATACCATTCCACGTTGAATCCGAGGAAAACGCCGATTCCCAGCGCAACCATAATCACCATGGAAATAAACTGGGCTTTGTACTGCCACAGCGTCCGGAACAGTTTTTTCAGCAGCATTACCAGTCCACCTCTTCCACGGACAGGGGAGCTTCCTGTTCCTCGCAGGATCTGATCTTCCCGTTCTTCACCCGGATAACCACGTCCGCCATTTTTGCGATATTCTGGTTATGCGTCACGATAATAATGGTCTTTCCCAGGTCCCGCGCCATGGAAAGCAGCAGCTTCAGCACCATGACGCCGGTCTCAGAGTCCAGCGCTCCGGTCGGTTCGTCGCACAGGAGAATCTTCGGATTCTTGGCCAGCGCCCGGGCAATGGAAACACGCTGCTGCTCTCCCCCGGACAGTTCGGAAGGAAACTGATGGATATGGTCCTCCAGGCCTACCGCTTTCAGCATATCATGGCTTGAAAGCGGATCCGGCGCGATTTCCTTCACCAGGGCAACGTTCTCAATCACGGTCAGCGTTGGAATCAGGTTGTAGCTCTGAAACACAAAACCGACGGATGCCGCCCGGTATTCCGCCAGTTCGTTGGGCGTCAGCGTGGAAATATCTTTTCCGCCGACAATGATGGTTCCCTCCGTCGGGCTGTCCAGTCCGCCGAGCATGTTCAGCAGCGTGCTTTTCCCCGCGCCGCTGGGCCCGAGCACCACGATGAATTTCCCTTCTTCCAGGCTCAGATTCACATGGTCCAGCGCGCGCTGTTCATGTTCACCGTTCCGGTAAACTCTTGATACATCCCTGAATTCCACAATCGCCATATTTTTCCGCCTCCGTCTGTATTTCTGTGTCACGGCGTTATTAGCTTTAGCTAACTGACAGACAGTATAGTTAAGTGCGGCTAACTTGTCAAGGCTTTCTTTTATACCTTTTTTCCGTTCCGGAATCCTGGCGGGCTGAATCCATATGCCGATGAAAGTATTCCAATCTTTTCCTGTTTCCTGTATAATAAGCCGCTGAAGGCTGCAGTTTTGCGCTGAAGTCTGTCGGTGCCGCGGGCGCCGCCGTACGGCCGGCAGGACCGGTCCCTGATAATTTCCTGACAGGAGGGTTCCCATGTCACAGTTCAGCAGCATTGAGGAAGCGCGCGATTTCTTTCGGAAGGATCTTTACGCCACCGAAAACGGGATCGTGCTGGATGAATATACCGAAAACGGTTCAGTCTGCAGCGTTGAGCTGACGGACCGGCACCGGAACGCCGAAGGCGGCGTGATGGGCGGGGTCATGCTGACGCTGATTGATTTTTCCTTCGCCACGGCCGCCTGCAACGTTCACCGGCCCACGGTGGCGCAACAGATCAGTATGAACTTTCTGAACCCGCCCCGCGGATCCCGGCTGACCGCGCGTTCTGTCTGCCGGAAGGACGGAAAAACCTCCTGCGTATATCAGGTGGACATAAAAGACGACCTGGGGCATGATATCGCCCAGGCCGTCGTAACCGGATTCAAAATCAACCGGTAAATCTTCCCTGCATGGCGCGGCCGCACTGCGGTCACGCCGTTTCTTTTTCCTCCCCGATGGCCACAAGGCCGGTAATGCGCACCTCCGTTATTTCTCCCCCCGAAGCGGACGCTTCAGCCCGGAGCGTGCCCCCGGGCTGTAAAACCCGGGTCGTTACGGTCCCGTTCCCCTGCCGCCACGCTTCCAGCGCGCCGATGGCAGCGGTCCCGCTGCCGCAGGCGGATTCCCATACCAGTGTGCCGCTGCCGCGCACATATACCAGCGGACGCATCCGCCCGGTCTCCGGATTCCGGTCCAGCAGGCCTGCGGCTTCCTCCGCCGTTTCCTCCGCGAAGGCCTTCAGAATGGCTTCCGCTTTTTCTTTTTCCAGCGGTTCGCTGCCTTCCCGGATCAGATGCGTAATTCCCTCCATCTGAACTTCAGTCACCGGGATCCCGCCGATTTCCGCCGGGCGGACACGCTTCACCCGCGGCATTTCCACCGTTCCCTCAAAGCCGTCCCGCTTTCCAAAAATCCGGCAGAACAGAACTCCCTGCGCGCCGGAAACCTCAATGGGCACCGTCATTTCCTCCCCGTCCCGCAGGCGGTCCCGGACCAGCCATCCGGCCGCGGCCATGGCGGCGTTTCCGCAGAATTCCCCGCCCATCAGGCGGATTCTCGCCAGCGCGCCGGGCAGCGAGGGCGGATCCAGATAGGCCACCTGCTCGCTTTCCTGCATCAGGCGCGCCGTCAGCTCTGCTTCATCTTCCGCTCCGCCCCATTCGGTCACAAGCGCTGTCAGGTTGCCGCTGGGATTCAGAATGACATAGCGTGCCGGTTTCATGATTCCTGAAGCCTCCTCAGGAACTGGATCGTCCGCTCGTGGGTCGGATGGTCGATCACTTCCCGCGGATCTCCCTGCTCGACGATTACACCGCCGTTCATGAAGACCACCCAGTCTGAAACGTCCCGGGCAAATGCCATTTCATGGGTCACAATCACCATGGTCATTTTCTTTTCCGCCAGTTTCCGGATGACCCGCAGGATTTCCCCTGTCAGCTCCGGATCCAGCGCGGAGGTCGGCTCGTCAAAGAACAGGATCTTCGGATTCATGGCCAGCGCCCTGGCGATGGAAACCCGCTGCTGCTGTCCTCCGGACAGCTGGTAAGGATAAGCGTTAGCCTTGTCCGAAAGGCCCATTTGCTCCAGGAGCATCTCCGCTTCCTCCCGGACTTCCTTTTCTGCCCGCTTCTGCACCAGCATCGGCGCTTCCATCACGTTCTTCAGAACGGAATAATGCGGAAAAAGATTGAAATTCTGGAATACAAGCCCGAACATCCCGCGGATCTTCTGCAGTTCCGCCCGCGGGGCATAGACCGCCCGGCCGCCTTCGTCCCTGGCTGCGTAATTGCCCAGGTAGATCAGGTCTCCGCCGTCCATGGTCTCCAGCAGCGTCGCGCAGCGCAGCAGCGTGGACTTTCCGCTGCCGCTCGGCCCGATGATGGACAGTACCTGCCCTTCCTCCACGGAAAGGCTCAGGTCCGTCAGGACCTCCGTGCCGTCAAACTGTTTCCGGCAGTGGTTGATTTCCAGCAGTTTGCTCATTTCCTGTCACTCCTTACCGGTAATAGTTCAGGCGCTTTTCAAACCGGCCCATCACCCAACCGACGATTGCGTTGAACACAAAGTAGAACACGCCGGCAATCACAAAAGGCATAAAGCTGGTCTGGGAGTTCGCGATCTGCTTTCCGATGGTGAACATTTCCTGGTAGGCAACCGTGAACGCCATGGAAGTGTCCTTGACCAGCGTCACCACCTCGTTGGTTACTGCCGGAATGATCCGTTTGATCACCTGCGGCAGGATAATCCGGTTGAAGCACTGGGCTTTGCTGTAACCGAGCACTTCCGCAGCTTCATACTGCCCCTGGCTCATGGATTCAATGCCGCCGCGGTAAATCTCCGCGAAATACGCCGCGTAATTCAGGGAAAAGGCAATCACGACAGGAATCAGTTTTTCACGGGCCACGTTGATGCCGAACAGGTAATACGGGCCGTAAGTCACCGCCAGCAGCTGCAGCATCAGGGGCGTTCCCCGAAGCACCGAAATGTATGCTTTCGTGATGGAGGAAACCACTTTGTTTTTGCTCATCCGCAGCAGGGAAACAAGCAGTCCCAGCGGCAGCGCGAACAGCAGGGTCAGGAAAAAGATCGCGCAGGTTCTTCCCAGGCCCTCGCTCATCTTGCTGATCATTGTCATAATGGTCATTCGCGGAGACACCCCTTTTCACGAAGATTTGCAGGGGCCCCGCACGCGGGGTCCCTGCAAATCTCAGTTTCCGTATGGATATGTATTATTCAGCCGCATTCAGCAGGCACAGGACGTTGGCGTCCAGGCCGTATTTCTCCGCCAGCGCCAGGTAGGTTCCGTCCTCCACCAGCTTCATGATTCCGTCCTCCACCTGCTTGCACAGCTCATCGTCTCCGTTGCGGAAGCAGATGCCGTACTGCTCGCTGCCCAGGGTTTCTTCCAGAATCTGGAATCCCGCGAACTTTGCGGCCAGGTTCTGGGCCACGGGCAGGTCGATCACCACCGCGTCCACGCCGCCGGCGTCCAGTTCAGTCGCGCAGATGTTGAAGTTTTCCATGGTCACCGGTTCCCCGCCGTCAAAGGTCTTGGCCAGCTCCAGTTGTCCTTCCTCATCCTTCAGCAGCGCTTCTCCGGAAGTGCCCAGCTGAACAGCTACCCGTTTTCCGGCCAGGTCCGCCAGGGTTTCGATGCCGTTTCCTTCTTTGGTCAGCACCACCTGGGTGTTGTCATAGTATGCGAAGGAAAGCACATATCCCGCTTCCTTCATGGAATCCAGGAGCGTCATACCGGACCATACGCAGTCGTGCTCCTTGTTGTCAAGGGAGATCAGCTTGGTGTCCCAGTTCACGGGAACAATCTCCAGCGTCCAGCCGTACTGGTCGCATACGGCCTTGCACATTTCAACGTCAAAGCCGGCATAATCGCCGCTATCGTCCAGATAGCTGAAAGGCGGGTACTCTGCGTCGATACCCATCTTGAAAACTTCGCCCTCCGCCACTGCCGCTGCGGCAGCCGCAAAAACAAAAATCACTGCAACAACCAGAGCCAGAATCTTTTTCATGTTTGATTTCCTCCGTTCTCCCGAAAATTTCTGTAACGGGTCTGTGTTTAATGACATCACATTATCAGTTTATCACGCTGAAGTCAATCCGGCCAATGTCTTTTTCATGATTTCTTTGCAGTAAAAAAGCCGGCCCGAAGGCCGGCCTGAAAAACCTGTTTATTCTTTCACCAGGCGGATCACGTTCCAGCTCAGCGCGGGCAGCCGTACGGTTGCTTTTCCGTCTTCAGCCTTTCCGCCCCGGCCCTTTTTCGGAGCGACCTCATCCGGATGCTCTTCGGTATTCACAGCCTTTACGTCGTCGTGATGAAGGACAATGTGTTCCGCGATCTTCATTTTCCCGAAAGCCCGCAGGTCGCACTCCAGCGGAATCGCGTCCTGCAGGTCCCGGTTGACGGCGAAGATCGTCAGGCTGCCGTCGTCTCCCAGTACGCCGGCCGCGTCCACCAGCGGAACCTTCTCGTAATCCCTGCAGTCATATACCGGGGATGTGATCACCGGCCGCAGGGCTGTTCCCCGGCCGTACTTCGAAGCGTGCATCATCGGCCAGAAAATGGTCTGTGCCCAGACGCCGCCGCCGTTGCGGGTCATGATCGGCGCAATGACGTTTACCAGCTGCGCCAGGCATGCCACCTTCACCCGGTCCGCGTTCTTCAGGAAGGTGATCAGGATTGCGCCGGCCAGCAGCGCGTCCTCAAAGTTATAGATATCCTCCAGCAGCGGCAGCGCCCTTCCCCATTTGTCCGCTTTCAGGATCTCCTGGTCCTGCTGGCTGGAATGGTACCAGACGTTCCACTCATCAAAGGACAGGTTCAGTTTTTTCTTTGCGTGCTTCTTGCCGGCCACGCAGTCGCAGATCGCGACGACTTCCTTGATAAAGTCGTCCAGGTCCATGCTCCGCGCCAGGAAGCCGGGAGTGTCCCCTGTGGGATTGCCGTAATACCGGTGCAGCGAAACATAATCCACATTGCTGTAGCACTGGTCCAGCACTTCGTATTCCCACGATCCGAAGGTCGGCATGTCATGGGCGCAGCTGCCGCAGGCCACTACTTCAATGGAAGGATCCACCCATTTCATCATCTTGGCGGCTTCATTGGCGGTCCGCCCGTATTCATAGGCGGTTTTCTGGCCCATCTGCCAGGGACCGTCCATTTCGTTTCCCAGGCACCAGAGCCTGATGTTGAAGGGATTCTTTGCGCCGTTTTTGATCCGCAGGTCGCTCCAGTAGCTGCCGCTCTTATGATTGCAGTACTCCACCACGTTCCTGGCCGCGTCCGCTCCCCGGGTACCGAGGTTCACGGCATACATGACCTCCGTATTGGCTTTCTTCGCCCATTCAGCGAATTCGTGCAGGCCCACTTCATTGGTTTCCGTGGTTCCCCAGGCCAGGTCCAGCCGCTTCGGCCGCTGGTCGCGGGGGCCGACGGAATCCTCCCAGTTGAATCCGGATACAAAGTTGCCTCCCGGATAGCGTACCACCGGAATTCCCAGCTCGCGGACCTTTTCAATCACATCCTGCCGGAAACCGTTCCTGTCCGCGGTCGGATGGCCTGGCTCATAGATACCGCCGTAGACCGCCCGGCCCAGGTGTTCGATAAAGGAGCCGTACATCCTCGGGTCAATTTTCCCGATGGCAAAATCTTTATCCAGAATCATTTTTGCTTTTTTCATGTGTCTGTGTCTCCTTCTGTTTTATCCCGGTTCACGTTTCAGCCTGCCAGCTGCAGAAAATCCTGCATAGGCAGCGGTTTCGAAAAGAAATATCCCTGGAAAAAGTCGCATCCGATTTCCTTCAGCGCCTCTGCCATTTCAGCCGTTTCAATTCCCTCGGCGGTAATGCTGAAGCTCATCTTTTTGAAGGCCTGCAGCAGCGCGGGAAGAAGGGGATCCCTGTCCCGATAATAATTCCGGACCACTTCCATGTCAATCTTTATATTGCTGAAGGGATACTGCCGCACGCGCGTCAGGTTGGAATACCCGCTGCCATAGTCGTCCAGCGCAAACTCAAATCCGGAATCATGCAGCTCATAAATCTGGTCCTGCATCAGGGAGAAGTCGATCATGGACTGCTCTGTCAGCTCCAGATGGATCTGTTCGGTGGAGACGCCGTACTCTGCCAGGATTTCACGGAAGCGTTCAGGAATATTCCGGGATACAAACTGGTTCGGCGAAAGGTTCACATTGATCCACTGAATTCCCATTGCGTCCAGGTCGTGGTCCCGGATGAATTCGCACACCTTTGCCAGCACCTGCTCTCCGAGCCGGATAATATATCCTTCCTTTTCCGCCAGGTTGATGAACAGGTCCGGCCGGATAATCTTTCCCTGTTCGTCCCGCAGGCGTACCAGCGCTTCCGCGGCAATCTTCTGCCCGCTCTCGCTGTCCACAATGGGCTGCAGGAAAACCTCCAGCGTATTCCGTTCCAGTGCTTTTTCCAGGCAGCGGCGGACGTCCAGTTTTTCATTGATGGCCTGTATGGAATCAGAAAGCGTCTGACTTCCGTTTTCCTGCGTGGTCTGGCCTGCCTCATCCAGGGAAATCAGCAGCGTGTTGATCAGGCTGTCCACTGAAACCCCGTCCAGTTCGGTATCGGCACGCAGAACCGATATTTTCAGCAGCAGCTCGCCTGATTCGGTTTTCCAGGATTCGCTGAAGCGTTTTTCCAGGGCGGCGGCCACCTCATCCATATTCTGGTTCCGGTCAGATCCTGCGATGGCGTAGCAGCCGTGATGCAGATAAAAGCTGCAGAGGTGCGGAAAAGTCTCCGCCAGGTAGCGGTTAATCTGCACCATGGTCTCATCCATCACCTGTCCGCCGGCGATTTCCCGGGTTTCCGTATAGTTCCGCAGCACAAACGCCACCATCCGGCTGAGCTTCTTCCGCCGGTTCCACTCCAGCAGCAGCGCTTTGAACGCCGGCAGGTTATACACATATCCCCGGTCAGCCAGGAACAGGTCCGGATTCTGGAAGGAAAGGAAGATCACCAGAATCGCCATCAGGGAAAAAGTATTCATCACCATGAAATTCGGCAGAAGTACGCGGATGATATTTCCGGCAATCAGGACAATCTGAAGTCCCAGCAGGCCGATCAGTTCATGGGTTCTCAGGGTAAAGTTGCGGCGCAGAATTGCGATGATCGCGAAAACCAGGTAGCAGATGGAACAGAAGTACACCAGGTCCTCCAGCGGACCGGGCTGGTATCCGTTCCGGATCAGGAATACCCAGTGTGTGAGCGGGGTTGAGACAGTCACCGCCAGGCAGGGAAAGTAAACCACCGGCGAAAACATATACAGCCTGGAACGGAACCCGCCCCTCGCGTCCAGCACACTGATGGTAAACGCGAAGAACATATAGATTCTGGTGAGGTAGAACACATAGAACAGTAAATAAAAAAGCCAGAGAAGCCACGGCGCGTGTTCCTGCCAGGTTTCATTCAGCCGGCTGGATAAATAATCAAAAAGAACCGTACCGATGTCGATCACAAGGATTGCCAGGAAAGAGCGGTTCAGGCGGATGGGGAGCTTGGGCCGGAAAAAATAATAGCCCATGACAATAACCAGAATCAGCAGACTGGGGACCGTAAAACTATAATTCATCATGGCTTTCAACGGTGCCTCCGTATGGAGATCCTTTCAGTAAAGATGTGACTTCTGTTTTCGTTTTCTCTTCAAAAACAGACCTGCTCAAATATACCATAATCAATTAATTTGTAAATAGATTTTTAACAATTTTGTAAAATATTTTTTCAGATCCTGTGAATCACTGTGGGGTCCATTTTCCCGAGGTTCGTACAGCCCGTAAAAGCCATGGCTTTTCCAAGCTCCCGGTTCGCTTTCAGCAGGTAATCCCGGACGGCTTCCGCTCCGCCCTGCCGGATCGCCGTCATCAGGGGACGGCCGATGCACACGCCCGCGGCGCCGAGTGCCAGCATTTTGAACGCGTCCATTCCCGTCTGGATTTCACAGTCCACGAAAACGGGAACCTGTCCCCCGGTCAGTGCCGCAACCTCCGGCAGGATCGCCGCCGGCGGCACCGCGTACCCGATCCGGTTGTTGTGGTGGGACAGCAGCAGGCCTGCCGCGCCCGCGCCGAGGCACTTTCCCGCGTCCTTCGTGCTGAGTACGCCCTTCACGATGACCGGCAGTTTTGTGTTCCTGCAGATTTCCTCCAGCTCGGCGGTCCGCAGGGCAGTCATTTCCTCCCCGTTCACCAGGTCCTTTTCTCCCCCGTCTCCGAAGGCATGGTCGATATCGATGCCCACAGCAAGCAGCCCCTTCTGCTCCGCGTGGGTAATTTTGCGGTAAATGGTTTCCCGGTCGGAATAGGGTTTGATGATTTCGATCATCCGGGCGCCGGTTGCCGCAAGCCGGTCAATCTCTTCCTCCGGCGCCATTCCGTACCAGAGCACCGCCCCGGCGTCCCGGGCGCCTTC
>JAEEGL013890631.1_pt1 | contig 22151 bp, 23 predicted proteins | sample 9134231 | NCBI WGS metagenome assembly JAEEGL01 (sample SAMN16246548, study PRJNA631951) | gut metagenome | biome: gut microbiome; feature: rumen; material: fiber-attached | host: Bos | place: Iran: Karaj | collected 2018-10 | reverse complement strand
TGTTCTCCTCCTCAAGGGCGTCCCACGCCTTCTGGAGGTTGTAGCTGAGTCGCTGTCCGTCGGATCCGGACTTTGTGTTCTTCTGGGCGGAAGCCTGGCCGCAGCACAGGGTCAGCAGCAGCGCTGACAGGATGATAAGTACTCGTTTCATAATGCGTGAAAGTTTTTGTAATGTTTTCGATAGTTAATGTCAGTTTTGGGAAAAGGTAACCAGATTCCTATTTGATAAGCTTACCTACGGTCTTGACCAGGGTGCGGCCGATCTTACGCTCCAGCCCCTGCTTTGTAAGAGGAATGCCAGTGGCTTTGGCAATATTCCTTTTGAGAACGTCAATACCTAAGGCACGACGGGGAGAGAAAGAGGTTCCGGGGATTCCAAGTATCTTCATATGCGGCGTAGTTTTGATTTGCAGTGCAAAAGTAGGCATGCTTTGCGAAGCGTTTCTTCGCATTAATTGGAAAAGAGGAAGTTTTCTCCATTTGAAGAAACAACTATCGGGGACTCCTTAGATACCGAACCATCAATCAGTTTCATCGTCAGCGGATTGATGATGCCATCATTGATTGCACGCCCCACCGGCCTGGCCCCATACTGAGGCTGGTAGCTTCTTCTGGCAAGCAAGTCAAGGGCCGCTTCGTCGAAGGATACTATCATTCCGTTCCTGGCCAACTTGTTCACAAGTTTTCCCAAATGAAGAGCGCAGATTTTCCTGATAGCATCTTCGCCCAGCGGCGCAAAATTGACAATGTCATCAATGCGATTGATGAACTCGGGAGCAAGCCTGGTCTTCAACTCTTCGAGACGGATGTTCGAAGTCATAATAATGATGGTATTCTTGAAATTCACCGTGCGCCCTTGTCCGTCTGTCATTCGACCATCGTCAAGAACTTGAAGGAGTGTCTCAAACACCTTCGGGTGAGCTTTCTTAATTTCGTCGAGAAGGACCACGGAGAAAGGACGGCGGCGTACCGCCTCGGTGAGCTGGCCACCCTGATCGTAACCAACGTATCCCGGAGGCGCCCCGAACAGCCTGGAGACTGCGTATTCCTGCTGATATTCGCTCATGTCTATCCTGACGAGCATATCCCGACTATTGAACAGGTATTCGGCAAGCGTTTTGGCCAGTTCCGTCTTTCCGACTCCTGTCGTTCCCATAAAGAGGAACGAGCCAATCGGCCGAGCTGGGTCACCGAATCCCATCTTATTCCGTCGTATCACTTTGGACACCGCAGAAACTGCCTGGTCTTGTCCAATAACCGAGTGTGAAAGGATATCTTCAAGGGAAGCAAGTTTGCCTGCCTCATCCTCACGAAGCCGGTTGACGGGGATTCCTGTCCATGCTGTTACCACACCACGGATGTCCTCATCGTCAAGTGAATCTTTCAGAAGCGGAGAGTCAGAGGACGTGGAAATAGATGATATTTCAGTTCGGAGAGCATCTATCCTGGCTTTAAGAGAGACGGCCTCTTCATATCGCCCCGCTCCCTCAGCTTCTTCATATCTGGTTCGGAGGCCTTCCATTTCATCACGGCGCTGCTGCAGGAGTTCAAGATGCTCCCGTTCGTTGCGCCACTTTGCATTCAAAGCATTCTCCTTTTCACGGAGGTTGTCAATCTCCGAGTCAAGTTCTGTCAGATCGTGTTGTCTCTCATCCTGGCGCAGGGACTCCCTCTCCATCTCCTTGGAGCGAATGAGGCGGGACAGTTCATCCAACTCGACAGGTACGGATGAGCGCTCTATTTTCATGCGGGAAGCCGCCTCATCCAGCAAATCAATCGCCTTGTCGGGCAGATAACGCCCGGCAATATATCTTCTGGAAAGACGTACTGCGGATACGATTGCCTCATCAAGAATTTTGATTCTGTGGAAGGTTTCGAAACGCTGTTTGATTCCACGCATAATCGTGATGGCAGCATCCTCGTCAGGTTCATCAATAACCACTTTCTGAAAGCGTCGCTCGAAGGCCTTGTCACTCTCGATGTATTTCGTGTATTCATCCAGGGTGGTAGCACCGATAACACGAATCTCGGAACGGGAGAGTTCGGGCTTGAGGATATTGGCGGCATCCATGGCACCAGCACCCCTTCCGGCTCCCACCAGCAGGTGCATCTCGTCAATGAAAAGGACGATTTGAGGATCTTCCTTTACATCTTTCAGGACTCGTTTGAGGCGGTCTTCAAACTGCCCCTGCATACTCGCTCCAGCCAACATAGCTGGAATGTCAAGTGCATACACCTTGATTCCCCGTAGTTCCTGAGGCACGTCACCTCTTACCAGGCGTTGCGCAAGACCTTCCACAACGGCCGTCTTACCGGTACCAGGAGGGCCGACGAGGACGGGGTTGTTCTTGGTCTTGCGGGATAGGATTTGAAGGATGCGACGAGTCTCGTCATCACGACCGATGACGGGCTCAAGTTTCCCTTCTTCAGCGAGGTGAGTTAGGTTCCGGGCAAACTTCTTGAGCGATTTGGGCTCATGGGCATCTCCGGAATCCGACTCTTGGCGGACAATATTCCCTTCGCGGAAAAGACGTACTGCTTCCGCAACCTTCTCTTCCATAATCCCAATCCGCCTCATCAACTCACGGACCTCACCGGGAACGGCGGACATCGCCCAAAAGACGTGTTCCAGGGCAACATTAGAGCTCCCACTATGGACGGCCAGGGTCAAGGCTTTCCCAAAGACCGTTTCAAGCTCGCGGGACATCGGTATCCCCTGGGGGGCTTCGAACCCCGGAAGCGGAAGTGCTCCATTTATCAGCAAACGGAAACTACCGGCATCAACATTCATCTGCTGCAGGATGAAGGAGACCATGTCGGTCCCTTCATCTATCATAGCAGACAGCATCACCAGGGGTGTAATCTCCGGGTAACGGCTCTCTTTCGCAATGACGAAAGCCCTGGAAACGGTGCTGCGGGTTTTATCGGTAAATTTCGAGTAATCCATAGTTCAATCTATCCAAATATGCCTGAGAATAAAGTCCCAAGAAAGGCGTAGAAAAGCAGTCTGAAAAGGAGAAAAAGCACTTTAGTATAAGTACCTTTTGAATCATCATTAGAAGAAGAGTTTCCTCCATTTGCCGGTGAAGTTGTGCGAGGAGTTTGAGGATGATACTGTCTTTTGTCAAGCCCGGGCACATCCTCAAATTCTCCTGTTTTCTCATTGTAACGGTACGGCATTACTGCAGGTCGATTTCAATATCGTCAAGACCGGCCACCTTTTCGTCAGTATCGCCTTCGAGCCGAATTGCTTGCGAGCAAATAGGACAGTGCTCCTCCTTCTCGATCTTGGCTCCGTACCATCTAAGGATGGTCGGCATACCACCGGCATTCGGCATCGGCTTCCAGTTTGCATAATGACGTTCCCGGCGATTAGCCCACATATAGTAGTCGTAGATGAGTTCCTCCTCCAGCGAAGTGATGCCGGATTCCGTACCCCTCGAGAGTTCCACCAGGGAGAGTTTGACCATCATATTGCAGATGGGCTCGATGTCAGAGGACAGGCCGACCTGTACCATTGCCTCCGCATCCTCGGGTGACACGTAGGCGGCAATCCGTCCATCCCTGCGGGCAGATGCCACATCGGAAATCTCCTCCTCCTGCAGATTCCCGGCACCAACCAAGCAACAGTAGCAAGGGCCGCCCGGGCGGTAGCGGAACACATCACCGCCCTCAGCGCGGGTAATGGCCCGGCCGAAGATGCCGATTTTCTGCTTCTCCACAAGCGCCTTGGACAGGTTGAAACGGCTTGTGTTGTTGTCCGTCGCGCAGATGACGAGATCGGCCTTCTCCACCTCATCATACAGGAGTGGCAGATCCTCGTTGATGTTCATAGGGAACTTGTCCACCTGAGCGTAAGGATTCTTACCAAGGATAGCTTCCTCGATGACGTTCGTCTTCAACCGGCCGAGGTCATGGACAGTCGCAGTGTGGCGGGACAGGTTATGGAGTTCCACCCTGTCGAAGTCCATCAGGGCAAAGCTGCCGACGCCGGCCTTCGCCAGCTCGATGGCAATCTGCGACCCGAAACTGCCGAGGCCCACAATCATTATACGCTTGTTCTTGAGGATTCCCACCTCGAGGATGCCCTTGGATCGCGAGAAGAGGTTCTCCTCGGAAGGAATAAGAAACACTTCGGCCTTTCGCCAGTCCTTCCCTTTCAGAGGGGAAAGCGGCCGACACCAGACTTCAGGGCAATCTTCCGTGATAAGCACGCAGAACCGGGAGGTGCTCATATTAGCATTTGACATCATACTGGAATCCCGGGTATAGAAGCCGGGGATCTCCAGGTATCGGTGAATTTTAGACGCCTGAGGTTCCAGACAAATATGGAACACCCCTTCCTCGTCCACTTCTTCCACGAAAGCCGGGACCGTCTTCTTCTGATTCAGCTTTTCATCAGCCTTCTGCAGCTCGCCCTCCCGGAGATAAACAATCGGAGTCACCGTATCGGCGGCGAATCCCTTGTTGGTCATCTCCGTGACGACATCGCCTTCTCCGTGGTGTGTTCCACGGGGGACCTGGCGGAAATCGCCGGTAATAGGATCAAAGACAAGATCCTTCATGGAACTACCCTGGTTGAGTCCTTCTTCGCGGACGTCTTCGGCCAAATTGTTGAGTTGCTGAGTGTTTGCCATAGTCGTGTGGTTTAATACTGGTGGTTTAAGTAATAGTCTAAGGGTTTACCGGTACGGAGGTGGGCCTCATACATTTCAAGCCAGAGGCGGCACTTGACGTACACCTTGTAGAGAGAAACCGCGGGTGTCCAGGATGCCGGGCCATAGTGGCAGATCCTTGTCCAACCCCTTTCGGCGGAGAGCGTATGCATCACAGAACTTGCAGAGTTCATATCGTTGCCTTTAGAGTCCTTCAGCATTCGGGTCACGAAGACCTTAGGCTGAGCGAATGGGAAGCCATCGAGCGACATGTGCAGCGTGTACACATTGCCACTGTTTGTACGGGCGCCGATGCGGAGATACTGTTCTCCACTTGCTCCTTCCTCCATGTTGAAGAAGCGAAAGGCGTTTGCCGGGAATTTGCGAGCGAGCAGCGAGCGCTCTGCGTTGTATCTGTCTTTATCCATAGCGTATCAGTTGTTTTCGTAAAAGAGAATGAAAGAATGGAGAATGTCACCATCATAGTATGTCCATCCAGAAGTAGAACTGGTTTCTTCCGGAATCCCGTTCCGGTAACGCATCATACGGGGGGCTTTGTCTGGGAATCCATTCGGAAATAAAATATTCTCAACCCGAGGTCCATATTCAAGTCGCACCTGCACTTCGCCGCGCCCGTTTAGCTGCGGCTTCACGTCAGCACCTCGATTCCGGCCCTTGAGATACGTAATGATGCTATTGAGAATTGTACCAGTACCATGCTCGGCGAGCCAGTATCCAGGTGAATAAGCAGGACGTGTTTCAATTCTTTCATTCATTGTATGAAATGTTGTAGTCCTCTTTGGATGAACCAAGATATCGGACAGATCACGATCAATAATATGGCGGAGAGGGCTGTCTGGGGAAATCGCTGCCCAACTAGTTTGCTCGCAACTGCTACCGTCACAAATAAAAGCACCTACTTTCGCTCTTCCAAGGTTTATATTCCCAATGCAAAGCAGAAAACGTCCCAAACCTTTCTCCCGAATTGTCGAGTTCATAGTATGCGCATCGTGCCCACTGGGTCTGGCAAGACCTAGCTGGTGGTGGGAATGCCATTCACCGATATGATGAAGGCCGAAGCGATCCTTAAGCAATCGTCCTACCTTAACCAGGTAATCCACATCCTGGTTGAAGAAGGTCGTCTGGTGATTTGCCCTTGGACCGGGACCGATGGCATACATGACAACCGGGACACCGTCTTCTGTCCAATACCCGAAAAGTTGTCCACCGGTCTCGATGTCGGGATAGTCCAGAATGCACCGCGACAAATAGTCGAGTTCTGACTGGAACACGATCACTCCGCCCTTTTTCTCAGGCTGACTGGTAACGACCGGACGGCTTCCTATCGCTCTGAATTCAATGATTCTTGCCAGGCGCTTACGCCGTGCATTGGTTTTCATATGGTTCATTTTCAATGACTTCATTCTAGTATTCCTCTGTATCACGATGCGAAGGTATCTTGGTTTTGCGCAGTCTTTCTTCGCATATTAAAAATGTGGATTCATAAATAAAACTCAATTCTTTTGATGGTCAAGGATAATCAGTATCTTTGTTGATGTAGAGTTAAAAACTAATATTGTATGAATTCAGATCTTCAGTTATTAAAGCAGAACGCACAGGCACTCTTGAAAGAGTATCAAGATTCTGTCTATGAACTATCTGCTGATAATCCTTTCAGCAGGTTTTCTTTTGCTGACAAACAGCCTAAGTTCAGAGGGCGAACCAGAGCATTAAATCTTGTTTTCGACTTAATTAATCCAAACGAGCTTTCATTTGAAGACCTTCAGCTATATAGGGAGGTAGATGCGTTATTGGATGAATTGAATGATGAAGTCTTCTAGTCATCATCTGAACTAATTCAGTTTAGTAATCTGGCTCATAAAGCCATTCCATATAATACTTCTCCCGTTTCTCTCTTCACGAATAGCGTCCACGAAATCGTCGGTCTGGACACTACTATCATATAGCATCGAGACAAGGCGATTTGATGCCATGTCATCATTATTATGATGTGCTTTTAGTTTAGCTCTTGCTATATGTCTTAAGGCAACATATAGTAAATCATACTCTGTGTTCTCTTTGATGAGCCGCAGTATAATCGGGAAACCATCCTCTCCGTAGTAGTCAAAGCCTTTCGTAGCCATCATGTAGCGATACTTTTTAAAAGCCGGAGAATCAATACCATTGTCAATGGAAGAACGAAACACTTCCATCATTTGATAGTAAGCCTTATAAAACCCTGCCATATCACCTTGAGATTCACAAGCTCTGGCTTTAATATAAAAAGCCGTAAAGTTGCCCTCAAGTTGATTCTCATACTGCTCAATAAGGTTAGCTGCCCTAACTGGTTTTCCAGAATAGAGTAACCCCGCTGCGTTTAGAAGGACGCTTTCAATTCCGGAATTCGGAATCTCTGTCCAAGGTGTTCCCATCAGGCAAGAATCATCGATAACAAATGACATCGCCCTGTTAAGAAGTTCATAAGCAAAAGCAATTCTTCCATTCACAGCTTCCTCGCAGCACATTTCGAAGAGTTTAATTGCTGCGCCATCATTGTCCTTGCGAGCGATATACTCGTTTTCAGCCTCGCCAGCTTTTAGCTCAAGTTCTATTTGCTGACGATCGTTATATGTGGTTGAAAACTGGAGTACGTTTTGAGAGACCTTAACAGATCGATATGTCACAGGACGAACCAGGTCTATCCCCTCAAGAGATCTGGCTCGGCTTAAGGCGACATAAGCTTGTCCATTCGAAAATGCGCCCCATCCGAAATCAATAGCCACATGGTCAAAAGTGAGCGATTGACTCTTGTGAATCGTTATCGCCCATGCCAGGCGAACAGGGTATTGTGTCACCCTTCCTATTACTGTTTTCTTGCAGCGCTTGACATTTGAATCATAGACATATTCGCAGATGTCCCAGGTCTCTCGCTCCAAGACAATTCTCTCCCCATTCTCTTTAGAAACGATAATCCCTTCCTCAGAAATCGAGCTAACAATAGCGATAGTTCCGTTAACCCAACGCTTGTTTTGGTCGTTTTTTGTAAACATTATCTGGGCTCCCTTCTTCAAGCGCAAAAGGCCTTCTGCGACATCCCGACCACTGTTTATGATTCCTTCATATTCAGCATCAAATGAATACAGTTCACCGGGCAAAGAAGCAAGTTTGCTTTCGTTGAGCAGTTCTGCATCGCGCACATATGAAGTCAAAGTTATTTTATAGTCCTCGTTATTAGCAACAGGACCAACTACTCGTGTATTAACAAGCGACAAATCACTATAAGTCACCCGTCCCGTCCTGAAATGTTCCAGTAGGGTAATAAAAGACTCATCGCTCTGACGATAAATCTTAAGGAATTCTATCTTAGGAAGGTTTAGCGACTGAATGACACGAGAATTATAGAAGTAGCATTCCTCTTTCCCATAAATAGCCTTGATAATTGCCCTATCCTCGGGTTTTGCAATAGGCTCAAGTTGGAACATATCTCCAACAAAAACCATCTGAACACCCCCAAATGGAAAAGACGAGTGGCGATAATGTCTCAAAGTACAGTCAATGCAGTCCATTATATCGCACCTGACCATAGACACCTCATCAATAATGATAGTATCTATGCTATTTACAACTGATATTTTTGTTGAGTTCAAGGTCCCGATCTCACCTGGACCAAGAACGCCAAAACCTAGACCGAAAAAAGAATGAATGGTCTGTCCACCAGCATTAATTGCGGCAACACCTGTAGGAGCCAGGACAATCATACTCTTAGATTTCTCTTCCTGGATCGCTTTTAGGAAAGTGGTTTTGCCTGTCCCAGCACGCCCGGTAAGAAAAAAACTCCTGCGAGTTTTCATGGCCATCTCGTAGGCGTTACACATCTCTCGATTAGAAGTATCAGGGTTCATAGGTCAGGTTCTATTCTATTACGGCCGCAAAGTTCTATTTTCTTTAAGCAGCCTATTTTCGTGTTTCTGTGTTTCTATTCAGCGGCCCACTTTCTGACTTTTCGGTAAAGATATTCCAATGTTGCGAAGCCTTTTTTGCGCATTACTAACGAACGAGGATCTTTGTTACTTGGTCACAAGCGACTAATTCCCTATATTTGCAAATGGCAGGTTAATATTAATACATTATCTTTATTTAAAGGCATTTTAACACCACTTAATTATGACTCGCTGTTTTAGAATAACCGACACATCAGCCATCCGAGGCAATACTGAAGCGGAAGTTTTCGGCGTAAAAGCCAACTACGATGAATGGAAAAAGCACCAATTCTGCCCGTGCAAAGGTGTTGTAGGAATGCTTGTTTGTGATGCATACATTAGAGAGGGTCAATTATACTTATTAGAGTGTATGTATCATTGTGTTGTTCCTGTATTATCGTCTTGTGTTGAAGAGATTTCCGAAAGTTATTTCAGGAATAACTTTCGAGAGATAAATGCAAGTCTTGCTTATGATCCTACCGGAAGTCGCTGTGATGAGGCGAGAACCAATGAAATGATGAACTCACTATTTAACAACTGGTAAATCAACACTTTTATAATATGTACTATACTGCTTCAAATGTGCAAGAAATGGCCGGTTTAATGCAGGCCAAACTAACTGAAATGATTCAAGCAAAAAAAAACATCCAGAATTCTCTTTTTGTTCAAGCAACATCTTCAGAAGCAATGGCGCTTGCCATGAATACAGTTCCTGCCTCTTTAGTAAGCAAACTTAAAACTATTGGAAGGCAGTATTTAAACAACACTCCCAAGAAGGATGTTGATGTTCTCTGTGTCGCTATGGCCGTTGGAACGATTATTAAAGAATTGGACAATGGTAACACTTCGCACGTTACTAATGCTGCCATTGCCTCTTTGATGAATGAGCTTCAGTAGTATGGCTTTATGCAATGGGGGAATATACAAATACCCTCCATTGCTCTTAAATTAGTTTTCGTTATGGATGTCCCAGAAGCGTTTCTTTTTCCTCCTTATAAAGAAGAATTCAAGACAGAGATTTCTGATTATTTTAGGGAGAAGACGCATAATTATACGATTCAAATTTACCTTCCCGATTTATGGGACGCCTCTATTGCATACGCCATTGCGATGTGCATAAAGTTCTATGACCTATTTGAAGAAAGTGGCAGAACGGCGTTTTCTGGGATGTTTAAGAAACTACATGGATGGACACTCCCGGGCATTCCAGGAATAACCCATTACACAGCACCTTGCACTGCCGAGGAATTCGTTGACCGTCAATTCAATCATATCATTGATGAAACTTGCTCCGCATTTGGAGAACTTTTCCATGAGTATAATGATGCAAGTGCAGAAATATGTCACAATTCAACGCGCACGTATCTGCAAGACATTGAGATCGCAAGAGGTATTGCCACTGATTACTTCATTGACGGGAAACCTATTGTATCTGATATAAGGTTTACATCTGAATCTTTCAGAGACAGGTATGTCAATGACATGTCTAAACATCTCTTAGACGTTTTTCCTCAGTTGTCTAAACAAATAGAGTATGTCCGCCAAGAAGCAATACTATACAGTTGTAAATTGTGCCTGACGAATTACGAGAAACTATATCCTGCATTACAAGAAAACGAAGAAGGCTCTCAATTCGACACTATTCAAGAAAGCATCATTGGTGACTGTTGTGAAGCAGCCATGGAAATAGTAAATAGTTTTAGTGATGATGATGCCTGCAAATGTAAAGATGCTGTAGAGGCCTTACTTAAGGATAAAGAGAACGCAGATCGAATCGTCTCGGAATACTTTGAACGAGGGAACTCCTTTCTGAATCCTGATTTCTCATGCTCTCCTTGCAAAGATGAGTGTTGGGAAGGAATGAAGCCGACTATGTTGAAAGTGCAGAGGATTACCCGTATGTATCTAGGTGTTCCGCAGTTACATGAGATTGTCATAGCATACGTTTGTGATCGGATTCTTGATCTTTACGACAGGATCTGTATAAGTTGCATAGAACTATCTCCTGCGACGAAGTCTCAGATCCAAAAAAAAAGCGATCACTTAGTAACTGAGGCTGGCTCTGCCGTAATGGATAGATTCCCATACTTCGGGGAGGGTTCAATCCTACATTGTAAAAAACAAGTGGATACCTTGCTTGCTAATCCAGGAAAAGCAAGACTCATTGTAAAGCAATTCAAGGGACAGTTTGGTTAAGAACAAGCCAGTTTGACAAGTTTTCTCAACGTGTCCATATCTGAATTCACGGCAAGAGCCTTCCTGGGGAAAGTCGATACCATGCCGAACATACTTTCTATCAAGTGATTCATTGAAGAAGGTATATCACTGGAAAAATCGTATAGTCTGCGGACATTCTCTTCCATCTTTCCAGCATCCATTATGTCCGGCAAGATGACTGGTGTCCCCTTCCGTGAACAAACATGGAAGTTCCATACCGAAGCATATCCATTCTTTGTCGAAATACTCATGATGTCTTCAGCGATACTTCTTGCCAGGTCAACCTCAAGCCCGCCACTAAAGTCGCCATCTGTTATATGTATTACGATAGGTGGATCATATTCGACTTCTTGAGAACCGATCCAGGCGTTGATCAGTTTCTTTGTCTTCGCAAATGCTCTATCAGTGCGTGTCTTCCACCCAGAATGATTAGGTGGTACCCATATGGATTGGGCCATTCCCTCAAAGTAGTCATCTTCGGACATAAAAGAAGGCTTATCCTTCTTGAGGAACTCATAGAGTTTATCCGGAGTATAGAAATCATTATTCCCCAGGTCAGGACTCCATGCATTATAAGCATCGTCTCCATAACCAACTACAGCAATTTCATACCGATTGCTAATACCATCCTCCCCAACGCAACTTTTAATGAGTGAATATATTTGCTCATTAACAATCCTTGAGATTGCATTGTACATATAAGGGATTTCTTTCCCGTCAAGAGTAGTCCTCTGCGAAGTGGAGCGGGAATGGTCTACAACAAAGATGACGGCTCGTGGATTGTCTGTCTCTATGAGAGAGTCAATGTTTAGGAGATACTTTAGAGGAACTTGGTTCTCAACCAACACCTCCGCCTGATGAAATTTTCTTTCGGCAAGGGGAATGCAATCAAGATCCTCACGCACTGCGGTTTCAATATGGAGTCGCGATAATACTTGGATACCATTTGACACTATTGCATCATCAAGCGTTGACGCTGAGTTCAAGACGGAATAAACAGGATTGCCAGCATGAAGAGCCTCCAATGAAACCTCAAGGATTCGGGGGTTCTTGATTCTCCCAGATTTAATGGCAGCATCCAGAGAATACTGTCTTGGCGAGAAACAAAGATGGACATAGTTGTCAGTATGATTGGCACGGTCAATCATATGGGACACCTTGTCTCCACCAGCGCGAGGGGGCGTCACGCTCCTTTCTGTTAAAGAGCGCAATGAAAGAAGACCACCACATGTTCGGATAAGGGAAATATTCTCCTTATCTGTGTAATGATAGAGCTTCTTCACCCCCTTGGATTCAAGCAAGGAGAGAACTCTAAGCCATTCCTCTGTTCCTGGCATAACGTTTATTCGTCAAAGTATTTAATCTCCACACCAGTATCTCGCCTAATAACCGATACCCGGCGAATTGTATTGTCCCACTTTGTCTCTACTTCAAAAACAAAATCGGGGTCATCTCCTATATACTTGAGAACTGAACCGCTGTCTGATGTGATCCTGGCGTGTTTTTTTCTCATCTGAGGAGCTACCGCCTGGAATGTAGATCCGACTTGTTGAACAATGAAAACCGTGATGTCAACGGATTGTCCGTCGAATGAATAATCGAGCTGTACTCCTCTGAGAACCCTGTCATTGGAAACACGGACACCGTGCTCGTAACGTTCGTGCCTGTGGGAGACAAATGTAATTGTAGGCATAGTAGTATTGTTTAATTGTTATAAAAACGCTTCAAACAAAAGAGGACTAGTTCCACACCAGTTTTATTTGAGATTATATCGACTTTAATACCTATCGAATTCCTTTGACGCCGGTGATCAAAATACTCAATCAAGTATTTCTTATCTATCAAATCATAAATAATAGTTCTTACCTGTCCGGAAATCACTGAGGTATCCAAAGAAAACCGAGAATCAAAATCAGCCCGTGTAATTACGGTTCCATCACAACGCTTATTTTTATGAATAAAAGTGTTTCGGATTCTGATGAGTTGAGAAAGAATAAATAAAAATCCATCATCTTTCATACCTTTATTTTGTAGATAAATCGATGAAAGTTTATTGAACAGACTTTCTTCAGCATCTTTATTATTGGAGATAATGTCATGGACGCCGCCATTTGACAAGGAGCGATTATATGGAAACTCTTTGTTCTCCACAATAGGGATTGGCTTAAATCCTTGTGGGTAATAGTATTTCTTTAATATTTCAAATGTCTGAAACGCAGAAATAAATGCATGGCTGTACATGAGGTTGTTTCTAGCAACATCTGCAAGATCAAATGCCATGTTTAGTTGATTCTGACTTTCATTCAGGAAACGTTTTTTTTGCTTCTCAATATTATTATTTCCTTCAGGAACGATTGACTTCTTGAATAGGAAGAAATCCCGTAAATACCCCCGAGAGAAGCATCGTTCCACATCACGCTTAAATGAATACATATTTGCCTTTGAGAACTCTCTCGAGAACATAAACTCGGGAGACTCCTTAATGTAGTACCCATCTGCACCGGCGTTCAAGAGAGCCTTGTAATTCCAAGCCTTATTAGAAGCGGTAAACATTATCACCTGATTGCCTCTATTCAATGCTTTTATCAGCTTTAGAATCTGGGCACCAGAGAAATCATTTGCATCATAAATACCTTCTTCGGCATCACCATCAAGCCTCAAGTCTAAGATAAACAAATCCCAAGGAGACAAGAAATGTATCTTGGCGTCATCTGTCATAGTCTTGAAATTCGGAACCTTTTCTTTAATTGTAGCAATCTCTTCAGCCGATGCAAGCAGCTTTTTCAAAACGCTCTCCCAGCCTTTTTCGGCCTCATCGTCAATAATTAGGATTCGTTTTCCTGAAGCATCGATTGATATTGAATCTTCTAACGCCAAAGAAGAATTATCATCGAGAAAGAGAGAAGATACATCCTCAGTCGAACAGGCTATTATATACTTGAAGTATAACTCATTCTTTTTAGAACGAATCTCTTCAAGTTCAATACCACCAGGTACGAAACGAGACATTACACTTGCCCCCCATTGGTTTGCAAGGGAATGATGTAAACCTTTTTTGGGAGGAATGTTTATTTTGTTTAGGAAAGATTTCTTATAGTCTTCGGCGCAGATGGGCTTAAATAATCCCAACCTTTCCTCTAGCTTAGAGGCTGGGCAAATATAAATTCCATCGGTAAGGAATAATTGGGAATAATACTCGTGGTTCAAAAACGCATCCTTTCTCAGGTCAGATATGAAAACAATAGGACACAGAACACCTGCCTTGAGTTGCTCTATTGAAAGCCGGATATGCATGGCTAACTTAAGCGCCGATGCAATGTTGGTCCCAAGATCAATGATGACGTATTTTATAGGAGCACCGAAATTTGCAGCAATGAAATCATGTTCATCCTCTCTCGGAAAGGGAAGAAGGATTGCTTGGTGTCTTTCGGCGAAAGACTGCCATTCAGCTCCGCCAATGATATATATTCTTTCCATAATTCACGAAGCTATCAGCAATTGAAACTAAATTTCCTCGGAAGCTACCGACAGTATATTGATTACTTGAGAGTGTCGATGATAAATCATCAAAGGCTAGTCCAACCTCAGGAGCAGAAGCCACTAAAAGATCCTTGAGATCTTGTAAGTCAACAGTGTTGATGGGCAATCTGTCGTCATCTCTGAGGAACTTAATCCCTGAGAGTAATCTTATAACTTTTGAAACAGCATAATCCGCATCCTTCTTTTCCCCATAAGCCAGAACAGCGAGGTCTGGATAATCATTCTTCCTGTAATACTCTAAAAAGGCAGATAGATTCTCGTAAAACTTATCCTTCGCCATTTTCTTAATACAACTATCCCCCTTAAAAACAGGGATAGGTTCATCTTCTCCGCTAAATACCACTAAGGGTTTTTCTTTGCCCCATTTTGACAGCTCTGTAGTGGCATAACGGAACAATTCGTTATCTGGATATGAACGATGAATCAGAATACAGTCCGCATTTAGTAACGTGTGATCAAACTGAATGCCTGATAATATGGCATCAGAATAGCAAGTCAACACGTCAGAATAATCAGACTTGTTAAAATAATCACGTACATACAAGTCGGATGTGTCGTCGAACAAAATAATCATTTTCTTCTTATCCTATGATAAATTTTTATCAAATGTCGAAAACCTTTAGCTGAGCCTGCTGGCAGTAATTCTTGTTCTGGTTGTGTCATATCTCGAACAATATTCCATCGTTGATCAATTCCACCCCATCTGGATTCTATTGACCATCCAAAATAATCTTGCAAAGAATTCAAAACTGTAGCTAAATCTCCTCCTCCATCTTCAAAACGTGCCGCAACATCATTAAGTGATTTAGGGACAAATGATCCTATTTGCTCAACAGATATAGTCTCAATAGCCATTGGATCTTCTACGGATTCGTCAAGAATGATACGAGGTAAAAGTTCGATATGAATGCTACTGTGATTTGAGAACCTATCGTCAGTCATTAATCTTAATATCTTGCCAATGATGTATTTAAAACGGCCAACGTCAAGATAAGAATCAAACGATTCGAGTCCGTTTTGGGTAATGCGTAAAGGTGGGTAATCGTCCTTGATGCTATCGAAATAATCATCTAGATCGGGAGCATATACCCTGATGGAGTTCTTGAAAGCGGAGAAATCTTTCTTGAAGAAATCCCTTGGATGCTTATGAGGATTAGACTTACACCAATTGAACCACACATCAGAGGCGCAATGATTCAAATGTGTCTCTCCATTGGCATCAGACCATGAAGGGCCAAACAGAAAACCAAATAGCAAGTCATATAGTGTGTCAGGAATCAGTCCCCTCATCACAATCAAATCTTGCCGAAGCTTGTTGACATAGTAATAAAACTCGTCCGTATATTTAGGGTCAAATCCATGGGTAAGGATTTTATACTCCTCTGGCTTATTAAATCCATGGAGAAAGTTGGCCGTATTTATGATTTTATCAAGCATAACTCGGTATCATCGCTATTAATACTCCGAAAAATGCTTCTTAAAACAAGCTTTGAACACAGTTTCATATGGCCTCGCCATAATTCCAACCGCTTTAATATAACCCTTTGTAAACAAGCCAATAAACCAAGCGATGCCCTCCTCGTCAGTCATGGCCCAACTGTTCATTTTACATGCCATTCTAGCCTGGTCTACGATATAACTAACGACTCCATCAAAACTCATATGCGCAATACCCGCATCAAGCATGTCCTTGGCAAAGGCCGTTGAGGCCTCTTCCACAAAAGCAGCTTGATGGCTTAAGCCAATTTTTGAAGATGTGCAGTAAATCTCTGCCTCTTTGTCGATACCAAATGGAAAAAACATAATATAAAAAGAAATTATCGGTTATTAGAATAGGCTTCAAATTGTGCCTCCAAATCTTCATATATTTTATCGACAAGGCTTTTGGGTGATAGTACTACCAACTTTCTACCAAACCCAGATAATAGCCTTCTCAATTCATAATTAGGGATGCATGTTATGGTAAAGAAAGAATAGCTCTTTAGCAAAGGATACTTTTGGTGATATTCTTTTTGTTCATCTATAGAACACTCCTCTTGTGTCCAATGAATCTTCTTTGTCCGGATGTAAGGGGCGTCATCATTAGTTATGGCGAAGATGATGGTTTCCTTTTCCTCGTTCTCATAGTAGGTTACGCCAATGATATCGTCGAAATGCGCATCAATATCACCTGGATAATCCAAATACTCTTTTCCTGGTACTTCCTTATAGGACTCAATCCTATCCAAAGGAAGATTTATGAGGAACTCGGGCCTGAAAGGAAATTTCTTGTCACCCAGCGGGGTGCCGATAAGGTACCAGCGGTCATTGAACTGCTTCAGGAGATATGGGTACAATGTAATCTTCGAGTTCTTGGTCTGTCCAAACTTCAGATACTCTACCGTAACCACCCTTCTGTTGGAAATGGCCGAGAATAGACCAGCAAGGTAGTCTTTGTTCTTCAATTCCTCATTCGTGCTGAAGGAGATAATCTTTCTGGTATCCACATCAGCGTCAATATTGCGTTTCCCGAACGACTGGTTATCGTTCAAGCGAGCCTGCAGATCATCGAGCCACGAGAAGTTATCCAATCCCGAGAATTGGCCAAGCGTATTCAATACTTCACAAAGCAGTTTCTTCTCTTCGTCAGAAAGAGGCTTCGAAAAGATGGAACGTGTCTGATCCTCATAGCAGATTACATGCTTCCCATCTACAATCCTTTCTGTATCCAAGTTGATGCCGAATATTTCTTCCATATCATAGAGATCCATCTCAATGGTCCTCTTGCTGACATTAAAGGTATCATCGATGCGCTGAAGAGCAGCCTTTACAGCCTCAAAGAGTTGCTTCCGGGTATAATAATGATTTCGATCAGACAACAACTGATCGAGAATCATATAACGGCGAACCGCATTTTTATTGGCCGGCATAAGTTTTCCTATATTTCTTAACAAAAGTACCAGTCAATGGCGCAATCAATTTTCGCAAACTTAAATAAAAGTATCATTGACAAAGATAACGTTTTTAGGGGAGAGAGCATTAATACCTCCGCATTTCTCACGAAATAAAAACACTCTACTCCCGTTATAATGGATGATTAAGCCGCCTCTGAAAGCTGATCCTCATCTATAGAACGAATGCACTTTTCAAGTTGCGTTCGGAAAGACTTGCGTTGCAACATTTCGTTCTCTAGCTTATGCTTCTCATCCAAAAGTGCAGAATGCTTTTCTTGAAGATCTATATAATCTTGATGATCCTTTCGATAAGAAGCCTCGACCATATATCGAAAGATGTCCTCATTATCCAGACGTTGAAGATTGAATAGACGGTCAATCTCTTTATTATGAGGTTCTATTTTATCTTTTATAAACTCAATCTCTTCCGCCTTTTTCTCCAGCTTGAGTTCCAAAGTTGATATCTGATTGCTTAGTTTCATGATCATAGCTTCTATATCAGGGATGATTAATCTCGCCATTTCGCATATATCTTTAATCGCATCCTCTATGCAAGGTATTGTCGTTGAAAGGCTTCTTAAATTGTCCAGGAACGCAAGGGAGCCCGTCACCTTCTCGGCCTTTACAGCCATAGACATCTCCTCGGGGAAAGCCTTGTATGTTGACAGTTCGTCACCATACATATTCCTAACAGTCAGATAATCGCAGTCTGTTTTTTGTCTCGCCGAACTCGTATAGTTATCCATAAAATGGCTCGATGGTTCTAGCATCTTTCTGAGTCCATCAACCATTTCTTTGACCTCATTAACCACCGTTTCCTGAATGAACGCATCCGGATCCGCTGCAGCCAGATTCGCCATCCTCGCCACAAACTCGAACGCAATATTCCAGCTATCTCGTACAACATCGTAAATGCGTGTATACCTGATTATGTCCGCCATATCAGCGAAGTAGTACCTGACGACATAACTGTATGGAAGGATGTCTATTCCCTTGTACCTAAGCCCCAAACGGAAATATGAGGACTGGCCGTATCCAAAGTTGGTACCAACGGTGATCACTACATCGTCAGTCACCTTATATTCAAAGTCAGACCATCCGAGCGTGTCGGTTGAATACATTTTCACTCCCGCTTCGGCTTTCAATTTGGATAGTGTTTCAGTATAGTTTCTAGCCATTATGAATCGCTTGGCACTGTTCAAATAGACCAGTTTAATACTCTCCTTGTAACTCTGCATTCTATCTGAGATATACTCCTGCATCTTTAATGAATAATCTTCGGAATAGGAGGACTTTAGATCCTTGTTCCTCTCCTCGAAATACAACTTGAGTTCCTCTTCTTTATCAGACAATTCTTTCTCATACTCTTCAGAACTCCTTGATGAAGGGTAACTAGTGCCTGATATGAAAGATGAATCATAGGAAAAAGGTGACACATAGTTTATGTAATGACGCTGAGATAAAGGATAGGTTAAATTCATCCTAGACTGCATGTCCAGAACGGTCTGATTCGGATTCTTTGACATCTCCTCAAGCGACGAAACCAATTCAACGGACTGTGGGATATTCTCTTTTTCGAAAGAGGTCTTGCCAGCTTTCACTCGAATGAGACAAAGATAATCTTGGTTTACTTTAGGCATAGCTTCGTTAGTTTTAGAGAATCAACACCCTTGTTGATCCCAGTTGCAAAGTACGCATTGAATTGCGAAGCCTATATTCGCATAAAGCGGTTTTAAGTTTAGCTTAATGCAAATATCTTGGGTATCACATATACTCCCTCAAATCCAGAGTCTTCGTCTCCCTGACATCTCCATTAGACACACTATACTCCAGCACCGGATGCTCTTCGTCTGTCTCTTCATCAATGACACTAGTGACTTCATAAAAGAATCCCTCACAAGATAAACACCACAAGAAGAATTCCTTTTTCAGTTGGATAAAAACATCATAATCAATCTGTAACTCAGAATCGCCCGAAAAACCAACTGTAACCCTCCTGGTTATCTCATATGGTCCTCCGGGCTTAATTTGAATTGAGTTATAATTCATTTCCACTAGGGGATTAATTCCCTCTGGGACTATCCCATCAAAGATCTTCTCAAGGTATGCGGTAGCCTTATTCTTCCCAAAGTCTCTTTCTTCTGTATAATCATCATAAACCTTCGCAACGCTCCATTTGATGTTGGGTATTCTCTCATCTAATTCAAACATCATATCTGCGAAGTCACACGCTGTGAAAATAGACTCATCCATTAATATATGATATTCAGGATTAAGATCTTTTAAATGCGGTCCCACTCCAAGAACTCCTTCTGGGACTACATTTTCTTCTGGCCCTTCAACTAGGTAGAACGAAATATTACGCAAATCAACAAGGACTCCTTGCCTATAAGGCCTAAAAGCGAACATTGGCACACCTCGAGATACGAGTTCGTATTTGAGGGCATCCAACGAGCAGTTCGCATCCTCTTCATCCAGCATACTCTTTCTCATAGGACTCGGGAAGGATTCAAACCATTTAGTATCCGCACATGCTTGTACCCATTCTAAAGGATTATTGTAAACTTTATCCCACTGACTATATGGATAAGAAAATGAATCGTCTCTTCCCAAACCAAACTCAAGCCGTTCAATATCCCAATCATAGTCGACTTTATCCAAGCCGCAGGACAAAGCCTTGTCGTAGTACTCTTTCGCCTTGATCTTGTCCACGATGAAAGAGGGCTCCGGTGAGAAATTGCCGGCATAATAATCACCTAGCCATTCAAGCGACTCAGGGGCACCACGGTCTGCTAATTCAGTGACGATGAATAGCGGAATAAGGTGCCTCTCAAATAGGTTCACCCACATCCGCAGGACCTCAGTTGGCTGACCCTTCAAGTCCGATTTAATCTTTTCTCCCAGAGTGGAAATCATCTCAGGATCAGGCTTAAACACGTACTCATCTGTGAATGTCACCCTTTCTAGCTTTATTGTTTCCCCAGTGGCCCCGTCCTCAAAATCCTCCACCCACCTCTTTAGTCTTTTGGATATCATACCAAGCATAAGAAGTACGGCTGATGAAGAATCGCCCCCTTCTACACCAGCCAAAAGCTCTTCTTTAGTGACACCACTATCTTGAAGAGCGACCGATCCCTGGACACCCTCCGATTTCATTTTATCATAAAGATTACTCAGCATAATTTCAAATATACTCAATTCCCCTCTATCTTCCAACCCTCCTTGCAATTCCCACACGCAAAACACTATTTTTGCTCATAATCAACCGAGTTTCATCAAGAATGACTGATTCAGGAACCATAACCGGCCCTCTTCACTTGGGCCTCGATAGCAGGTCGGAGAAGATCATGTTCATCATAGCCGGTTGCAATGGTGCCGGTAAGACAACTGCTTTCCGTTCAAGTCTCTATGACAGTCTCGGGCGGCCAGTTTTCATCAATCCAGATGAGATAGCCCACTTATTGTGCCCCGAGGATGTCGAGAGCGTTCAGGCCAGCGCCGGAAGAATGGCTATTGAGAGCTTGCAAGAACACCTGAACGGGAATGAGAGTTTCTGCGTTGAGACAACCCTCGCCACAAGAGTTTACCAAGGATACATCAATCAAGCGCACCGTAAAGGGTTCAAGGTGGCCCTATTCTATTATTGGCTCGATTCCCCCGACCTTGCGGTAGTCAGAGTCGAGCAGAGAGTCGTAGAAGGAGGGCACTATGTTCTTGAGAATATAATTAGGGAACGTTACGACAAGAGCATCAGATACCTCACGAACCTCTACATACCAAAGGTTGATTATTGGAAGATTGTCAACAACAGCAGTATCGTCCAAAGGGAGATAGCAACATCCGTCAGGGTGGTAAAAAACCAAGAACAATTTGATTTACTAATACGCCATGGACAGGGAAATTAGGATAAGTGATCTCAGTGAGATTTATGATATAGGGATCAAGGATTTCGCGGAGAACCTCTTGAAAGCCAAGGCGGAAAGAGGAGAGACCGTCGTTTACTCAATCGATGGCCAGATCGTCAAACTCAAGGCTAGTGATGCTTTATGGATATATGATAAGTTCACCAATGGGCTCGAAGATTGGGAAGTGAAACTCCTTAAAGACACGGCCGCAAGAGGAGAGGATATGCACTATTGGCTCGAAGACAACCAGACCCTGATCATCCCAGCCCGCCTCGTCCTAAACCTATTTGATCTCAGTATTTGATCTTACTTCCCCTAATCCCTTTTGGGACAATGAACTGGTCGGAATATTCCCTATGCTTTCCGAACGATAAAGATTGTCTGTTGTTTCCATCTCGATTCTTTCTTTTGGTTTCTATCTTTATATGACAGAAACTCGAGAAAGTAACCGGCCCCCGGCATTAGGTATTGGTGAGCGAGCATAATCTGAAAATCATTTATCTTTGCAGGCAAATGCGAAAGAGTATCAGTATAATCGCCAGCCTTTTATTTTTGTGCTTTTGCGGGATTCCCGCCGCGGGGCAGGTCAAACGCGTCACTGTCGAGGATCACGACAGCCTGACGGTGTATTACCCACACTTTGACAGGATCGACCTCGTGACTGAGACAATGCCCTCAAAGAGCGAGGAAGATGTCATTTTCGTCTGCGCCGCCTCGTTCACGGGTGAGTTGCTGAACGAGTTCAAGCATTCTAATATAGCCGGTCATCACGTCTCGTCTGGGACCTTTTATTCTGGTTATAAGAGCCCGATTTACAATGGGGTATTCACTTGGAGTCGCAAAAGTGGATGGCACTTTGACAATTATTCCCACAAGAACTCTGAGCCGCCCCTCAGAACAGCCGCTAAGCAAGGAGGGATG
>JAEEGL012077118.1_pt1 | contig 22152 bp, 24 predicted proteins | sample 9134231 | NCBI WGS metagenome assembly JAEEGL01 (sample SAMN16246548, study PRJNA631951) | gut metagenome | biome: gut microbiome; feature: rumen; material: fiber-attached | host: Bos | place: Iran: Karaj | collected 2018-10 | reverse complement strand
TTAAAGGATTTTTTTCATTTCTAATCTGTTCTATTTCATTTGCACTATATTCACCAATTAATTTTCTAAATGGTCTTGAATGTCTTAATAAATAAACTGTAGTCATTTAATCACCTATTTAACCTATCTATATCTATTATAACATTTCATTTTGTTTTTTCAAAATTTACATCTTAAAATTTTAATATAGTTTTTAATACTTTATTTAAGTATTCTAAATCTTTAAATTCATATATTCCAAAACATTTTTTACCTAAATCTTTGAATGAAAATCCACATGAATATAACTTTTCCCTATCTAGTATTATAAATCTATCATGAAATGAATTATTATTTATAAACTCAATATTATCATACTGACTTTCATATTTTTCCTTTAATATTTCATCTATATTTTTAGACACTATTATTATTTTTTTATTTATATTTTTTAATATATCTAATAGTTCTTTACCATCATAATTATCTATAACAATTATTTCTTCTTTAGATTTATTTAATATATCCATAAATAAGGAATATGCATCATATAATTCTCCTAATTTTAATTGGGCATTTGCATCTCCATTATCTGCTAGTTTTTTTAATTTTTAAATTTTTCTGTTTCTAATTCAGGTGTTACATACATTTCTTTTTGATTACTAGTTTCTTCAAATAATCTTTTTGTTTCTTGTTCTAGTAATTGTTCATCATCTATTAGTTTTAAGATATATTCTTTACCATATTTTTTTAAAACATAATCAAACATAAATCTATAATTGGAATATGCACAATAATTTATTATTTCTTCATATGTACAATTAATTTTATTACTATCTTCATACTGTCCCGAAAGATAAGTAGCTGCTCCTTCACTAATCCATCTAAATGTTATATTAGAATGTCTTCTCATATGAACAGAATGGGTAAATTCATGAAGTATTAATTTTATTAAAGCATTTACATTATGATTTTCATGAGTTCTAGTTTTTCTATATTCATTAAGAGTAAGTGTATAAACATTTTTATTGATTGCAAACCCACATACCCAGTCTCTTGGTTCTTTACCATGTACTTCTTTATAATATTTTTTAAATTCTTCTAAACTAGAAAATAGTTTAACATATGTTTTTTCATCATAATTATCAAGCTCAAAAAAATTAACTATTTTCTCACTATTTTCATCAATTATTTTAGATATAAAATCTATATATTCTAAATCAGAATCTGTATATTCTATATCCATATATTTTAAATGCTTAATCATAAACTCACCTCTCTATTAATTATAACATTTAAAAATATAATTGTGAAATTTAACTTTATGATATTGTCATTTAATTCTATTCCCATTATAATAGTAATGGTGATGATATGAAAAAGAAAAAAGTAAAAATTAACTATAAAAATATAGTTAAAGTAATTATAATTATTCTTTTAATTATTGGAATCATTATTGGTATTAAAGAAATTCAATATAGACAAACAGATGAATTTAAGTTAAAAGAAATTGGATATAATAATGAACAAATAGAAAAGATATCAAAATTAAAAAATGAGTATAAAGAAAAATTATTAAAGATAGATTATAATGAATTTTTATTAGAATTATATGAAGAAAAATATTTTATATTTGATAATGTAGACAAATATTTAGATTATCATTTAAAAGATGAAGTAGCTACTTCATATGATGTAGTTGCTAAGGTAAATGTTGGTATGGATAATGAACCTTATACAAATACAAAAAAAACAGATATGGATAAAGGAAATCTAATACTTGTTAATAAATTTAATTATCTAGATAAAAAATATGTGCCAGAAAACCTATATAACATTAAAGATTGGTATGCTTATGGAGAAAATCAAATTGTTGAAGAAGTATATGATGCTTTCATTGAAATGTATAATAGTGCTAAAGAAAGAAATTTATATTTAATCATAACTTCAGGATATAGAGATTATGATGAACAAAGTGAGACATATGAAGAATACAAGGATAGAAATGGTACTGAAGCTGCTGATCATTATGCTGCAAGACCAGGTTTTTCAGAGCACCAAACCGGTTTATGCTTAGATATTATGACTTATGATACTAACACAGAAGATTTTGAAAATACTAACGAATTTAAATGGTTACAAGAAAATGCTTATAAGTATGGATTCATTTTAAGATATCCTAAAGACAAAGAAAGTATTACTGGATATGATTATGAATCTTGGCATTACAGATATGTCGGTAAAGAAGTGGCTCAAAAAATACACGACTTAAACATTACTTTTGATGAATACTATGCATATTATATAAAATAGGACAAAATCCTATTTTTTTCATATAATAAATTGGTGATAATATGTATGATATTCTTGTTAATAAAAAAAATAAATTAAATAAAAATTATAAACCAAATGATTTAGTAAAAGTAAGCAAAAAGTTTTCTACAAAAGAATGTTATTTAAGAAAAAAAGTAAATAAGGCATTTACTAGATTATGTAAAAATGCTTTAAAATCCAATTTAGATCTTAAAGCTATTTCTTGCTTTAGAAGTTATGAATATCAAAAGAATTTATATATAAATTATATAAAAGAAATGGGTTTTACTAAAGCTAGTTTTTGTTCTGCGAAACCAGGATGCTCAGAACATCAAACCGGTCTTGCCATCGATATTAATTATGATAATGACTCCTTTGATTCTACTAAAGAATCTAAATGGCTTATAAATAATGCTTATAAATATGGATTCATTTTAAGATATCCTAAAGGTAAAGAATATATTACTGGTTATAAATATGAACCATGGCACTATAGATATGTAGGAAAAAGAATAGCTAGAATAATGTATAAAAAGAAGATTACTTTAGAAGAATATTTAAACAAAGTTTAATCTTTATAATTCCATAATCCGAGTTTACCTTTTACATATATTGGTTTATCATATTTTTTTATATTTTCTAACTTCCATCCATATGTTTCTACATGATTGCTTTTACCATACACCACAGGATCAATTATTCTAAGTTTATTATTTAACTTTTCATCAACTAATACACAATCCACCAACTCAGCTTCTCCAATTATTGCACCCAATACATATTTTAAATTATATTTTTCAAATCTTTCAGTTACCTCTTTTTCCAAAGATAATCCTGCATGTATTAATATTTTTCCACGATAATTTGTTTTCCATGATCTAAACTCATATTTCTTATATCCATTTATTATTAGTGAAGCCCATGGTTCTTTTATTGTTAATGCTTTCATTTTACCACCACTTTAATTATAATCTCTATTTAAAAAAAAAGATAGAAAAATCTATCTTTGAACAAATTTACAACATGGTCCATTATCTATATTACATACTTGATTTTCTTCTGAACATGTATATTCAGGAGTATAATTATGATTATAGATATGTTTATTTATAATATGTGTATGAATTGGACATACATGTGGTACTTCATGATAAAATTCTCTTTCTACGCATTTATTAATAGTTGGTTCAACAATACATTGTTCCATTTGTGGTCTATTCATACAACAATTATTTCTTCCAAACATTAAATTCCCCTCTACTTTCATTTTATAATATGAAAAATACCATATTTTGAATATGGTATTTGCCTTATTTAAAATGGCATTTTAAAATTTCCATTTTTCATTTGTTTCATCATTTGTTTCATTTGTTCAAATTGTTTTAATAAACGATTTACTTCTTCAACAGTTCTACCTGAACCTTTAGCTATTCTAATTTTTCTTTGTGCTTTTAATATATCTGGATTTCTTCTTTCTTCAGGTGTCATAGAAAGAACTATTGCTTCGATATGAGCCATATCTTTAGGATTAATTTTTACATTATCAAGTCCCATTTTCTTTACACCTGGAAGCATTTTTATAATATTTTCAAGAGGTCCAAGTTTTTTTATTTGTTTTAATTGTGATAAAAAATCTTCTAAATCAAACTTACCAGAGCTCATTTTTTTAGCAGCTTTCATAGCTTCATCTTTATCAATAACATCTTCAGCTTTTTCAATCATACTTAGTAAATCACCCATACCAAGTATTCGAGTTGCCATACGATCTGGATAAAATTCTTCAAGTCCATCCATTTTTTCACTAACACCTATAAATTTAATTGGTACATTAGTTAAATGTCTTACTGATAATGCAACACCACCTCTAGTATCACCATCAAGTTTTGTAAGAATGGCACCAGTAAGTTTTAATGAATTATTAAAGCCTTCTATAACATTAATAGCATCTTGTCCCATCATACTATCTATAACTAAAATAATTTCATTAGGATGTACTTTTTCATTAATATTTTGAAGTTCTAACATTAATTCTTCATCAATATGAAGACGTCCTGCTGTATCTATTAAAACATAATCATAATGATTTTCTTTAGCATACTCTATTGCATTAGCACTTATTTCTACAGGATTTCCTTTACCTTCAGAATATACTTCTATATTTAATTCTTTACCAATTTGTTTTAATTGATCAATAGCTGCTGGTCTATATACATCACAAGCTACTAGTAATGGTTTTTTAGCATGTTTTTTTCTTAATAATCTTGCAAGTTTACCAATAGTAGTTGTTTTACCACTACCTTGAAGACCAACAAGCATAAGAATTGAAGGTTTGCCTGAAGTATATATATCAGCCTTTTCACCACCAAGTAATTCTACAAGTTCATCTTTTACTATTTTAATAAATACTTCACTAGGTTTCAAGCTCTTAACTACTTCTTCACCCAATGCTTTTTCTTTAACACTAGCAATAAATTCTTTTACTACTGTATAGTTAACATCTGCTTCCAAAAGAGCTAATCTTAATTCCCTAGTTATTTCATTAATATTATCTTCTGTGATTTTGCCATAACCTCTTATTTTGTTTACAGCACTTTGTAATCTATCACTTAAACTTTCAAACATATATATCACCAATAATATTATACTATAAAAAAAGTAATAATGAAAACATTATTACTCTTAATTATCTACTAACATTCCATCTAGCAAATACATCACAGTTTGAACTTCCTGGAGCTGGATTAGGCATTGGCATTTTAACAATTGCTGGCACTTTAAACGCACTACCAAAAGCAACACCTACACCTGGATGGAAACTCTTTGGTTTTTCAACAATTTCCGCATTAATATTTGGAAGCATTCTTTTAATATAATCAATATCTCTTGGATGGTTAATTCTAAATATTAAGAAATTAGAACATTGTGAAACAACTGTTTCTGATATTTCAACAGGTCTTTGAGAAATTAAGTTTAAAATAATTCCAAACTTTCTTCCTTCTTTAGCTATTCTTTCAAAAATATTATAACCAATTAAAACATTATCATTATCATTTCTAACATATCTATGTGCTTCTTCTAAGAATATGTGGAATGGTATAGAAGCTCTATTCGGTAATTTCTTTACAAAATCAAATACTAAATGTGAAAATAATTTTGTAATAACACGACCAAACCAGTCATCAACATCTTCTAAGTTAAAATCAACTATTTGAGCTTTACGACCATTTACAGTAACTAAACTAGCAATATAGTTATCTAATGTTATATATTTATCACATGCAAAGTAATCAGCATATTCTCCAATAACTAATGAATGAAGTTTAACTTTTAATGTAATTGCTGAAGAATAAGCTTTTTCATTTTGAAGTAATCCTTCAGAAATTAATGTATAATCAAGTGCTTTTTCAAGATCTTTTAATGTATAAAAATTAATAGTATCTGGATCATACTTATCAAGTTCATCTTTAATAAATTCACTAACATAACTTGTTAACAAATTACTTTCAGAGAAATTACCTTCACGATCAATTAAAAAACACTCTCTAAATTTTCTAACATATCCAATTCCTTGTACAGGAGCATCTAAGTTAAATTTACTAGTTGAGCATGTACCAATTAATGAAAAAATATCATTTCTTTTAGCAGCTGCTGGTTGGTTAGTATATAAAACAGACATTATTGCTTTAGCAAGTAAATGGTTTTTATAAGCTTCTGATTTTTCATCAGATTGTGAAAATATAGAAACTATTTTAAGCATACGTTCAATAATTGGAATTTGCGAATGTTCTGTTGCTGATAATAAAAGTGCCATATCATCAACATTTAAAAGCCATAATGGTATTCTTAACAATTCACAACCATCTTTTTTATTTGTAGTATATACTTTAAAATTTAAATTTGGATTATATTTATTTAAATCACGAAATGCTTCACGATATTCACCATATGTATCAAATATCAAAAAATTAGCATTATAAGGTAAAAATCCTGGAGTTTTAAATACACTTTGAAGCATACTTGCAAAAGAGCAAGATTTACCACTACCTGTATTTCCAAATACTGCCATATGATGTCCAAATAACTCATTAATATTAACTGTTATTGGATGTTCATTATAAAGTGGTGAAATCCCCATTTGGAATGAATCTTTATCAGCGCTTAATATTAAATCAAGCTCATGGTCATTTATAAGTCTAAGACTAGATGTTAAAGGTGGTTTTCTAATAATACCTCCAACAAATCTGCCATTTACAAATTCTCCTAAAAATATAACTTTAATAAGTTCTTCACTAACGTCTTCTACTTCGGCAACAAAACTACTATTGCCATCTTCAAATACAACGTGCATATTCATTAAATTAGATGCAGCTTCTAAACCTTGTGTTAGTTTAATATGAGCCACGTTATTATTCATATATACTATTTTACCAAACATGATTTCACCAACCCTTAAATTAAATCTTCTAATTCTTTTTGTTTTTCTTTATCTAATTTTTTACTAAATTCTAATATCTTTTTATTCTTTTCATATATTTTTAATTTTTCTTCAAAATCAATTAATTTATTATTTACTTCTTTAATTGCTTTATGAACTGCATTACGACTAATGTTATAATTTTCACTCATCTCAGAAAGTGATAAATTATTAAAATAATAATCCTCAAAATATAAGCATTGTTTTTCGGTTAATAATTTATGATAACAATCATATAAACTACATAAATATAGATTTTCTTCCATTAAAGACCAATTCCCATTGCAGCAAGTATAAGTACTATAGCACCTACGATATATAAAATTGTAAAAAATTTGCGTTTGAAATAAAAATGATTATTATATGCCATTACTAATAACGTCAATGCCCATGATATCTCACCTATACTAAAAAATGCTTTTTCAAACAATCCTATAAAAAGTAAAATTGCCGAAACTACAAACAATACAAACTGAATAAATAATGTAATTTGTTTATTCTTCTTCATCACTACTCACCATATCCTTAAATAAGCCATATATATATTTTTCAATATCAAATAATTCTAAATCATTACTACCTTCGCCAAGTCCAACATACTTTACTGGTATATCAACACTATCTTTAATTGCTAGAACTATTCCACCTTTAGCGGTACCATCAAGTTTAGTAAGAACTATTCCTGTTATATTAGTAATTTCTTTAAAACTTTTTGCTTGACTAATACCATTTTGACCTGTTGTAGCATCTATAACTAAAAGTGTCTCATGTGGAGCATTTGGTATAATACTACCAATTACTTTATTTATTTTTTCAAGTTCATTCATTAAATTAACTTTATTTTGAAGTCTACCAGCTGTATCAATTAAAACTACATCATAATTATTTTCTTTAGCTTTAGTAAGTCCATCAAAAACTACACTTGCAGGGTCTGCATTTTCTTTATAAATAACTTCACACTTTGAACGTTCTCCCCACTCTACTATTTGTTCTACAGCACCTGCTCTAAATGTATCACCTGCAACAAGTAATACTTTTTTACCTTCATTTTGAAGTTTAGTTGCGATTTTACCAATAGTTGTAGTTTTACCTACACCATTAACTCCTACAAATAATATAACTGTTGGGTCATTATTACTACTATAATTAATTTTTGTTGAAATAACTTGATTATTAACATATATAATAAACATTTCATCAACAATTATTTCTTTTAAATCATTAACATCTATAATATTTTCATCTTTAACTCTTTTTCTTAATTTTTCTACAAACTTTAATACTGTATTTACTCCAATATCGGCTTGTATTAATATATCTTCTAAATCTTCAAAATAAGCTTCATCTAATTTATGATGTTTTTTACTTAATAATGAAAGTTTAGATGAAAATTCTTTTCTTGTCTTTTCTAATCCTTTTTCATATTTATCTAAATTTTCTGTTTTTTCTTTAGAGGTAAAAATACTTTTAAATTTGTCAAATAATCCCATGATATCACCTATACTACATTTTACACTAAAAATTAAAAAAATACTATATAAAACTAGTATTTTTTTCTACTTGGGATATCATAGTATCCTGTTACATATTTATCATCATCAGATGGATTTAATCCAGCACTATTTATAGGATTATATTTTTTAGTATTTACCATGATTAATGGCAATTTAAATTTCTGCGATATATAGATATCTTTATCTGTTACCAAATCATAACAAATAATAAAAGATGGCTTAAGTGGTATTTCACTATATTCATAAATTCTTTGATCAATTAATATTTCATTATAACTTCTAGTATTTTTTAATAATTCATGTGGTGTATATAGTTTATTTACTCTTTTGGTTGAATATTCTTTAGAAGTAAATGAATCACTATTATACATATGTAATATTGATTTAGGATTTAAACTTTTAAATCCAATCAAAGTTGAACTTTCTAAATTTTTAAATGTTCCTAAACATTCATTACCAATTAAAGAAATAGAAAGTGTTTTATTAGCTTTACTATCAAGCCACATATTAGAACCTGTTGAATGTACAGGCATAACAAAATCTTCACCATCTAAAACATAATACTCAAAGTTTTCTTTTTGTTCTTTTCTTAAATTTTCTAAAGAAGGTATTTCTTTATTAATAAGTTCTACAATATAATTTTGACATTTACGATAATCATCATAAAATAAACTTTGCATATCAAGTGGAATACTATCATAAAACTTTATTTTATCTTCTAATGATAAATTTTTAAATTGTAATATTGTATTATATATTATTAAATTTTCTTTAGAAATTATATTTTCTTTAACGCTTATACAAAATGAAACTAATTCTTGAATATTAAATAAGACATTAGTAGTATAATCACCAAAATATTTATCGCAAATCATTTCTAGTATTTGCGTATCTGTACGATTTATAAATTCTTCTTTTAAATTACTATTATTTTTCATTTTCCATTCCATAAAAGTATAATCTTGATCATTTATTTTTTCTTCACCATTTAGTATTTTTTGATACTTATTAAACATACCATTATTAATATTATGAATCATATTATCATATTGTTCATGTTTCTTTTTTTCTAATAATTCACCTAAATATATATTATGTCTATTTACATTATCAACAAATGCTCTATATTCACTAATATCATTAATAGCTAAATATTTTTTAATAACTACACTATATAATTCTTCTGGAATATCTACTCCATTACTAATTAAATTGTTTATAGACTGTGCATCATATATTTCAAATAATTTTTGAAATTCTATGCAATTCATAAATATATTTACAATTTCAGAATCCATTTTTAAAATTACATATTTATTTTTTTCATAATTTATACTTTTTAATATATTATCATCTAATCTAGATACTACTAATTTAGGATTAAGTCTTTTTAAAAGATTAAGATTATTATTTTTAATACTTATTTCAAATAATTTATCAAAACATTTACCACCAATATTACTAGCGTATAAAAGTAAATCTTCACTACTAATTATTTTTTCAATAATTCTATCATCTGCAAGTATTTCATCTTTAAAATCACATTGAAAATTAATAATTACATTTAATTTATCTATTACTCTATTATTTTGTAATAATAATTCTATACTATATTTATTAAAAAACACTCTTAATTCTTCTTCATTTAAATAGTCAGTAAGCCATATAAAAGGATAATGATTTTCTTCACTAAAGAAAAATTCTTTAATTCTATCATCTTTTAATAATTCTAATCTTGTTTCTTTATCAGTATTTAGTATTCTAGTTTTTACTGACTCTCCATCTTCCAACAATAATCTTTCAATATCCATAACATCACCTATTATAATTAGTATATTTCTACTATTATTTTAACACATAATTAATTTTTTTCCTATATGTAGACAAATTGAAAAAAAAATAGTATAATTATGAAGTTGCTTATCAACTAATTTTAGAAAGGAGTTTTTATGAAATTTTTTAAATCCGAAGGCACTAAAGTATTTGCTATAAGCGGACTTGGTGAAGTCGGAAGAAACATGTATTGTATAATGCATGGTGATGAATTAATTATAACGGATGCTGGAGTTACTTTTCCAGGTAATGAATTAATGGGTGTTGATTATATTATTCCTGATTTTACTTTTCTTAAGCAAAATGAGAAAAAAATTAAAGCTTTATTTATAACACATGGTCATGAAGATCATATAGGTGCTATACCTTTTCTTCTTCAAGCTGTTAATGTTCCATATATCTATACGCCTAATCAGGCAGCTGGACTTATCAGAAAAAAACTTGAAGAAAGAAATATTAAATATAATAATTTAATTGTTTATACGGAAAAAACTAAAGTTAAACTTAAAAATATTCAGGTAGAATTTTTCTTAACAACCCATTCTATTCCTGATTCACATGGAATATGTATTACAACACCTGATGGTACTATTGTTACTACAGGAGATTTTAAATTTGATTTTACCCCAATTGGACCAATGGCTAATCTTCATAAAATGGCTGAAATTGGTTCTCGTGGTGTAACACTATTACTTAGTGATAGTACTAATGCTTTAAATGAAGGTATGTCTATCAGTGAATCTAAAGTAGATGCTGCCTTATCAGAAATATTTAGTAAACATACAGGAAGAATTATTATTGCTACATTCGCATCAAATATTTATAGATTAAAACATATTGTTGATACATGTGCCCGTAATAATCGTAAAATTGTTACATTTGGTCGTAGTATGGATACAAATATTGAAATATCTGTACAAGGTGGATATATCAAAAACAAAGGAATATTTATTACGCCAGAAGAAGCCAAAACACTATCTCCTGATAAAGTATGTATTTTATGTACTGGATCCCAAGGAGAACCACTAGCTGCTCTTACTAGAATAGCTAATGGTAGTCATAAACAAATTAAGCTTCAACCTGATGACACAGTTATTTTTTCATCATCAGCTATTCCCGGTAATGCCTTAAGTATTGCCAAAACAATTAATAAACTTTATTTAAAAGGTGTAGAAGTATATACTAATACTTCTCTATCAGATATCCATTCATCAGGGCATGGTAATCAAGAAGAATTAAAATTAATGATTCATTTAATTAAACCAAAATATTTTATGCCATTCCATGGTGAATATAGAATGCTGAAAAAACATGCGGATTTGGGAGTAATGTGTGGCATTCCAAAAGAAAATACTTTTGTACTTAAAAATGGTGATGTTTTATCTATAAACAAAGGTATTATTACGCAAGAAAATTCAATTACAGCTAATGAAATATATGTAGATGGTAATCGTATTGGTGATGTTGGCAGTGCTGTCATAAAAGATAGAAAAATAATGGCTAGTGATGGTATTGTAGTTGTAATAGCTAATATTGATACTACATCTAAAGAATTACTAGGTAAACCAAATATCACTACTAGAGGTTTTGTTTTAGTAAATGAAAATGAAATATTATTAAAGAAATTAGAAGAAATAAGCAAAAAAGCTATTTTAGCAAAATTAAATAGTAATTTAAATTATAGTGAAATAAAAAATGAAATTATAGGTGATTTATCAACTTATATATATACCGAAACAGGAAGAAAGCCAATTATTTTACCAGTTATAATGAACATAAAAAAAGCAGAAAAAGTTAATGCATAACTTCTTCTGTTTTTTTATTTATAAAATTTAAAACTTCATTTATTGTTAAATCAAAATTCTGATAATTAACATTAAACCAATTAATTGGTAATTGATGATTAAAAAAAGTATATTGTCTTTTAGCATAATGTCTACTATTTTGCTTCATCATATTTATACAATTATCAAGTGTATATTTATTTTCAAAATATGGAAACAATTCTTTATAACCAATAGGTGCCATAATTGCTTTAGTTCTAATACCTGATTCATACATTTTTTTAGCTTCCAAAAGTAAACCATTTTTAACCATAACATCTACTCTATCATTAATACGTTTATATAAATTATCTCTATCAGTAGTTAAACCAATAAAAATAGTATCATATAAAAGTTTATCACTATTATTTTTAGAACTAATTGGTTTTTTATTAATTTCATAATAATTAAGAGCTCTAATAATTCTTTGTCTATTATTTTTATCTATTGTAGTTTTAGGATCAACAAGTAATAATTTTTCATATAATTCACTAGTAGATTCGTTTCTTTCTTTAGCTATTTCAGGTTCATTGTCAAATTCATAATTATACAATGCTGCTTTAATATATAAACCTGTTCCTCCTACTAAAATAGGAATATGATCCCTACTAACTATTTCATCAATCTTTTTCCTTGCATCTTTTTGATAATCAAAAACTGTATAATCTTCATCTAACTTTTTAATTGATAACAAATGGTGTTTAATGCCTTCCATTTCTTCAATTGTTACTTTAGCCGTAGCAATATCATTATCACTATAAACTTGTGAAGCATCAGCATTAATTATTTCACCATTTATTTTTTTAGCAAGTTCAATACTAAGTTTAGTTTTTCCAGTACAAGTAGGACCAGTTATAACTATTACCATATTATCACCCTATATTTTTTAATACTTTTTGATATGACTTATTTAGTTTTTCTAAGCTTTCACTAGTTAAGAGATATTCATCATGTCGATGTGATTCTAGATCCAAAAACAACATAAGTTCTCCAAAAGATATATCATTCATTATTTCATTAATAGCATATAATTCATGTATTTTTTTATTATCTGTTTTAATACGATTATACATGTAACTTGCAAATAAAATGCCTATTACATATTTTTGATCATTATAAAAACCAAAATTTTGTTCATCAACTATTTCACTTAATGAATAATTAACTTGAAAATTATATTCATTATCATATTTTGTTAAACTTTTAATTGTGCCATCATTTACAAAACCTTCATTTAAATAGTTTAATATTAATTGAATTTCAAAATCAGTTTTTTTAGTTCTACGACTAGCAAACCAAAATGTTTCTTTTAAATTAGCTCTTGCATCATGAACATATAAATTATGTTCAACTAGATAATCATGATATAGCATTTCACCTAGAATGGAAGTAGCTTCCGTAAATAAAAAGCGTGTTGCTGAGAGTTTATCAGGTTCTAGATTAATATCATGCATAAGTTCATGAACCATTGTTGATGAATCATGAATATTATGATTAATAGGAACATACATAATTTTTCCTTCATCTTCATCATAATAAGATCCACCAGTTTCATCTACATCATAATCTAATTTTAATCTACCTTTATCAGTAGCTTTTTTAAATATATCAGCATATTTAGGATTTAATTCTTCTAAAAATTTATATACCAGTTTTAAAGATTGATATGCTTCAATATGATTTTTAAACTTCGTTGCAATAAGATTTTTATCATTTTTAAGTACCACATCAACTATCCTTTGAATATAAAGTAATTCATGTGGTTTAAAATTAACAACTTCATTATTAAGCATATCATTTATAATATTATAATCAAACATTATTTTATAAACATGCTATCGCCAAAAGAAAAGAAACGATATTTTTTTGAAACTGCTTCATTATAAGCTTTTAATATCTTATCTTTTCCAGCAAGAGCACTAACAAGCATTAATAACGTAGATTTTGGTAAATGAAAATTAGTTATTAATGCATCTATTGCCTTAAATTCATAACCTGGGTATATAAATATATCAGTATATCCACTACAAGCTTTGAATTCTCCATATAAATTCATTATAGTTTCAAGTGTTCTTGTAGTAGTAGTACCAACACTTATAACCCTCTTTTTATTCTTTTTAGCTTGATTTAAAACATTAGCTACTTCAGCACTCATCATATAAAATTCACTATGCATTTTATGATCTTTTATATTTTCAACACTAACAGGTCTAAAAGTACCAAGTCCTACATGTAATGTAATATATAACATTTTAATACCTTTATTTTTAATTTTTTCAATAAGTTCAGGAGTAAAATGTAAACCTGCTGTAGGAGCAGCAGCCGAACCATCATTTTTCGCATACACAGTTTGATAACGATTCTTATCTTTTAATTTTTCATGTATATATGGTGGAAGTGGCATCTCACCTAATTTATCAAGTATTTCATATAAAATACCATTATAAATTAGTTTAAATATACATATTCCATCTTCAAGTTTTTGAATACATTCTGCTTTTAATAATCCTTCACCAAAAGATACAATAGTACCTACTTTTAGTCTCTTAGCAGGTCTTACAAGTGTTTGCCATTTATCTTTTTCAATTTCTTTTAATAATAATATCTCAATATGAGCTTTAGTATCTTCTTTAACACCATATAAACGTGCAGGTATTACCTTTGTATCATTAAGTACTAAAATATCATTTTCATCTAAATAATCAATAATATCACTAAATTTTTTATGTTCTATATTTCCACTATTTCTATCTAAAACTAAAAGATTAGAAGAATCACGTTTCTCAAGTGGTGTTTGAGCAATTAATTCTTCTGGTAAAAAATAATCAAAATCTTCTGTTTTCATAATATCCCTCTAATCTTTTTTTGTATATGGAAGTCCTACATGTTTGTAAGCTTTTTCAGTTACAATACGTCCACGACTTGTACGTTTTAATAATCCTTGTTGAAGTAAATATGGTTCATAAACATCTTCAATAGTAGTTTGTTCTTCACCAATACTAGCTGCAATAGCTTCTATACCAACAGGTCCTCCATTAAACTTTTCAATAATTGATTTTATCAAATTATAGTCAGTATCATCAAGTCCTAATTTATCAACTTTTAATTTATCAAGTGCATGAGTAGTAATTTCAAGATCAATAACATTACTATCACCATTTAAAACAAGAGCAAAATCACGAATACGTTTAAATAATCTATTAGCAATTCTTGGCGTACCACGACTACGTCTAGCAAGTTCAAGAGCTGCATCTTCATCTATTGGTGCATCAAGTACACGACTTGTTCTTTCAATAATTTGTTTTAATTCACTTTCATTATAATATTGTAGTTTTGATACTATACCAAAACGATCACGAAGTGGTCCTGTAAGATCACCAGCACGAGTTGTTGCACCAACTAAAGTAAATGGTGGCAAATCTATCTTTATACTGCGACTACTAGAATCATTTCCAACAATTATATCAAGAGTAAAATCTTCCATAGCCGAATAAAGAATTTCTTCAATATATCTTGGTATACGATGTATTTCATCAATAAATAAAACATCTCCTGGTTCTAGAGTTGATAAAATAGCCGCTAAATCACCACTTTTTTCAATTGCAGGCCCACTTGCGGTTTTAATACTAGAACCCATTTCATTAGCTATAATAAAAGCCATAGTAGTTTTACCAAGTCCAGGAGGTCCATATAAAAGAACATGATCAAGAGCTTCATCACGCATTTTAGCTGCTTTAATAAAAATACTTAAATTTTCTTTCATTTCACTTTGACCAACATATTCATCTAAAGTAGTAGGTCTAATTGTTTTTTCAAAAGAATCTTCTTTTAATTTTTCACCAGTTAAAACTCTATCATTCATTTATAACACCTCTTTTCTTTACTAAATCATAATTAATTTTTTTAACCTTTTGTAAATAACAATCACCACATAATGGAACATATTCAAATCCTTCTGTACCATCTATTACAACTTCACTGCCAACAGCTTCAAATTCACCATTAAATTTTCTTCCTACATATCTTGCTATATTACCACAAGCACACATTGTTTTCAAGTCTTCTAAGACATCAGCAATTTCTAAAAGACGCTTACTACCTTCAAAAGCATCCATTTGAAAATTAAGTCTTAATCCATAACATATAATAGTTCTATTAAATACTTTTGATATTATAAATAAATCATCAACTTGATTTTCAGTTAAGAATTGTGCTTCATCTACAAAAATACATCTAACTTCATCTAATTTATTATATAGTGTTTTTAAAATACTATCTTCTGGTTTAAATAAATAATCTACTTTTTTAGAAACACCAATTCTAGATGCAATTTGTTCTCCACCTTTAGTATCTATACTTGGTTTAATAACTAAAACTTTATAACCATTTTCTTCATAATTATATGCAGTTCTAATTAGATCAAGTGTTTTACCAGAATTCATTGTTGCATATTTAAATGTCAATTTTGCCATAATTCACCTACTTTAATAATAACTTTAATGCTTCTTTAATTTGACCTTCTATAGGTAGATCACTATTAACAGACTTTATAACTTTCTTAATATCAGGCATTTTATAACCTAATGAAGATAATGCTTCAATAAGTTCTTCATTACTATTTTCATTACTATTTACTATACCTGCAGAAACAAGTTTACCCTTCAAATCAAGTATAATTTGTCTAGCAACTTTATCACCTATCTTAGGAAATTTCTTTAAATATAAGATATTTTCTCTCTCAATTGCATCAATAATACCTGATATTGAACCAGTTGCAAACATAGGAAGAGCCATTTTACATCCAAGTCCTTTAACATTAATTAATTTTAAAAAGAAATCTCTCTCTTCCTTCTCTTTAAATCCATATAAACTAATCTCATCTTCTCTTATATATTGATATAAATATATTTTATACTCTTCATCAATATTAAATGAATATGGACTAGCAGTATATATTAAATAACCAATATTATTATTTTCTAAAATAATATAATTACTTTCTTGTTCTTTTACTATACCTACAATATAACCATACATAATTATCACCTTTTTTATTATAACATAAACTATACTTATATACCTTCCATTTTTATTTTATCATACATTTGTTCGTTTTACAATATAAAAAAAGCTTATGAAGCTTTCTTTTTACCTTTTTCTCTAAAAGGATTTTTTATATCTTTTTGATATTTTATATTATATTCTGCAATCAATTTATCTAAGATATGCATTTCTGTATTAATAGTAGTCATTTCTATTTCAAATTCACTTAAATTCCCTTGTTTATATTTAGTATTAACTATATTAAACATATTTTCTATTTTTTGTATTAAATAATTTATATTATTATATTCTTGACTCTCAGTAGTAACATTATCTATATATTTAAGTCTTGCATTAGTTTTAAATAAAATATTATCAATTTCTTCTTGTTCTAATAATTTATCAGTATAACCTAATTCGTGACATATACTTGCAACATCAAGATAAAAATCATTTGCTACTTTAACACTACCTAATTCATATTTTTTATAATCATCTATTAAACCAATTCTATATTTTAAAATAAATTCTTGAAGTAAATTAGTAGTTGAAAATAAATAACCATTTTTAGAATATAAATTTAATTTTTCAAGTGAAATACTATCACTTTCTGATAATAAAGGAAAATCCATTGCTTCTAAAACAGATGTATCTACAATATTTTTTTGAGAGTTATTTATTATTTTTTTATAAGCAATCTCTATTAATTTTTGGGTAGTATTATCATTAATGTTAATATTTGAATCAACAAAATTATTTACAAATCTAGTAATATATTGATAATCTATAATTTTTGTATTTCTTTTTTCTATATTTTCACGTAATGTCATAATAGTTACATATAAAATACTCATTTCTAAATTAGTAAATACAAAACTATAATCATCTAAATCTGAAACAGTATTAACAAATTTAAAATAATCATTAAATTTTTGTATTTCAGCATCACTAATTAACATATTACCACCTATTTTATACTAACATACCAAAAAAAAACTGTCAATTATGCTTGACAATTAGGGCAATAATAGGTACCTCTACCACCTATTCTAGTTTTAATAATGGTTGTAGAACATACATGACATTTTTCTTTATCACGATTATGAACTAATAAACTTTGTTGAAAGCGACCATGTACTCCTTCACTTGATTCATAACTTTTAATAGTAGTACCACCATTTTTAATAGCTGCATCAAGTACTTGTTTAGTATATAAAATAATATTATTTAATTCTATATCATTTAATAAACTAGCTTTTTTTAAAGGATTTATTTTACTTAAAAATAATATTTCATCGGCATATATATTTCCTATACCAACTATAATACTTTGATCTAATATTACAGTTTTTATAGGTAATTTTTTGTTTTTATATTTTTCTTTTAGATAATCAACTGTCAACTCTTTATCCCATGGTTCATAACCTAATTCATTAAGAGGTTTCACATTATATATATTTTCTTTTTCTAATAAATACATTCTACCAAATTTTCTTGTATCAATATAACGTAATTCTGTATCATCATCAAATTCAAATATTACATGTTCATGTTTTATATGATTATCACATTTATTTTTATAAAAATATCTTCCTTCCATTCGTAAATGACTTAATAAAAAATAATCATTAAGTTCAAACATTAACCATTTTCCTCTTCTTTTCATATCAATAATAGTTTGATTAATAATATTTTTTATAAATTCTTCACTACTTGGATATTCAATAATATTTTTATAATTTATTTTAACATTATTAATTTTTTTATTAATAACTATCTTTTTTAAAGTATTTTTTACTGTTTCAACTTCTGGTAATTCTGGCATATAATCAACTCCTTATATACAAAAGTGACAAATTAATTGTCACCTTTATTTTTATTTTTCATATCTTCTAATTTTTGAGCAATATCATCTTCATAGAAGTGATATGTTGCAAGTAAAATAATTGTTAAAGGAAGAGAAATAACTATTCCTATAAATCCAAATAAATTACCGCCAGCATAAGCTGCAAATATTGTTAATAAAGCTGGGACATTATTTGTTTTTCCATAAATACGTGGTGAAATAATATATCCATCAATATTTGGAACAACAATTGTTACTATAAGCGATAAAACAAATAATGTTTTTGAAACGAAGAATGCTGTAATACAAGCAATAATATTACTAAATATACCACCGAAATATGGAATAACTGTTGTAACTGAACAAAGCATACCAAGAAGTAAATAATATGGATGTCCAATTATAAAGAATATAAATGTATATTCAAAAAATTGAACAATCATAAATTTTTCAAGACCAACAAAGTACTGACTTACTTCATAATCAAGTCTTTGTATATATTTAAATGTACGCATATTTTTTCTTCTAAGATATCTCTTTAATCCTGAACGTATTTTTTCCATATATGATAAGAAATAAATAGCAGTAATAAATGAAACAATTGCAAGTGTTAATATACTTACTGATTTACTAAGAATACTAACTGATAAATCACCAATAGATTTACTAAAACCACTTACTAAACTATTAGCATCACCTAAATACTGTTGAACACTTCCTAAATCTATATCATATTTAGTAGATAATGATTTAACAAATTCAACAAGCCAGTTAAGTAAAGCAATTAACTGATCAATCATAACTGGTATTACAAGCCAAATAACAAGTACCACCACAGCACAAACTACAAAAGCTACAATCGCAATAGATACAGCTTTAGAAAGATTTTTATTCATTAGTTTTCTAACAAAAGGATACAAAGCATAAGCAAGAGTAAATGCTACTACAAATGGTAATAGGATTTCAAATATTGTTGAAACTATTCCACCCCATACTCCAAACGTTAGAATAAGTAAATAAACTATTAATAAAGCAAAAACAATATTAATAAAATGAAAATTTATTTTATCCTTAAACATATCAACACCTATACCCTTCTTATTTGTTCAATATAATTATTAACATAATATGACCAACTTGGATCTTCAGCATATCTAGGATTCATTTGATCTGGTGTTAATAATCCATCTGCAACATAATTACGAGCAATATTATCAATAAATCCTATTATGCCTTCATCTAAAGTTTCGTAATACTTATAATTACCACCTGGGCACCTTGGAGAACTAACTTGTCCACCAACATTATTACACTTTTTTACAAGTGTACTACATGTCCATTTACAACCAGTTTCATGAAGTGATATTGCAACGGCTAAATATGGATCAACACCAACTTCAAGTGAATGTGATGCATATAAATAACCTTTGCCACTTAAATCATCATTTAAAATACGATCTAATTTTGCTGCAAGTTCATCAAGTGTCATTCCATCATATACAATTCTTGCACGATATTCAGCTTCTGCAATTTGCTTTTCAGCCTCATCAACAAAATTATTAACAATTAATTCATTTCTTTGATTTACATTAAGTGCAAGAGAACGCATTGTATTATTTCTATTAATTAAAACTTCTTTTTTGTCTTTCATTAAAAATATTATACCAACACTGATAAATGTAATGGACACAGCCATTAATATAACAATTTTTGATATTTTCATATTTATCTCCTTTGTACAAGAATATTCTAGCACAAATACATTAATTAATCAAACAAAAAAACTAACGCAAAACGTTAGTTTCTAAATATATATAATTAACTATTTTTTATGATAATTTTGTTTTTAATACATTTAGTATTTCTTCATTTGATGAGCTTATAATATATACTTGATAACCATTTATTTCTGTTTCTAATCTATTTTTTAGCATTGTTAATTTATCACTTGTTATTTCTTCATCTGGTTTAAACTCTTTTTCTATTACATTTCCATTTTCATCAGTTATTACTTGATTTCTTACTTCATCTTTTAATTTCATTTCTAGATTTTCAATGTAATTATTTATAGCTCTTTTTACTACATCTTCTTTTCCTGCTTTTGGTTTAATCGCAAGATAAAGTTTATATTCTTCTGTTGTAGATATTCCTGATACATAGTTTTCTACTAAATTTAAATTTAAACCATATTCTGTACTTAAAAGATTTACACTTATATCTCTCATTCCTGGTATATCTAAGTTTTCTATTTTTGTTATCTCATTTTTTATGTCATTATCTACAGTTTCATACTTACTTGGCACTTTTGCTTCTTCTGTTTTAGTTTCTTCTTTTTTACTACCACATCCTGTAATTAATACAAGTGATAGTACACCAATTAACAATTTTTTCATTTTATCCTACCTTTCTTAATTTCTTAATACTATTATATCACTACTATTAGAATTATAGCCAAAATAATATCCATTTCCATCATTATCATTAATATCAATTATATTTCCATAATAGTTTAAGTTATATGATTGTGTAGCACTAAGGTTAGATACACCACTACCTGTTGTTATTCCTGTTACATCATTTGTTACATATACTGTAGCATTAGTTGCTCCATAATTATATCCATAACTTGCTCCTATATAACTACTATATCCATTTGTATTTATATATGCTCCTTCGACTACTCCTGTCAAATCTGTATAGTATACATATCCTACTAAGCCACCTGTATCATATTTTCCACTTAAATTTACTTCTGATATTACATCTCTTATTATTGATTGCTTATTATTTGTTCCATATGCCTGTCCTACTATTCCTCCTATATCAGAATTATTATTTGTCCCACTTGCAGTTCCACTGATTGCTATATCACTAACCAAATTATTTGAATATCCTGTTACTCCTCCTATATATTGAGTTCCTTCTATATCTATATTTTTGATATTCATTCCAACTATACTTCCTGTATTATATGCTGCTACTGTTCCTACATAGTTTCTTCCAGTTATTTCTATATTTTCTAAATCTAAATTATAGATAGATCCTTCATTATATCCAAATATTCCAGTATAATCTGTTCCTTCAAAACTTACATTACTTATTTTGTAACCATTTCCATCAAAGTTACTTTGGAAGTGAGCATTTGGATTTGAATATGGATAGAATACTTTATTTGTAAAATCTAAGTTTGCCATTAATTTAAAGTACACTCCTGCATTTTTTGGTATTAAACTTGCCATATTCCATTCATTTTCATTTCTAATTAAGTATGGACTCGATTCTGTTCCTGATCCTGTTATGTAATCATATGGATTTACTGCTCTTGTT
>JAEEGL017440990.1_pt1 | contig 22155 bp, 13 predicted proteins | sample 9134231 | NCBI WGS metagenome assembly JAEEGL01 (sample SAMN16246548, study PRJNA631951) | gut metagenome | biome: gut microbiome; feature: rumen; material: fiber-attached | host: Bos | place: Iran: Karaj | collected 2018-10 | reverse complement strand
TGATAACGTAAAAGATATAGTTTTAAAGTATAATATAGATTTTCCTAAAATATATAGTGATTATGCAATAGATAGAGTATTTGATAGTAATACTATTAGTGAAGAAAAGATGTTTGTAGAATATCAACTAGTAACTTTAAATATTTTAAAAGATATTAGAAGTTGTATTTTTGATAAAAATTATTTAGTAGAATTTCCATCTTCTTTGTTAGATAACAAAGATGGGTTAAAGAGTTTACTAGATGGTTTTTCTGATGATTGTTTTAAAAATCAATCAATTTTTAAGATAAAATATGAAGATTATTGTAAATATGGTAATGATATTAAAGATATGATAAAAGATGGCTATTTATTTGCAATAGAACTTGATGAAGAAGAGGATATAGAAGACTTAATTATATTTAATATTTTTAAATATATTATAGTGGATAAAGATTCAAAGTATTGTAATAACAAGGCAATATTTGATAAAATAATTATGATATAAGAAAGCTAGGTGAAGTTATGGAAACTTTCTTTAAATTTTTATATGATTTTTTATCTCAATTCTTTAATGGGATATTAGATATTATAATGGGATTTATTAATGGAGTTGCTAAAATATTTGATATTAGAGCATATATTTCAATAATAGATTTCTATAAAAATGATTTTAGTGGACCAGAATGGTTATTTGTTATTATAGCAATACTACTATTACTAGTTTTAATGGCAGGAGTAGGAGTTATTCTATACTTCTTAATTAGAAAATATCTAAGATTTAGAAAAACAATTGTAGAACAAGAATCATTATTAGAAGAAGTAGGGGTGTTAAACAACAAAGTTGCTACTTTATTAAAAGAAAAAGATGAAATACTTGCTATGAAAGTATCACATCTTGGAATAGATCCAAAAGCAGCAGCATCAGCAGCTGGTGTAGGATCAGGAACAACTGGAGAAAATGGAGAAGAACAAACAGAAGAAGATACAGGACCTGTTGAAGCTCCAAGATTCTCTAAGCTTAATGCAATTGATGAAGAATTTGCTAATTATAAAATTCAAAATTATGGTAACTCTTATAACTTAGAGGAATTATGTAGTAATTTTAGAAATTTTGCAGCTTCTCAATTAAAATTGTATTATAAACCGCAAATGATTAGATTGTTTATATCTGCTTTAGCATCAACAAAACTTGTTATATTACAAGGTATTTCTGGAACAGGTAAAACTTCTTTAGCATACGCTTGGGGTAAATTTTTAAAGCATGACTCATGTATCGCATCAGTTCAACCTTCTTGGCGTGATAGAACAGAGTTATTTGGATACTTCAATGAATTTACTAAAAAGTTTAATGAAACTGAAGTATTAAAAGAATTATATCAAGCTGGATATACAGATGATGTTTATACAGTAATACTAGATGAGATGAATATCTCCCGTGTTGAGTATTACTTTGCAGAAATGCTATCAATCCTAGAAATGCCTAATCATGATGAATGGATAGTTGAACTTGTATCAAGTTCATGGAAGAATGATCCAAAAAGAATCAAAGGTGGAAAACTACAAATACCTGAAAATGTTTGGTATATAGGAACAATTAATAACGATGACTCAACATTTATGGTAACAGATAAAGTTTACGACCGTGCTATGCCAATAGATATCAATGAAAAAGGTGAGGTTTTCCAACCAGAAGATGTTCCAGCACAAGATATTAACTTTAGTTATATGAATGCATTATTTAAAGATGCAATGGAGAAAAATCCAGTATCTCAAGAAACTCTTGATAAAATTGAAGCAATGGACGACTATGTAATTCAACATTTTCGTATAGCTTTTGGTAACCGTATCGTATCTCATATGAAAAAGTTTGTACCAGTTTATGTAGCATGCGGTGGAGATGAAATTGAAGGAGTAGATTACTTTATTGCTAAAAAGATCTTAAGAAAATTTGAACAATTAAATATCTCTTATATTAGAGATGAAATAGATGGATTTGTAGAATTCCTTGATAGTACATTTGGAAAAGGTAAAATGAAGGAATGTGAAGAATACGTATTAAGACTTAAGAAATTAACATAATAAAAAGAATTGAGGTGACATTATGGAAGATAAAGATGAAAATATAGAAGAGACAAAACAACCAGAAGAAATTGATAGAGAAGCATTAGAAGAAGCATCTAAAGTAGGAGAACTTCAAGTTGGTAATCTATATAATGAATACGATAATGATGAAATAGAAGAATTCTATAAAGAATTATCATCATCTTTAGATATTAATGTCGATTATGATAAAACAGAATTTAATCTTGAATGGTTAACAATTATGGAGGATACAATTAGATATATTGATAATATACTAAGAAATCCTAATAGATTTATTGTTAATGAAGAAGATATAGTTAAAATAGAACTTGCAAGAAGAGTTACTGTTGAAAGTATTAAACACCTTTCAAGAAATACTAATCTAATTCAAGAATATGACAAAGAAACTGGGGATATTAAGCCTTCTAAAATATTAAATATTAACAAAGAAGAAAGTTATAATACTTATGAAAATAGGTTTATTTATAGTCTAATTCAAAATATGAAGACATATGTCATGTTTAAAAAGAAAGGGCTAGCTAGCGTAGCTTCTGCCAAAGATGATAAGAAGCTTAAGTTTACAGGAACAACTAGAGTTGGAAAAACTAAATATGAAATATCAATTAATTTAACTAGTAGTCTTGATGATAGTGTTTCTCAAGATGAGAATAGCATTGAAAATGTTATGGCTAGAATTGAAAAACTAGAAAATAGAATAACTGACTTAACATCTTCAGAAGTATATAAAATAATTAATAAACTTCATATTGCTCTAGTTACATCTCCTATAAAAAAGACAAATGTTATTCTAAAGAATACTAATTTCCAATATGCATTAAAATTATGGAATTATATGCAAGAACATATGAATGCAGATATGGATAATGTAAAAGAATCTAAAAAAGAAAAAGTAGAAGGCAAAATAAAAAAATACTCAGATGAAGTATTTTTATTGGAACAATTAATATTAGATTCTTATATAAATTCAGATACTAAGAAGACTAAAAAACAAAAGAAAGAAGTATCTAAAAAAATAATTAACAGTATGCTTCAAAGATTACTTGAAATGGATTCTATTGATAAAAAAGAAATCCTTGAATTAATAGATAAATATTATACTGTTATAAAATATAAGAGTGTTGTAAACGATAAAGAAATATATGAAAAATTTAAAGCATCAATTAAAAGTTATAAAGATAGATTTAATTCTATTGAAATAGAATAGAGGGCAATATAATGAAATTATTACTTAAAATTATATTTAAAACATTAAAGGTATTATCAACAGTTTTAGTAATTTTAGCTTTGATTATTATTATAAGTCAAAGAGTAACAAATAATAAACTACGTCTTTTTGGATATGGTGTTTATACTGTTATTTCTGAAAGTATGTTACCCGAGTATGAAATAGGGGATATGTTTTTAGCAAAAGAAATAAAAGAAGAAGATATAAATGTTGGAGATGATATCGTTTATATTGGAGAAGTTGATTCATATAAAGATAAAGTAATTACCCATAGAGTTATTAGAAAAGAAGATAAAACTATAATAACAAAAGGTATTAATAATGATTTAGAAGATCCACCAATACAATATAAACAAGTATATGGAAGAGTATCTGCTAGATTATTAGCATTAAGTTTATTTAGTAAATTAATGAATAATAATGTATTATTCTATTTAATTATTTTTGTACCATTTACTATATTAATATTCTTAGATACTAAAGATTTATTTAAAGAAAAAAAGAAAGATGACGAAAATGAAGAAAATTTGGTAACTCCAGTAAATAATACTGAACCAGTTACAAGTGTTCCTAGTACAGTACCTACAACTAGTACACCAAGTATTGTTCAAGAAACAAGTGCACCAGCGCCAGCTGTACCAAACACTGTACCAATAACGAATACACAAACTACAGTGCCAGCAACATTTGCTACTGTAGATAATAATACAGAGGTAAAAGAAAACCAATAGAAAATAAGGAGTAAATATGGATAATTCTAAGAAAAAAAATGTATTTATAGAATTATTGAAGATTATTTTTAAAAGAACAAGAATAACTACTATTCTTTTACTTTTAGTGACTTTTGCTTCTAGTACTTTTGCATGGTTTATTTATGCAACTAAAGTAGCTACTGGTATTACTGCTCACATAGAAGCTTGGAATATTTTATTTACTAATGAAGATAATACTGTTGAAGAGTATATTAATTTCTATATTCCTAATTTATATCCAGGAATGGACGATTTTGAAGATAGTATAACTGCATACAATCTTGGAGAAAGAAATGCAACTATTTCGTATGAAATAGTTAGTACTAGAATATTAAGTACTACTTATAATATCGAAGGAGGAAGTTATACAAGTGCTCAAATGGAAAATATTTTAGCAAATAATTTCCCATTTAAAACAACGTTTTCTTTAGAAAATACAGATATTACTTCAGACAATGGGCATACAACTTTTTCATTAAATGTTACATGGCCATTTGAATCAAATAATGATGCTTATGATACTTATTGGGGAAATCAATCTTATACGTATTCTGCAAATAATCCAGGATCACCTAGTATAGAAATTGTTGTAAAAATATCAGCTGTTCAGTCAAATTAAAATCACATCAATCGATGTGATTTTTTTATATTTGAATTGCATAAACAACGACATCTAAAAGTCCTGCTTGATTACCAACTGTTGTATCAGTATCTTGTGCATTTGTCATTAAGTTTAACGTATCATCCCATTTTAAGTAAACTCTTATATTTATCGTTCTATTTGTATCGCTTAAATTAACGGTTCCTTCAATTGTACTTTCTCCATTGACGAAATTAACTGGTTCTGCTCCATTTATAGCATATTTTGTTGCAACAAGTTCTGATACTGGGCTATTTGCATTAGGAGTGGTTTCAATTGTATATCTAAATGAAACATCGACGTTTGTAGCATCAAGAACTAAATCAAAATATCCTTCAGCATTAGGAGCTATAACGTTGCTACTTATATTATCACTTCCTGGAAATACCGGAGTAATAAGTGAAGTAGAAGTAGCACCAACACTAATATCATCGTTATTTACTAATATTCTCCATCTTGCAATAGATGTAGAAGAAGTTGATGTTGCTGATGAAAGATATTTAGCATATGTTTCATTTGCTAAACAAATAGTAATATATAAAGAAATAAAAGATAATATTAACAATATATATTTTTTATCCATATAAACATCTCCCATCTTGAAAATATTATATCATGGGAATTTGTTTTTCTTCTTAATTCTATTGAAGATAATTGTAAAATATGATAAAATTTTACATATATAGAATATGAAAGTTGTGATTATATGGCAAAGGATGTTTTGGTTACTGCAAAAGGAATAAAAAGAAGAAAAAAAGCACTACGATTAACAATGATTATTTGTTGTGCAATCTTTGTAGTGTTAACAGTTATATTCATAATATTATCTGTCATTTTCAATGGTGGTAAATTTACTATCAGTCTTGATAATAATGATGATTTAAGTACAAGCTTAGCTTTGTTTGATAGTATGGAATATAAAGAAGTAAAAAGAAAACTATATGCTGATGAAATAGACTTTATGGATAATATTTCCGTTAAATGGTTACCTGAAGACATTGATAGTGATAAATATGAAGGATCTCATAATGGAGATAATTATATAGCTTACACATTCTATTTAGGAAATACAGGGGTTCAAACAGTTAATTATTGGTATGAAGTAATTATTGATGATGTAATTAAAAATGTAGATGAAGCTATTAGAATAATGATATTTAGAAATGGTGAAAAAACAATTTATGCTAAAAAGAATGCTGATACTAAAAAAGAAGAGGAAGGAACAGTTGCATTCTATGATAATCAAATATCAAGTCAAGAACATATTGCTGTATTAGAAGAAGTAAGAGACTTTAAACCACTTGATATAGATAGATTTACAATTGTTGTATGGCTTGAAGGAGATGATCCTGATTGCGTTAATGCAATAATTGGTGGCGAAATAAAAATGCATATGAACATAAGAGAAGAACATATTCTTCCAAATGTTAGTAAAGTTGAAAAAAATGAAGATAAAATAGATGAAGAAGAAAATACTGAAAATAATAATAACGAAGAAAGTGAGATAAAAGATGAGACATAGAAGATTTAGATTACTATACTTATTTATATTATTCCTGTTTACTTCTATTATGTTTTCTACTTCAACTTATGCATGGTTTACATCAAATAGAGTAGTTACTATTAACACAATTAATGTCCATGTTGCTGCAAGTGGAGGAATAGAAATATCTACTGATGGAACAAATTGGAAATCTGTAATTATTCCTGATGATATTACAAGTGTTCATAATACAACATATCCAACAAGTGTTAATCAAATTCCATACAATATGGAACCAGTATCAACAGGAAAGGATATAGATGCTTCAACTGGATTTTTGAAAATGTTTTATGGATTAACTGATAGTAATTCAACAGGAGAATATGTTTTAACAAGTTCTAGAATAATTGAAACTGAAGGAAATGGACAAACAAGTGATGGTAAATTTATTGCATTTGATTTGTTTTTTAAAGTATCAAGTGATACAACACTTTATTTAACAAATAATTCTAAAGTAAATTATTCAAATGAAAATGGAAAAGGAATAGCAAATGCTACTAGAATAGCTTTTGTAAATGAAGGAACAATCCCAACAGGAAGTGCTCTTGGAGATATTCAAAGATTAAGAGGAGCAACACCTGCAACAACTTACATTTGGGAACCAAATTATGATGTACATACAGCTTCTGCAGTTGCAAATGCAAGAGATGTATATGGAATAACAACAACAGAAACAGGAGGAGCTTTAATAAGTTATGATGGAGTGATTAATGAAATAACAAAAGATGATAATATAACGTTAAGAAATGCTAATAGTGCAAGTCATCCATCTTTATTTAAAACAGTAAATGTTGATTATAGTACTGTAAGAAATTTTGCAAATAATAGAGAAGTTTTTACATTACGAAGTGGAATTACAAAAATGAGAATATATATGTGGATTGAAGGACAAGATGTAGATTGTGAAAACAATGCATCTTACGATGACATAGAATTTAATGTTCAGTTAACAGTAAATCCATCATAGGAAGGGTTATGTTATGAAAAAGAAGAAAAATACTAAAATCAAAACAAGAAGAATAGTCTTTGCAACTTTTTATTTTCTTCTTTTTTATTTGGGAATAACTACTTATTTTAAATCTTATGGTGAATTTGTATCAACTCTTGAACCTGTATCATCAGGAAAGGTTGATAATGTTATGTATGTAAATGATTTAACAAGCGATTACAATTATTTTAAAGGACTTAATTATACAAAAATATTTAATGCTAATATTATTCCTAGTGAAACAAGTACAGGATATTATGACGATCAATACTTAGTTAAAGTTAGAATCATATATGATGGAGTAGATATCAATAATTCAGGATTAGTAGGATATGTTTCTCCACTTACTAGTGAAAATGTAAATAAATACGTTTATTTTAAATATTATGCATTAGAAAGAAATGCTAATGGAACATTAGCAACTAATAGTGATGGTGATAACTTTATAAGAGTAGAATTACCTGATAATCCATTTAGTAAAAGACCATATGTAAATGGAGTAGAATATGGATTTAATGGATGGGTATGTAATGGTACTCAAGATACTACTTATGGTGTATGCAATGCTACTACTATGCATTATTCAAAAGCTAATTATACAAGATATATGGATATTGCTTGTGATGGTGGTGACGAGTTTACAATTCATTTAAATGCAAGTTGGTATGAGGCGGATGTTATAACAGCACAAAATCAAATTAATACTTTTAATGATATGTCAATGCAACCTTTACTTGAAACTACTTATACACAGGAATATCGTCAAGCAAAAATTGTTTGGAAACAAGACTATGCAACTATGGAATTTTTACGTACTTATGTGCGTAATGATGGTTATATGCCAGCAGGTATTTGGTATAAAGAAAACCAAAATGATGCTAATTACAGATATGTTGCTAATAATTATACTACAAGATGTAGAAGAAATAGAACTTGTTATGCATATACAGCAAATACTAGTGGTATTGTTGGAGGATCAGATTATACTGGTGGATCATATACTTTTGTAGCAGATTTTCATAGTAATGCTGATAATACAACTGTAACAATTAACAATTATAATGCTAATTATATGATGTATGTTGAAGATCCTAATGGACCTTATTATACTCTTGTAGATATTCCACACTATTCATTTAGTATGGATGCAGGAAGTACTATGGCAGGATTCTTCTATGAGGTAGAAAATCCAACGGCTAATATGCTTAATACTAATGAATACTATACTGCTAATGGAACACTTTGTACTAATGCAGCAAACTGTAGAACTGCTTATAAATTAATACAATATCAAGATAGTGTAAATAAATCTAATGGTAATACAATATATACAATTGAAGAAGAAAATGGAAGTGTAGTAGATCAAGATAAATATTATTATTTAGTAACTAGGGACTTAAATATCTTTAGATATACAAGTACTACAAACTTAACAGCATCCAATCTTGCTCAAAACAAGCCATTTACTGTAACAGGTGTTTCACAAACAGGAACTAATATCACTGGGTCAATTAGTATTAATAATAACTTAACAGTACAGAATGATTTAGTAATTGAAAACATTCACTTTACTGGAGCCAATGCAGGAACTAGTAATAGTGACTTTGGTGGAATAGGAGCAACTCCTTATATATACGCTAATTCACATAATTTGAAAATTGGAAGAAATGTAACAAATGGAACTAATAGTGCTAACATGGTAGCTCACACTATTTATGGAGGATCAAATGGACAATTTAGAGTAATTGTTGAAAGTGGTTTTTATAATGGTTATTATGCAACTTATACTAATGCTCAAGCTACTATCAATGAAACAGTTATTTTAGGAAATGATTATGATAGAGCAATTAACGATAATTCTAAATTAAAGATGTTTTTAGGATACTTATCAACAAGATCAGGAACACTTAATGCAGGTAATGCCGATATCTATGGTATTTTTGTAACATTTAAATGCGGAATGTATGGATATAACCCTAATGGTACACCTAGTACTGATGCTGATGGAGCAGGAGCTTATATAAGTGGAAGAGGTACTGCTATTACTACACATGCAACTGATGGAATAAAAATTGAAGGTGGATCAATTAATATTATCCTTGGAGGATCAGGTTATAAATATAATAATAACAATGGCGCTAATGCTGTTTATATTGGTATGAGTGGAGGAGACGTAAGACAAATATATGGAGGAGCTACTCAAAATACTACATATGGAAACAGAATTATAAATATATCTGGAGGACTTATTCACTATAGTGTTTTAGGTGGTTCAAACAGTAATGGTGGATCAGGAAATAATATAGGTATTATTGACGGTGATACTATTGTGTATGTCGGAGGAACTGCTGTTGTTGGAGATCAAAATGATACACTACTTGCGGTTGAATCAGGATCTGTTTTTGGAGCAGGTGGAGGAGCTGATGGATACCCAGCAAGAGGTTCTGTTAAAAATTCACATGTTATTATTAACGGAGCAACTATTAACAATGGTGTATATGGTGGTGGTAACTTCGGTAGTACAGGAACTCAAGCAACATCTGCTTCCACTGCTAAAATTGAAATACTTGATGGAACTATAGCTAATGTCTATGGAGGATCTAAATCAGCAGGATTTAGTAAAAATGATTATAAAGGAAGCAGTGTAATAGATATTGATATAAAAGGTGGTACTATAGGAAATGTTTATGGAGGATCTAATACTGAAGGAGAAGTATTTGGTTCAGTAGACATGGATATTACTGGTGGAACAATTACTGGTAATGTTTATGGAGGAGGAAAAGGTGCTCCTACATTTGTTTCAAATAATATTGATATAACTATAGGTACCGCAGGAGTTTCAAATACTCCAGTTATACAAGGAAATGTATATGGAGGAAGTGCTCTTGGAATAGTTAATAGTAATTCATCAAATGGAACTACTTATGGTAATACTAATGTAACAATAAATAATGGAAATCTATCAGGTTCAGTATTTGGTGGAGGAGAAGGAGATAATACTACAACACCATATGTTTTAGGTAATGTAAATGTAACTATTAATGGCGGAAATGCTGCTAACATTTATGGTGGAAACGATCAAAAAGGAACACCAAAAGGAACAATAACAGTAAATGTAAATGGAGGAACTTCTACAAATATTTTTGGAGGAGGAAATTTGGCTCCAATTAATACAAGTACTATTAATTTAAATGGAGGAACTTCTACAAATGTTTATGGAGGAGGAAATCTTGCTGATGCTACTACTACAAATGTTTTACTTAAAGGATCAACTGTAACAAACATTTTTGGTGGATCAAATCAAAGTGGAACAGTAACTAACTCAAATATAACTACAACAAGTGGAACAGCAACAACTATTTATGGTGGAAATAACTTAGGAGGAACTACAACTAATTCTCATGTAAATATAAATGGTGGAAGTATGACAACCGTATTTGGAGGAGGAAATGAAGCTGAAACAGGAACTACGACAGTTAACTTAAATAGTGGAACTATTCCAAGTGTTTACGGCGGAGGAAATAAAGCCGGTATTACTACTTCAACATCAGTTACATTAAATGGATCAACAGTTACTAATTTATATGGAGGATCAAATGAAAGTGGAGTAGTTGCAAGTTCTAATATAACAACTACAACTGGAACAGCAACAACTATTTATGGTGGAAACAACTTAGGAGGAAGTACTACTGCATCTCACATAACTGTAAATGGTGGAACAATGACTGATATCTTTGGTGGAGGAAATGAAGCTACAACTGGAACAACACAAATAAACTTAAATGGAGGATCATCAACAAATGTTTATGGTGGAGGAAATAAAGCCGGAATTACAACATCAACAACAACTACATTGAATGGCTCAACAATAACAAATATATATGGAGGATCAAATCAAAGTGGAACAGTACCTCTATCAACAATAAATACAACAAATGGATCAGTAGGAACAATCTATGGAGGAAATAACCTAGGAGGAAGTACTACTGCTACAAATATAAATGTAAATGGAGCAAATATTACTACTGTATTTGGTGGAGGAAACGAAGCTGCGACTGGTTCATCAAATATAGTAATAAACTCATGGTCAATAAATGATGTATATGGAGGAGGAAACCTTGCACCTGTTGATACAACATCTATTACACATCAAAGTGGATATGTTGGAAATATCTTTGGTGGAGGAAACCAAGCAGGAATTACAACCTCAACAACAGTTAACTTAACTGGAGGAACAGTATCAAATATATATGGAGGATCTAACCAAAGCGGAGTAGTTGCTGAATCAAATATAAATGTATCAAGTGGAACAGCAACAACTATATATGGAGGAAATAACTTAGGAGGAAGTACAACCGAATCTAATGTAACAACTACTGGAGGATCTATAGTTAGCATATATGGTGGAGGAAATGTCGCTGATACTGGAACTACAAATGTAAATGTTAGTGGATCAACAATTAACAGTGTTTATGGTGGAGGAAACCAAGCATCAGTAACAACTTCAAATGTAACAGTTGGTGGAAATGCTAGAATAACAGATTTATTTGGAGGATCTAATGTTAGAGGAATAGTTACAACAAGTAATATTAGTATTCCTTTTGCAAGTAATGCTCCAGTTATTACTAACATTTATGGTGGAAACAATCAAGGTGGACAAACTACAAATGCTAATATAGATATTCATAGTGGAACAATTGAATATATTTATGGTGGAGGTAATTATGCAACAACTGGTTCTACCAACACTTCAGTAACTGGTGCAACAGTTAATAAAACAATTTATGGTGGAGGAAACCAAGCAGCTGTTTCTCATAATGCCGTTTTAAATCTTACAAATGCGAGAGTAACAGAAAATGTTTATGGTGGAGGAAATCTTGGAACTATAGGTGGAGATACTACAGTTAATGTATTAAACTCAACACTTGGAAGTAGTTTATTTGCAGGAGGTAATGGATATACTGCAACTGTTTTTGGAAATACTTTATTAAATGTTGGAGGAACAACAAGTGTAGCTCGTCACGTGTTTGGAGGAGGAAATGCTGCCCAAACAGGAACGGAAGAAGATAATGACTCAACAAGTGTAGTAAATATTGCAGGACTAACTTGTGGAGGAAATGTATATGGAGGAGCGAACACTTCAGTGCTTTATGGAACAGTAACTGTTAATATTGGACAAGAAGCAGTAACAAGTACGATAAATACAGGAAATATTCATATTGGAGGAACAGTATTTGGTGGAGGAGAAGCCAATGAATCTGGATCAGAAATATATGACTTCTCATTCATAAGTGTTACTGAAGGAATTACAATAAATATCGATGGACAAAATCATAGTACATTTGATATTGATGGATCAATATTTGGAAGTGGTAACGCATCAAGTACAAGTGGATTTAGTAGTGTAAATATTAAAAACTATGGATCTGGTGCTAACTATAAAAAGAACGTATCTATTCAAAGAGCATCATTAGTTACTCTTAACAATTCTGCAATCGAACTTGCTGGAGCTACAGATAGAACTAATGAGTATTCAGATGTATTATTCTCATTAAGTAGAATAGATGAATTAAAACTATTAAATAATTCAACTCTTTATCTAGAAACAGGATCAAACTTAGTTAAGAAGTTTACAAGTGGACTATTAACAAACGGAACTGAAACTAAAGCAACAGTAGAAATAGACGATGATGGTGATGTTACAAGAAATGTAAATAATAAATTATATATTTATGAAGGAAAGAATATTAATATTGCTACTAATGAAAATATTACTGCATATGGAGAAGTAAGTGGTATGACATTCTTTGGAATGTATTCTCATGATAGAGATGGAAAAGTATTTACAGCACTTTATAATACTAATTATGATGGTGATAGTACTGTTCCTTCTTCTGAAATTGTATATTTCACAAAAGGTAGTTATGTACTTGGACTTCATAATACAAATCATAATTATGAAGAAGATGGTTTCTATAGTAACTTCCCAAGAGAAGATACGATAGACAAAATAGATATTAAATATATTATTCCAACTCCAGAAGATTCAAATTATTATATATGGGCTATTGGAGAGCAAGTAACTGCATATGAAATAACATTAACAGCATCTAAATATTCAACATTAGGTACATATGAATTACCTCTTATCAATTTCTCTGAAGCTAATACAAATATATCTGTACTTGGATTTAACTATAATGAACTTGATAGTAATGTTGATTTAGTTGATAAAAGTGAAATTGCTCGTGTTGCAAGTAGTGGAACTATTGCAGACAATAAGATGAGTTTAGTTATGAAATCAAGTGATAATGGATGGATTACAATAGGTAAAACAACATTCTTATCAAATGATCAATACTTTACAGGAACTACTAATTATATAGGTGAAAACTCTAATACAGTTCCAACATTCTTATTCTATTTGTATCACTCTAAAAATCTAGAAACTAGTGGTGATATGGGAACTGTTACTATATCTTTAGTAGCAATAACTGCTAAAAATGATTTGGAAAATGAAGTAAACAGAATTAATATTAATGTTAATTTAAACCGTGCTATATATACAACAAACGATTATGAAGGAACTATTACTCAAGGAAAAGTATATGAAATGTTTGCACCAAGTACAGTTAATATTACTGCTACAAGTTCATTCTCAACATATTATTCTTTATTCGTTGATAGTAATGAAACAATATATAGACAAGGATATCATAGAGTACTTGCATCTACTTTAAATTTCCCAGAAAATACAAAGATTACAATGATTGATTTCTTAAGTGGAACAACTCCTGAATACTATTACTATGTTGTTACAGCTAATGATTATCAATCAAATATAAATAGTGATGATATTACATATGATTTATCTAAATTCGTTAGAATGGGAAGTTCAAATGTTAATAATCACTATGATGATGCAGTTAAAAATAACTTATACTATGATAGTACTAATCATTATGCAGAAGAAGAATTTATCTTTATTGTAGATTTTAAAGAATCTGGAATAGAAGAAGATGTTTTAAATAAATCATTGCTTCTAGAATTAAGAAATAACGATAATGATATTATTCTTTCCGTTATTGGTGTAGAGCAACAACAATTATTCTATAATTTATATGCTAATAGAGATTCAATAATTGATGTTGATGCAACAATGAGTACTAATGATGTATATATTGGAGATTCAGTAAATGTAAATGTTCTTACTAACTTTGTACAACAAAGTGTAAGTTCAAATCCAATAATTGATACAAATTTCTATAATTATAAATCAGGTATAAAAATATCAATTCTTGATTCAAATGATAATGTTGTTAACGGACCAAGTTTAATGGGATTATCATATACAATTGGAAATGATACATATTATCCTAGATTTGATGGAACTACAAGAATAAATGTAGCAGAAAGAATTGCAAATGTTTCAACAAGAATAATAATTAATACTGAAGGAAGTAATTTAGCATCAGGTAATTATAAATTATTTATAGAATCATTTGCATCTCCTGATGGTATCTATTATGGATTAACTTCATCTGATTCTGTAACTATTCCATTTGTTGTTAAAAATACAATTTATGGATTAATGGTAAATGCAGATAATGGAGATTTAGTAATTAATAAAGATAGTGGAATAAATGATAATGAAACAAATACAATAACATTTAATATTAGCTATTCTTCAGGATTATTAAATCCAAATTTAAGAATATCTATGTATAGAAGAGACTATATAGAAGTATATTCTGATAGATATAATTTAGTGGATTTTAAAGACTATTTCTCAAACGACTTAGATGCTACAAATTTAGAAAGCGTATATATGTTATTTGATCCACCAACAAATACAATGACTACAACTTTCAACTTAAAAGATAATTTAATGTCTGGTACTTATAGATTAGTATTTGGACTTTATGATAATGATACATTTATTGGTAATGTCTATAAATATATAGTTATCAAATAAAATAAATCATGATATAATGAATTAAATAGTTAGGGTGATTATAATGAATGATGATGTAATTGTCGAAGAAGATGTTTCTATTGAAAAATTAAATAATCAAGAGTTATTAAATTATTATCACGAAATCGAGAATTTTTTAAAGATGGTCGATGAAGAATTAAAGAAAACGGATGTTGGTGATGATAATGAGTAAGAAGATAGAACAATATAAAGAATTATTACAAGTTTTACCAAGAACTAATATCAAAAATTCTAGAGAATATAAGAAAAAAGCTTTAGTAATGAAACAAGAAATACAAGAAAAAAGAGATGAAGTTATTAAAGAAATTAAAAAAAGATATCTAGAAATAATAATAAATGATGAGAATAAAGAAATAAGTATTCTTAAAGAATATTTAGATAATTCAGAAAAGAAACTATTATTTTTAAATCAATATAATGATCCATATGAAAAAACTGGATTAAATGAAATATTATATGATTTAAGAAAATTTTATCAAAATGATTTATCTAAAGTTAACAATGATATTAAATTGATATTAGAAAAATTTGGAGTAGTGTCAATTAACTTTACAGAAAAAGATTTTAATTATGGTAAAGATGTAGAAATGTATATGAAAGAGTTCCTTGCTACAGAAGATAAAGACTCAGATAAACTACATGAAGTATTTGATAAAATTTATTGGAAATGCCCTGATTTATTTGAATATATTAATATATGTTTTAGACATCTTTATTCTAAGAATAAAAAAGCATTTGAAAAATATTGTGAAAGTCAAGTAAAAGGTATTAATTTAAATGAAGAAGAAGATCATTATAAAAATATGTATTCTAATTATTTACAACAAACAAATAGTGATATAAAAATATTACAAGATAAGTTTTTAGAAGGAAAATTAGACATAAAAGAATATGATGATGCTAAAGTATCTAAACTAAAATCTTCAATTTTATTAAAAGAAGATGAAAATGATAATCAGATGAGTAGTATTCTTAAACTTTCACATTCTCTTTATGAATATAAAAACTATTTAGAGTTTAAAGAAGTAATAGAAAATGTAAAGAAGATATATCAAGATAAAAGTAATAAAAATCTTACAAAATCTTTATTAAAAAGTATTAATAAATGTGAAAAGAAGATTAATAAAGCTAATAAGAAGATTAGATGTAAAAAATTCTTACATAAGAGTAAAGCTAAAACTGAAAAGTTTGATAATATAATTAGTAAAAATTTAGTTGAATTAAAAGATTTATATAAAAACTATGATGAAGCTAAGTTCAAAGAAACAATAGCAACAAGACTAAATGATAATTCTACACTTTTAGATATCTTAAAAATAGTTAGTTCATTTAAAATAGATTTTGGAAAGTTACTTGAAATGGAAAATGAAGAGATAACTATTCAAGAACAAAATGAAAAATATAAAAAATTAAAAACATTTATTCTATATCCACATAATAATATTGTTAATAATACAACAATTATTGATGATAGAGATATAGTAACAATAGTTCTTGATAAGTATAAACTAATGAATATTAATTTAACTAGTGAACAACTTGAGGATAATAATATTGATAGTTTAATCTCAATGGTAGATAAAATACTAATTAATTATTACATTAATAATAGTAGTCAATCATTTGAAAAAATAAATGATGCATGTGATTTAAAAAAGGTTTTAGATACTAATAATTCATAGGTTATAAAGGATGGGAAACCATCCTTTTTCTTGACTTTTTTTAGTTTTTATGGTATAATTAACACAATTTTGGGGGTTGTAGTATGGAAAAAAAGGAATATTTATGTAAGGTTAAGGATACTCTAAATGAAATGGCAGAAATAATAGAAACAACACCTTATGATTTATTATCTTTTAGCGATAGAGACGCAGAGAAAAACTATATTGATAGCAAGACTGCAAGTTTTGATATTACAAAAAAATTATTAGATCCAGATGGTAGTGATGGAATTATTGTTATTACAGATAATAGTCGTTATGCAATAAGTCCAGTATTTATTCATGATGATGCGTTTGTTAAACTATTTAAATATATCTATAATGGAGAAAAACATTTCTGTAAACCAGATATTATTGAATATTATAATAATTTAGGAAATATTTTAATTAGAGTAGTTAATAATAATGGCGTAATTGGATTTGATTCATATATTCCTGAAACTATTAGTGAATATCAAGTAAGAGAACTTGAAAAAATAACAAGAGAATTATCTGGTGTTTATAAAGAATTTTATGATATTGATGATATGAATGCTAATAATATTAAATATGGAATTAGAACAATTCAAGATGCAATTAAAGATGGTAAAATAGTTAAATCTTTGAATAGATAATATGATTAAATCAAAGAAAATAAGTAACTAAAAAACTGGTTTGTAAACCAGTTTTTTTATTGACTTTATTATTTTAAAATAGTAATATGTTAATAGTTTTGCATATTATACGTAAGGAGGAATGCTTATGTGGAAGTTAATGAAAAAACTAAATAAAAAAGAATATGGGATTATAGTTCTATGTATTTTTTTAATGGTTATACAAGTATGGTTAGAATTAAAAATACCTGAATTTATGAGTAAAATTACTTCTTTAGTTCAAACTGGAACAGGTACAATGGGTGAAATATTTGAACAAGGTTTATATATGCTTTCATGTGCTTTTGTTAGTTTTGGAACAGCAGTAGTTATTGGGTATTTTGCAGCACTTTTATCTGCATCAATTTCTTTAAAATTAAGAAGTAGAATATTTAATAAAGTAGAAAGTTTTGGAATGGAAGAAATGAGAAAATTTTCTACTAGTAGCTTAATTACAAGAACAACTAATGATGTTACTCAAATAGAGATGACTGTTGCAATGGGTCTACAAGTTGCAATTAGAGCTCCTATAATGGCTATTTGGGCTATATCAAAAATACTTAATAAAAGTATGGAATGGAGTGCTTTAACAGGAGTAGGAGTATTAATTCTTTTAACAACTATAACACTTATAATGATTAAAGTTATTCCTAAATTTGAACGTGTACAAAAAATAACAGATAAAGTAAATGGAGTAACTAGAGAAAATGTAACAGGTATTCGTGTAATACATGCTTTTAATGCTGAGAAATTTCAAGAAAAAAGATTTGAAGAAGTTAATAATGATTTAACAAGTACTCATTTATATATTCAAAGAAGATTTGCATTTATGCAACCAGTTATGATGCTTGTTAATCACACATTAACACTTGGTATATATTTTATTGGAGCATATTTAATAAATGAAGCAGGATTATTAAACAAGATCACATTATTTAGTGATATGGTAGTATTCTCAAGTTATGGAATGCAAGTAATTATGTCATTCTTGATGCTTGCAATGATATTTATGTTAATACCAAGAGCACAAATATCTGCAAATAGAATTAATGAAGTATTAGAAGAAGAAGTTACTATTAAAGATGGGAACTTTGATGGATTAACTGGAGAAGTAGGAAAAGTTGAGTTTAGAAATGTATCATTCAAATATCCTGATGCAGATGAAAATATAATTGAGAATATTAGTTTTACAGCAGAAAAAGGAGAAACAGTAGCATTTATTGGATCAACTGGAAGTGGAAAGAGTACATTAATTAATCTTGTTCCAAGATTTTATGATGTAACTGAAGGTGCTATATTAATTGATGGAATAAATGTTAAGGATTATAAAATAGAAGCTTTAAATAATAAAATAGGATATGTTCCTCAAAAAGCTGTTATGTTTACAGGAACAGTAAAAGAAAATGTTACTTATGGAGATAATGGAAGAGAAAAGATAAGTGATGAAGTAGTAGAAAAAGCAATTAAAGTTGCCCAAGCAAATGATTTTGTATCAAAAATGGACAAAGGAATAGATTCTCATATTGCAAGAGGAGGAACAAATGTATCTGGTGGTCAAAAACAAAGACTTGCTATAGCAAGAGCAATTGCAAGAGATCCAGAAATATATATATTTGATGATTCTTTCTCAGCACTTGACTATAAAACTGATAGTGAATTAAGAAAAGAATTAAAAAAATATACAAAAGATGCAACAAGTTTAATAGTAGCACAAAGAATTGGTACTATTATTAATGCTGATAAAATAGTAGTTCTTGATAAAGGAAAATGCGTAGGTATTGGAACTCATAAAGAACTTCTTAAAAAATGTGATGTGTATAAAGAAATTGCTTTATCACAACTTTCAAAGGAGGAGTTAGAAAATGCCTAGACCTGGTAGTGGAGGAATTCCTGAAAAATCAAAAAACTTTAGTGGAACTTTAAAAAAGTTATTTATTAGCTTAGATAAATGGAAAGTTTTAGTTATCTTAGCTTTAGTGCTTGCAATTGCATCAGCAATACTAGCACTTATCACACCAAATAAATTAAGTAATTTAACTGATACAATAACTGATGGAATTAAACCAAATATAAGTGAACAAAAAATAAAAGACATAATGTCTAATCCAAGTATAAGTGATGAAGATAAAATGTCATTTGTTCAAATAATGAAAAGTTTTGAAAATAATAAAGAAACTGGTAGTGAAGAAGACTATAATAAAATATTAACAAAAGTAGGTGAATTACCAGAAAGTATTAAAAAAGAAATAGAACCAAAAATAGATATTGATAAAGTAATTAATATTGCATTATTACTTTTGATTTTACACTTGGTTAGTGCATTATTTAGTTTTATAGAAACATTCTCATTAAATACAGTTTCTAATAAAATTGCACAAAGTTTGAGGACAAAAATAAGTCATAAAATAAATAAAATACCTCTTAATTATTTTGATACTCATGAAACAGGAGATGTATTATCTCGTATTACAAATGATGTTGATACAGTAGGTCGTGATATGGATAACTCTATATCTACCATGGTAACAAGTGTAACTCTTTTAATAGGATCAACAATAATGATGTTTGTTACTAACTGGATTATGGCTATTACTGCAATAGTAGCAAGTTTAATTGGAATATCATTAATGGTATTAATACTATCTAAGAGCCAAAAATATTTTACGGCAAGACAAAAAGAACTTGGAAAAATGAATGGTCATATCGAGGAAGTATTCTCAGGACATAATGTAGTCAAATCATATAACGCTACTAATCAAGTAACTAAAGAATTTGATGAATTAAATATGAAACTATATGATTGTAATAGAAAAAGTCAATTTTTATCTGGTCTTATGGGACCAATAATGGGCTTTATTTCTAACTTTGGGTATGTTGCAGTATGTGTAGTTGGTGCAATTTTAACATCTAATGATGTAATATCATTTGGAGTAATAGTAGCATTCATGATTTATGTTAGAATGTTTACAAATCCACTTTCTCAAATTGCTCAAGCAATGACATCAATACAATCAGTAGTAGCAGCAAGTGAAAGAGTATTTGAATTTATTGAAGAAGAAGAATTACCAAAAGAAAATAAAGGATATACATCTTTAAAAAGAGAAGATGTTAAAGGTAAAATTGAATTTAAAAATGTTAAATTTGGATATAATAAGGATAAAACTATTATTAAAGACTTTAATGTAGTTGCAGAACCAGGACAAAAGATTGCAATAGTAGGACCAACAGGAGCTGGTAAAACAACAATGGTAAACTTACTTATGAAGTTTTATGAAATAAATGATGGAGATATTATAATTGATGGAATATCAACAAAGAATTTAACAAGAGATAATATTCATGATTTATTTATAATGGTTTTACAAGATACATGGTTATTTGATGGAACTATTAGAGATAATTTGAAATTTAATAATAATGTTCAAGATAAGACAATTTGGGATGCCTGTTCAACAGTAGGAGTAGATCATTTCATTAAGACCTTACCAGGACAGCTTGATTACAAAGTTGATAATGGTGAATCAATAAGCCAAGGACAAAAACAATTATTAACAATTGCAAGAGGAATGATTAAAGATGCTCCGTTCTTAATACTTGATGAAGCAACATCTTCAGTTGATACAAGAACGGAAGAATTAGTTCAAAAAGCAATGGATAAGTTAACTGTTGGAAGAACATCATTTATTATTGCTCATAGATTATCAACAATAAAAAATGCTAATTTAATTCTTGTTATGAATGAAGGAGATATAATAGAGCAAGGAACTCATGAAGAATTAATGAAAAAGAAAGGTTTCTATGCTGATTTGTATAATTCTCAATTTAAAAAGTAAAATGACTATATTTTAGTCATTTTTTTTTATTTATACTTTATTTAAATAATACTAGTGTGTTATAATAATTTAAGATAGGAGGATTGTTCAATGGATAAGGAAACTATGGAATTTGAAGCTAACTTTAGTGTACTTGATCGTTATGGAACAGATGTCACTAAAGATGAATATATAACTGATCCTGCCATTGGGCGTGATCAACAAATAAGAGAGTTAATTCTTGTATTGTTAACTCCTGAAAAATCGGCAATCTTAATTGGTAAACCTGGTATTGGTAAAACAGCTATTGTTGAAGGACTTGCTTATAGAATACAAAAAAATGATGTCCCTGAAGCATTACAAGGTTATACAATTTTAAATATTAAAACTGCCTCTTTACTTGGAACAATGCCAAGTGGAGAAAGTAAAGTTCAAAAAATGATTGATGAATTAAAAACGAAAGAAAAAATTATTTTGTTTATCGATGAAATTCACATGTTAATAGGATCGACTGAAACATCATCACTGGACTTTGCCAATATTTTTAAAGAGGGGTTGGGTAGAGGAAGCATAAAAGTAATTGGTGCTACTACGACAGAAGAGTATGAAAGATATATTTTAAGAGATAAAGCATTTACAAGAAGATTTCAAAAAATTGAAGTTCCTGAACCAAGTAGAGAAGAAACAATAAAGATAATGATGGGAACACTTCCAAAGTTTGAAAAACAAACTGGAAGAAAAATGAAATATACACCATTTAT
>JAEEGL014384405.1_pt1 | contig 22155 bp, 11 predicted proteins | sample 9134231 | NCBI WGS metagenome assembly JAEEGL01 (sample SAMN16246548, study PRJNA631951) | gut metagenome | biome: gut microbiome; feature: rumen; material: fiber-attached | host: Bos | place: Iran: Karaj | collected 2018-10 | reverse complement strand
GTCTCTCCCTGCAGGTCTGTGCCGGGAGTCGGCGAGGCGTTCGCCGCGAGCACGGTCCCTTTCTTTCTGCCGTGCGGCGCCGCGAGCCTCCTCGGCGCCCATTCGAGCTGTCTGCCGAACGTGCTGACGCCTCCGGGGAACCGGTATCCGTTCCGTCCGTCGAGGGTCGAGCAGATATCGGCGAAATCGGACAGCAGCCGCCTGCAGAGGCCGTCGGCTTCGTCGCTGTCGTTGCCGTAATACTTGTATTTGTTCATCACGTAACGGCGCAGGGGCTCGTTTCCCTCCCAGTCGTCGCGAAGGACCGCGGCGAATTCGCCGAGCGTGAGTTTTTTCTCTTCGAAGACGAGGCGCTTTATCGCGTAAAGACCGTTCACCGTGTCGGCGAGACCGCCGAGGTGAGGCGAGACCACGTTGTAGACCGGTCCGCCCTCGAGATAAGACAGCCCTTTTTCGATACAGCCCTCCTCGAACAGGGATACCGCCGTGCAGGGCCTGTCGGGCGCCCACGTCCACGGATCGGACGAGACGAAACGTCCGCCGACCTCTCTGCAAAGGCCGTCGAGAAACGCCCCGAGGTCCCCGATATACGCCCGGTAAAGCGATTCGAAGTCCTCGAAGTCGACCCCGGGAGAATAATCTTTTAAAGTTTCGTGCTGAAGGAGTCCGAAAGCGTCGAACGGGATATACCTGAAGAACGTTTTGCCGGGGATCTGGACCTCCCAGCATCCGTCGTTCGCGAACCGTCTCGCGTCGTCGACCGGATACCCGTACGAGACGAGCGAATCGATGACGAGATCCTCGTTATAGACGGCGAGCACGCCGCCTCCGTATCTCATGACCTCCGCCACGCGGCGGACGAGTTTTTCGTCGGACGAGGCGTTCAGCCTGACCGTCGTCGGAAAGTCGCTTATACCGAATTCCTCGATGATATCGAGAATGAGATACGTCACTTCGTTCGTGACGTCGCGGCCCTCCTCGTCGACGCCTGAGATAACTATATTCTGATAATGCTGCGCGTCGCCCGAGCCGTAATTGCCGCCGCAGATCCATTCGCACCCCTTTATGAAAAAGTGAGCGAGGATCTCGCGGGCTTCGCCGAGCGTCAGAGCGCCGCTTTCAAGATCGTTTTCAAGATACGGGCCGAGAAGAACGTCGATCCTTCCGAGGCCCGGCCAGTTGCCGCAGAGGCGCAGAAAAGCGAAACAGAACCAGAGGGACGAGACCGCCTCTCGAAAGCTTCGCGCCGGCTTATGCGGCACTCTTTCGAGCGCCTCGCAGTTTTTTCGGTATCCGGGTCTGTCCCGGAGCGCGTCGAGATATCTTTTATGCCAGATATCGAAACTGTCGAGAACGGAGATGCAGCTCTTCGCGAACGGTTCCCTGTCCGTTCCCTCGTACTTTTCCGCCGCCGCGAGCGCTTTTTCCCTCACGCTGTCGAGCCCTTCGTTCACCGCGGTGAAAAAATCGACGGTCAGATGGCTCACGCTTTCGAAAACGGGCGCGCCGCCGTATTCGCACGGAACGACGTGACGTATCGCGTCTCCGAGCGATGCGGAACCGCTGATCAGCTCGCCCTCGCATATCCTGACGGGGGCCTGCTCCGCGATCGTCCGGATCGCCGCGTCGTATCTTTTCAAGGGGTCGTCAAACGCGCCGGTCAGAGTCACCGACGGTGTTTTCTTCGCTTCAAGACCGTATTTGTGTCCGAGCGACTCGTAAGCAAAGAGGCGTGTGGCCTCCGAGCATCTGACCGGTCTTTTCGCGCCGTTGACAGACGGAAATACCATATCCGATCCCCCCGTTGATAAGCGTTTCGGTTCTGAAAAATTATACCACGGCACCACGCGGCCGGTCAAGAAAGGCCGCCGTTACGGGACGAGAGCAAACGTGAGCTTGCCCGTCGTGACGTCCGCGCCCGTCAGCCGTACTCTCACCGTGTCGCCGAGACGGTATCTTTTCTCTCCCGCGACGATCTCGGCGCCGTTTTTCGCCGCTTCGGCTCCCTCGGGAAATTCCGTTATCGGGACGAGCCCCTCCGCGGTATTGGAAAGTCTGACGAACAGTCCGAAAGGCGTCGCCGAACTGACGGCGGCGTCGAACTCCCCGCCGATCTTCCCTCTCATGTACTCGGCTATGAAGAGGGACTCTATCTGCCTCTCGGCGGCGACGGCGCGCATCTCGCGGTCGGTGCTGACCGCCGCGGCGTCGGTAGACTCCTTCGTCCGTTTCGCCGCCGCGCCGTCCGGGGACGCGCCTGTACTGAGCATCCCGCCCGCGGCGAATGCGGCCGCGGAGAGTTCTCTGTGGATGAACAGATCGGGATATCTTCTTATGGGCGATGTAAAGTGGCAGTAAAGGTCCGCTCCGATGCCGAAGTGACGGCCGGGGGAGGGAGAGTATTTCGCCTTCATCATCGAGCGCAGAACGATCCCCGAGACGGTGTCGAACACGCCCTGTCCCATCGCCTCCGCGTCCTTCAGGATCTCGGATATCGGTCCGTACGAGGAACGTGCGGGGACTCTGTCGACCCCGTGCGGGTCCACGCCGATAACGGCGAGAGCGCCGGCGAGATCGGAGAGCTTTTCGGCCGACGGCTCCTCGTGGACGCGGTACACGAACGGCAGACCGTTTTCCGTTCCGATCGACGCCGCGGCGATATTCGCCTCGAGCATGAACTGCTCGATGATCCGCTCCGTTTTACCGCGCTCGATACGCACGACGTCGACGGGAGAACCGTCCTCTCCGAGCACTATCGCAGCCTCGTCTTCCGCGAGCTCGACGGCGCCGTTCGCCGTCCTTTTCTTCTTCAGAAGGCAGGCGAGTTCCCACATGAGAGAGAGCGTATCCGCCACGGCGGAGTATTTTTCAAAGAACGGGGACTCCTTCCCCGATCCGAGCACGTCGTTCGCCTCGGAGTAAACGCCCCGGAGCGACGATCTTATGACCGACGGGAACAGGGACGCCTTCACCCTCTCGCCTTTTTCGTTGAGCGTGACGGTAACGGAGAGCGTATATCTCTCTTCGCCGCCTGAGAGCGAGCAGCAGCCGTTCGACAGAACGACCGGAAGCATCGGCACGACCTTGTCGGTGAAATAGACCGACGTGCCTCTGTCTCTCGCGTCGCGGTCGAGCGCTCCGCCCTCCCTGACGTAGTGAGAGACGTCGGCTATGTGGACGCCGAGTTCGTATCCGCCCTCTATCCGTTTCAGCGAGACGGCGTCGTCGAGGTCCTTCGCCCCCGCGCCGTCGAGCGTGAAGATCAGCTCGTCCCTCAGGTCGACTCTTCCGTCCGGTACGACTTCCTCGCGGGCAGCTTCTTCGGCTTCCGCCTCCGCCTCGCGCGAAAAGACGGTCGGGATCCCCGACGCGTCGAGGACCGCGTCGTAATTCGCGTGCATCTCCTCCGCCGCGCCGTAATTCTTCGTGACGACGCACGGGAGAGGCGCTTCTCTTTTAAGGGTCAGCGGATCGTATTCGTCCGCTCGGCGCGAGGACCGCTCGAAACAGTCTTTGCCGACCGGAACGGCGAGAACGAGGTCGCCCGCCTCGAACGGCACGCCGCCCTCGACGCGGAAAGTGACTCTCAGCTTCGCGTTTTTCGGTTTGATATAAAAGCGCGCGCCGACGGGAACGGCGACCCCGGCGACCGATCTGTTCGTCCGTTCGTCGAACGAAACGACCTCGCCCTCGGTCCTCGTCCCCTCCGAGCGGCGGATCGCTACTGCGACGAGATCGCCCGTCATCGCGCCCGCCGTGGCGTCCGGCGGAATGAAGACGTCCGCCCGGCCCTCGCCTTCGACGCGGCAGAATCCGTATCCGTCTCCGCTGTAATCGAAAACGCCGTGAACGACCGGGTAATCCTCTCTTCTTTTTCTCTGCGCCTTCGGCTTTCTGCGGTCGGACGCGAGAGTCCTCGCGGCGCCGCGGGCGCTCCTTTTTTTCGCGCCTCTGTTGCCGTATTTTTCTTTTCTTCCTCTTTTGCTTTTCATTTTTTCCTTTCGATATGCAAAGATAAAGGGCAGCCGCCGTCACGTGACCGCGGGTGCCCTCATCGTAATTCCGTATGCTGTTTGCCGGACCCTTATCAGTTTCCGGTCTCGGTCTCGGTCCCGGACTCAGTCGCAGATTCTGTCGCGGGTTCCGTTTCCGTTCCGCTTTCCGTCACGCCCCCGGCAGGCTCGGTAACGGCCTCGGGATCCGCGGGCTCGGACGAAGAGTCAACGGTCGTGACGGGAGTCGTCTCCTCCGCGGGCTTAGTGTCTCCGCCGCCCTGGCCGAGATACATCACGAGAACGAGTACGACGAAAATGACGGCGACGACCGACGTGAGAACGGAGAGTTTCTTATCGAGCGTGGTCGACTTCGACTTGCCGAAGAAAGACTCGGACGCGCCGGCGATGGTACCCGACAGATTGTGATCCTTTCCGTGCTGCATAAGGACGGCGATTATCAGAAACAGCGCCGCTACGATGAGAATAATGCCTATTGCAAGTTCCATGGGTGATGAGCCTCCGAATATATTTGTGTGATTCAATGCGATCTGTTCCGGGTCCCGAAAAAACCCGTAAGTAGGATTATACCATAAAGGAAATTGCTTTGCAAGAGAAATTTCAAATTATTTCCGAAAAAGCGCCGATGATCAGTTGAATTCGGGGAACGTGATGCCCGAAGACCAGGTGACGGAAGGATCCACGAAGCATCCGTTGACCGACAGAGCGAGATGAACTCCGCCGTAGACCATATCGGTAAGGCCGGTCGAACCGGCGTGTCCCACCGTGGCTCCTTTTTCGACGAAATCGCCCTCGGAAACGGACGTATCGCTGAGATTCCAGTACCACGTCTTGACGCCGTAACCGTGCGAGATCACGACGATCCTGCCGGTGAACGCGGTCTCGCCGACGTATGCGACGGAGCCGCTGTTGAGCGCGGATACGTCTGCCGCCCAGCCGTACTGTACGTCGATCCCGTTGTTGTCAAAGCTGTTTACGGCAGTACCGGTCTCTCCTGACGGATTGACAAGGACCAGGCTTCCGAAGCTGCGTATCACCCAGCTCGTATAACTCTCGCCGCCGGAGAGGAAATTCCCGTCAAACTTCTTGCCTGCGATATCGGTCTTCGCAAGTTCTTCCACAAGAGTCTCAAACTCCGTTTTCGCGGCTTCGGACAGGCACTCCGCCTCTTTTTCCGCCGTTACGTTCATAGCCGATTCGGGGCGGAACAGGTTCGTAACGTTGACAAGAAGGGTCTGAGAGGCGCCGGATGAGGTAAAAGTGAACTTATACGCGCCGTCGGGGATCACCGGTACCGGGACGATCGCCCGTACCAGACCTTCTTCCTGATAAAACTTCGGGGCGAATTTTTCAGGCCAGGTGAATTCAACGTCCGATTCCACGGTCAGCGTTACAGACGCGGGATCGGCAACGTTTTTGCCGGTGACGGTCAGGAATCCTCCGCTGACGACCGTGTCAGCCGACAGACGGAAGGACGGAGAAGGAGATATCTGCGCTCCGAACGAATAGACAGCCTCGCCGGAGTAATTGCGGCTCTCGTCCTCGTACCACTTTGAAGTGACTTCGACGAAGACCGTCTTTTCCGAGTCGACGGAGAAGGAACCGAGGTTCGACTTCTGATCGTCGAAGATCACTTCGCCGCTCGAATCGGTGACCTTTACTCCGAAATAGTCGGGCTCGGTCTCATATGAGAGAGCGAAAATGACGTCTTCCGTGAAATTCTGCTCCGCGGTGGAGACGACGCCCGTGACGTCGGATACTATCGCGTCTCCGCGGAAGTTCTTGTAAGTCCACGACGCCTCGCGCGGGGCGACCTCGTACGTGCCCGAAAGCATCAGCGCCGGAAGAGAGGAATTTTCGTAATAGCAGCGCGCGAGATCGGACGAAAGGAATTCCGCCGCGTCGTCCGGCCCGAGCTGGTAACTCTTGCCGTCCGGTCCGAACAGATAGCAGAGGTTCGGATCCATCGAGAAATAATATCTGTATTCCTCGCTCTTGACGTTCGTCGAGATCGTCACGAGATACGCTTTATCCTGAAGGACCGTGTCGGGGACCGCGATGATCTCCGTCTTGTGAGAGTTGAGGCGGAAGAACAGCGCTATCACCTCGTCGGTGCGCTCTTCGGACACTCCCCTGTCAAACGTCGTGACGACGCCGTCGACGTCCTCGATGACGATCTTCGTTACGTCCTTCTCTCCCGCGGGAGCGTATTTGACGTGCGAATAGTTTGCTATCGCGATCACGGTCGGGATCACGAGGATCACTGCGCACAGCAGGATTATCGCTGTTTTTTTCATGCCGGTCTCCTATCCGCCGTTTAACGGCTCAAGCCCCGGCAGCCTCGTTTGACTGCGGGACGGAAATTGTCGGGAAAAGACTATACATAATTATTATACATAAAATTCAAAAAAAATCAAGAGTTCGGGTCGTCCGTCACCCGTTCTCAGACTCTTTCAGCATGGAGATCACCGCGTCGATATCCGACTTTGCGAGGTCCTTGAAGTTCCTCGACGCGTTTTTGACGATTTCTCTGGTCCCGTCGTAATTCTCCATGATCTCGTCTATCGCTCCGAGCAGCGACCGGTCAGTGACGTCGGGCACGCGGAAAAGGTATTTCTGTTCCGCGCGTTTCATTATCGAGTCGATCTTGGGGTCGAGCGAGAGCCCCACGAGCGGGACGAGGGCGTCGATCGCGTAAATGAGCATGTGAAGTCTCATTCCGACGACGAACTTCGCGCCTCCGTTCAGGATCCCGAGCAGCTCCGCGCCGTCCGCCGGAACGGCGACGACGCTGTCGACGCCGTATTCCTCCTTCATGATCCTCGCCGTTATCTTCGAGACCTCGAGGTCGAGACCCGGCTGCATCACGATGAACACGGGCAGAAGCGAGTATTTCTTCGACGCCTCCGCGCACGCCGACGCGACCGCGCGGGTGAGATCCTCCTCGCTGTATTCTTTCTTCTGCGATCCCTCGAACCGTCTGACCGAGACCGCGAAGAACGGAACGCCGCGCGGTATCCCGAAACGGTGAAGAACGCTTCTCAGTCGTTCCTCTGAGCACGGAGCGAGCATAAACGCGGGGTCCGCGGTACAGCGGACGTTTTCGACGTTCACGCCGATCGAGGCGAGTTCCTGCCGCGATTCCTCGTCGCGGACGGTCACGGCGTCCGCACGGCCGACCGTCTTCGCGGTGAGCCGTTTGTTCCTGTCGGAGAAGATCACCCCGACGCCGTTTGCGAAAATATACGTTTTCATTCCCATGCGGCGGGCCAGATTCACGATAAAGGCGTAGTAAACGAGGCTCCGTTTGCTCGTGCTGTCCTGAAAGAGGCTTCCGCCTCCGGAGATCAGAAGCTTTCCTCTCCTCATCTCCCTCATGACGGCGGGAACGTTCAGCCTCTTTATGCAGCGCACGCCGAATCTCTTTTTATCCCTGCGCGGGTTGTTGGTGAGGACGGATATCTTTACGTCCGGATCCTCCGCGGCGAGCGATGTCACGACGGTCTCGAGGATCGAGTCGTCGCCCATGTTGCCGAATCCGTAATAACCGCTTATCAGCACGTCCGCGGGACCGCGGAAGGGCTTCGGATCGCGCACGACCCTCTCGTAAACCTCGAGGCAGTCGTCCGCCATCCGCCTGACGCCGTAATATTTGTTTATGGTGTCGTTTCCGTACTGTCCGACCGTTTCCCGTTCGCCGTCGCTCATACGGAGCAGGCGGACGACGTCGGCCTCTATTTTTTCCTCCGTCGCGTCCCCTTTTTCACGGCAGCAGAAGTTCGTGTCCAGAGCGTCGTCGAGCTTGTCCCCGCCGAATATGCCGAGATATCCCTGACTTCCTGCGAGAACGACCGGAACGCCGGACGCCATCGCCTCCATCGCGGAGCGGGAGACGCCGACGAAGACGTCAGTCGCCGCCATGAATTTCGGAACGTCCGTGCGCGGGCCCGTCAACGTGACGAGCTCGTACCCTGCGCGGCGGTTGACCTCCGCCGCTTTCTTTTTCAGATCTTCGAAGGCGGTGCCTCCGCCCACGACGACGATCTTAGCGTCCGGGACCGCCCCGGCGATCCTCTCGGCCCGGGCGACGAGCATGAAAGCGACGTGAGCCGTTTCCTTGTCGATACGGCCGAGATACAGAACGCGCTTTTTGCCTCGGCCCATGATATCCTCGACGTCGGACGTGTCGGTGTCGCGCGAGAATTTCGCCGTGTCGATGCCGTTTATCGTGACGGTGATCCTGTTTTCCGGGATCTTGTAGTACTTGATGAGGTAGTCTCTAATGTCGTCGCTCACCGCGAGGGAGTATTCGCCCCAGCGGGAGAGGATGCGCCACAGAAGAGAGTGCTTGAACACGCCGTGCGTCGTGGAGACGAACCGGAAGCCCATCTTTTTGTGAAGGATCGAGCAGAGGAACGCGGGGATCCTCGCGTGGGCGTGGACGACGTCGTATTTCTCCTCTTCGATCAGCTTCTGAAGACCACGGTACGCCCGGTAGGCGGAGTGTATCATCTTCGTGTTGAGAGGAAGTTCGACGTGGCGCGCTCCGCACGCGACGAGTTCCTCAACGTACGCGCCGCCGTTGCTTGCGACGGTCACGTCGTGACCGCGCGCGCACAGCTCGCGCGACAGCTCGAGGATGTGAGTCTCGGCGCCGCCGATATCCATCGCCATCGTCGTCATAAGTATCTTCATTTTCCGCACTTCCTTTCGGTGTGGATCGGTCGTTATCTGCGTTTTTTACCGCCGCCCGTTTTCCTCGGGCGCGGTCTTTTGTTCCCGCCCGGCGCGGGTTTCTTTTTTCTGCCGAGGAGTTCGTCAAGGCGCGCTTTCCCGTTCTCAGAACAGTAATTCGCGGCCTCTCTTACCTTCGCCGCGTTCTCCGGCCTGCGCCACTGAAGCAGCGCCCTCTGGACGTTCTTCTCGCGGCGGTCGGTCGTGACGTATATCTTCTTTCCCGTAAGGGGGTCGATCCCCGTGTAGAACATCACGGTGGACACGGTCCCCGGCGTGGGATAGAAATCCTGCACCTGATCCGGGTCGAGCCCGCGCTCCTTCATGTAAAGGGCGAGGGAGACCGCGTCGTCCGTCGTGCTGCCCGGATGGCTCGACATAAGGTAAGGCACGAGATACTGCTCTTTCCCCGCCTTCTTCGAGATCGCGTAGAACTTTTCCGAAAACGCGTCGTAAGAGTCGATCTTCGGCTTGCCCATGGCGGCGAGCACGCGGTTGCTGCAGTGCTCCGGCGCGACGCGAAGCTGACCGGACACGTGATCCCTCACGAGTTTCTCGATGAACGCGCCGCTCTTCTCGCACATGGCGTAATCGTACCGCACGCCGGAGCGCACGAACACTTTTTTGACGCCCGGCACCTTTTCCGCGAGGCCGAGCAGTTCGGTGTATTCCGAGTGATCCGCGTCGAGATTCGGACACGGAGTCGGCGTCAGGCACCGTCTGCCGCGGCACATGCCCGCGGTCAGCTGTTTTTTGCACGACGGGTGTCTGAAGTTGGCGGTCGGGCCGCCTATATCGTGGATATATCCCTTGAAATCGGGGCGCGCGGCGAGTCTTTCGACCTCGGCGATCACCGATCCGATACTTCTTGAAGTGACGACGCGTCCCTGATGGTACGCGATCGCGCAGAACGAGCAGGCGCCGAAGCACCCTCTGTTGTGCGTGACCGAAAACTTCACCTCTTCGATCGCGGGGACTCCGCCGTCCCTATCGTACGACGGATGAGCGTCGCCGACGTACGGCAGAGCGTAAACCTCGTCGAGTTCCTTCGTTTCAAGCGGGGGCTGAGGCGGATTGACGACGAGCATCCTGTCGCCGTAATACTCGACGACCGCCTTTCCCGTGACATGATCGTTGTTGTCGTACTGGACTTTGAAAGCGCGGGCGTACGTCTCCTTGTCGGAAGACAGTTTTTCGAAATCCTCTCCGACCGGTTCTCCGGAGGGAGAATACCCCTCCGCCGGTTCGTAGAAGATCCTGTCGCCGCGGCGGCACACGTAGGCCGTCCCGCGGACGTCGCGGATCTTGCCGACGGGAACGCCCCGGTCCAGAAGCTCGGCGAGTCGGACGACCGCCCTCTCGCCCATTCCGTACATAAGGATATCGGCGCGGGAATCGAGAAGGATCCCGCGTCTGACTTTATCGCTCCAGAAATCGTAGTGGGCGCATCTTCTGAGCGACGCCTCGAGCCCTCCGACGAGGATCGGCACGTCGCCGTACGCCTCTCTTATCCTGTTGCAGTAGACGATGACCGCTCTGTCGGGCCTCTTGCCCGGCTTGCCGCCGGGAGAATAGTAATCGCGGTCGCGTCTGTGGCCGGTCACGGAAAAATGAGCGACCATCGAGTCGACGTTTCCCGACGAAACGAGAAAGCCGAGACGCGGTCTTCCGAATCGTTTGAAATCCTCGGCGGAGGTCCAGTCGGGCTGCGCGAGGACCGCGCAGAGAAAGCCGTGCGCCTCGAGAACGCGGGTGATGATCGCCGCGCCGAACGACGAATGGTCGACGTAGGCGTCGCCGCTCACGTAGACGAAATCCGGTACGTCGAACCCTCTTTCTCTGACCTCTTCGGGGGTCGTCGGAAGAAAACCGTTCATCTTCTCCGTCCTCCGCGGCGGAGCGCCCTCACTCCGTCCGTCAGCGCCGCGACAAAGGCGTCGATATCGTCCTCGGTGTTCGTGTGGGAAAGACTGACCCTTATCGACGAGTCGATCTCGGCGTCGGTCGCGCCGAACGCGGCGAGCGCGTCGCTCTTCTTTTTCGAATAAGCGGAGCACGCGGAACCCGCCGAAACGCAGATATCCCTGCCGGACAGATAGTTGAGCATCGTTTCGCTCCGTATCCCCGGCAGAGTCAGGTTGACTATGGCGTCCGAGGGGACTGCGGGCCGTTTGACCGCTACGCCCGCGGACGCGAGCGAAAAGAGGCCCTCGTCGAGTCTTTTGCGAAGGCGTGCCACGGTCCCGGCGTTTTTGTCAAAACCGTTTTTCGCCGCTTCCGCCGCCGCGGCGAAAGCCGCGATCGAAATAAGGTTTTCGGTCCCGGAGCGCAGACCGCCCTCCTGTCCGCCTCCCGGAAGGAGGGGCGCGATATTCTTTCTTTTTATCGTCCCTGCCGAGACGAAGAGCGCGCCGGCTCCGCGCGGAGCGTGGATCTTGTGCGCGCTTACCGACAGCGTGTCCGCCCCGAGCGAATACGGAGTGAATCTTATCTTTCCGAATCCCTGCACCGCGTCGCAGTGGGCGACGGCGTCGGGGAAACGGGCCTTGACGGCAGAGAACGCGGAGGCGACGTCGTATACCGCTCCCGTCTCGTTGTTGACGAGCATGAACGCGGCGGTGACGACCGTCCCGCCGGTCCTTTCGCACTCGTAGAGAACTTCTTCAAGGCGCGCGGCGTCGAGGACTCCGCCCGCCGTGGGGATCTTCTCGACGCGGCATCCGTCCGCAGACAGAGACGCGGCGGCGCGTGAGACGGACGGGTGCTCCCCGTCGCCGATCAGCACCCATTCGGATCCGTCGCCTTTTCTTTTTTTCGATCTGTACGAGCCGATGACGGCTGTACAGTTTGCCTCGGTGCCCGACGCGGTGAAGACGAGCGCGTCGCCCGAGCCCCGTCTGATCCCGAGCGCGTCGGAGACGGTCTCGCGGCACCGCGACAGAAGGCGCGAGGCCTCCGCTCCCGCTTTGTGGACCGAGGACGGGTTGCCGTAGATCTCCACGGCGGCGGCGAGCGCCTCTTTTGCCTCGCGGCAGACCTCGGTCGTGGCGGCGTTGTCAAGATAACGGATCATTTTCCGAACCTGAAATTCGAGATCATCGAGGCCACTTCATCCAGATGGCCGTCCCACCTGTCCGCCGTTGCGCCGTACGTGATTATGTAGATGACTCCGCTCTTGATCGCGGCGACCTGCGTGTATTTGAACGAGGTGCCGTCGAAATCGCCGGAGTACACGTACTTCTTTGCCGCCGCTCCGCTGAGTTCCGTTTCCTCGCCTTCGACGGACAGCTCAAAATTCTGATAGAGCGCTTTCAGTTCGGAAAGGCCCGACTCCCACCAATCGTCGACCGTCGAGTCGGTGTACTGCATCTCGCCCGTCATTACCATTATGAACGATCTGTCCGTCCCCGAGCAGTACGCGCGGGTACTTGCGTTCTGCGTGTCGATGCTCCAGCTCTCCGGAACGTAGAACGTATACGTCGCGAGTTCCGGGTCCGAGGCGAGTTTCATCCCGTCCGGGACGGTGGGATCTTTTTTCGAACAGCCCGCGAGGACCGCAGCGGCGATCGCGAGGACCGCGATGATGGAGATGATCTTTTTCGTTTTCATTGCCGGTACCGTTCCTTTTCAGTTTTTATTTATCCCGTTCGCGGCGGCTGCGCGCCCTCGCGAACGACTCGTCTCTGTCCGATCTGAAGAGATATATGGCGAGAGGGATCAGAACGATCCCCGCGGCCACGGGCGCGTAGACGATCCTTTTATCGAATTCTTTTTCGGGTCCTTTTCCGTCCTGCGGCTGCCCGTCGATCGGCAGGGAGCCTTCAGCCTCCGTTCTGCCGTGAGCGGTTATGCCGAAAACGTCCGCCGTCGCCGTACCCTCCGAGCGGATGAGCACGGAGACCCATTTTATGCCGCCCGTCCCCGGAAGATCTCCGAGGTCGCAGACGACGCGCCGTTCTCCCGCGTTATCGGGGCAGTCGAGGACGTACTCGACGTTGCCGCCGTCCGTCCCGAACATGAACGTGACGACCGCTCCGGTCTCCGACGAGACCGCGAGGTCGAATTCGACGAGCGGGAACCGGGAGAAGTTTATCTCATCGGCGAAAGACCTGAGGATGATGCCGTGCGACGACTCCGCGTCGAGCGTCGCGCGCAGGACGCGTTCTCCCGATCTGCCGGCGTAGAACGCTGTGCCGAACGAGCCGATGCCGCTTCCCGCGACCCAGCCGCCGGTCGAATACGATTCTCTGAAATCCCAGAGGACCGCGCTCGATCTGACGAGCGGTTCGACCTCGGAAAAGCCGACCGTATCGCGCGCTCCGCCGCCCGCCCCGCTTTCACGGAGGATCGAGTAGTCGAGCAGCCCCGATCCCGAAACGGACGGCACGGAGAGGATCACGGCACGCGAGCCCGCCTCTCTTCCCTTTGCGCACAGATCGAGGAATATCCGCGCCGCGTCGGGCGCCGTTTTGCCCTCCGGCGTCAGAAGAAGCGCCGAAAACGACGGAGACGCCGTTCCGTTTGCGCGGGAGGCGGTGACGGCGGCGTCGAGCCCGTCGAAGGAACTCTCGCCGGTCACCGTGAGCAGCGACCACGGGATCTGCCCTATCTGATAAAGCGACTCCGCGACGAACGCCGCGAAGATCTCTCCGTCCTCTCCGCCTCCGAGTCCCGCGACGGGGACCGTGACGGTAAACGATCCGTTGTACTCCGACGCCGCGGCGTACGTCAGCCGCGCGAGAAGCGCGGCGCAGCAGGCGTCTTCCCAAAGCGGTCCGTCTCCCTTCAGATCGGGGATGACGATCGAAGACACGTTGTCGTATCTCCCGCAGAAGAACGAGGTCAGGGCGAGGTAAAGGCCGAGCCCTCTCGGGTCGTCGCCGTCCTTCGCCGCGTCCTTTCCGAACCACTTCGAGACGTCGCCGACGGTGAACCGCAGATAAACGCCGATCCCCGACGCCTCGTAGAACTCCATTTCGGCGTCGAGTCCGCGCACGTATTCGTCGTTGAGGTAGTAGGTCTCCGAATCCCTGATCGCGGCGAGTCCCGTCGCGAGAGTGCGGCCTCCGCCGGTCAGTCTGTCGAGTTCGACGTCGACGACCGCCCTGTTCATCCCCGCCTCGAAAACTCCGGCGGGTTCGGCGCCGTAAAGGCCCGTGACCGAGGCGTTCCCCTCGGAGGGTTCCGCGCCGGGCAGGAATTGTTTTTCCGTTATCGGCACGCTGCCGTCCTCTTCAAGGACCGAGACCCAGAAATAATTCTCTCTGCCCTCTCTCGGGAGCGAGGAGAGCGGAACGGAGAACGAAAAGGCGGATCCCGCCCTTCCCTCCGCGAGCATCACCGCGTCCCCGCCGACGGCGGGAGCGGTGAACAGACCGAGCGTTTTGCCCACGAGTTCCACGGCGGCGCTCTTTTTGAGCTTTCCCTCCGCAGAAAGGACGCCGTCCCTTACCGTGAAATCGATCTCGCATCCCGCGGAATCGACCGTCGGGTCGTGCGTTCCGGTGACGAAATATTCAAGCGACTTGCACGTTACGGGCGAGCCGTCCGGACTCTGGAATGTGAACTTTACCGTCCCGACCTCATCCGACACGAAACGGAAAAGATAAACGTGCTCCCCGGGGAAGATCCGGCGCGTCTGAGAGGACGGCGATCCCGCGCGGACCCGTTCCGTCCCTTTGCCGAGATCCGCGGAGACGTAACCGCCGTTCGAGACGAGCGTCAGAGCGGCGTATCTTACGGGGATCTCTTCCCCGCTGACTTCGGTCTCCGGCAAAGCGGCGGGATCCGCCGCGGCATACAGTTCAGCCTTCCCGCCCGCCGGCGAGATCGATAAGACGCCGTTTTTCAGCGTCATCGTTCCCGCCCCTGCGGAAAGCGAAAGAGAGCTCATGGCCGCGTTCGGTAGTTTGCCGTCCGCGATCCCGAAAAGGCGGGAGAAGACGACCGTACCGGGGTCTTCCCCGGCGTTGTCCCACTCGAAAGTCGCCGTGATACGCCTGACGGAAGAGCGTTCCGAAAGAGGCGTGAGGTCGATGACGACGGTACGGACGGGACCCGAGAGGATCTCGGACCTGAAGCGGAGTATATCGCCGTCCGTATAAAGGGAGACGGTCAGAACGCCGGAGGGAAGCGTTATCCCTTCGGCGGGAGAAATACGAACGTTGACGGCAAGCGCGCCGAACGTGGACAGATCGGCGTCCTCCGTCACGGAGAGCATCGCTTTTCTTTTGGTCCGCGCCGCGCCGTCGTCTCCCTCCGGCTCGCCTGTCAGGACGACCGAGACGGTCCCGCCGTCTTCAGACTTTTCCGCGCTTTCGGCGTCCCCGCTCACGGCGAGAGGGGCGTCTTCCTGCAGAACGGCGGCTCCGTCCGGAACGGCGGCAGGCGTATCGTCGCCGGAACCGAGGATCACGCCCGGCGCGTTTATCGCAGCGCCCTCCGCGGGGAACGCGAAAAGGACCCCGGCGAGAACGACGGAGAAGAGTATTATCGGTAAAAGAAATAAAACGCGTTTCAATCAAGATCACCGGTTTTGTTCGAAAAATGGGGGCTTTGGATTTTGCCCGTAAAGAATATTTTATCACATTAAGATAATTATTTCAATATTACGGTATTTTTCGACTTGCCGCGGCGATCCCGAAAAACGAAAGCGCCCCGCCGTTCTCCCGTGAGAGAGAACGACGGGGTGCGTGATAACTATCTGATCCTGATGACCCCCGCGGTGATATCGTCGTGCGATCCTTCCTCTTTCGCCCTCGCGACTATCCTCCCCGCGAGTTCTCCGGGGTCCGCCCCGGCCGCCGCTCCGTCCGAGAGCATCTCGCACAGCCACGGAGCCTCCTCAAAACTGCGCGTCACCCCGTCGGAGATCATAACGACGGTGTCGCCCGGTTCAAGGTCGAACGATATCATCTCCGCGTCCAGAGCGCGGATGATGCCGATCGGAGCCGTTTTCGACTGAAGGCGGAACAGCCTTCCGTCCCTGACGACGAACGACGGAGCCGCGCCGCTCTTGATGAACCGCGCTCTGCCCGTCAGCAGGTCGATCTCGGCGAGATCGACCGTCGCGGAGCACTCCGTTCCGCGCGCGCGGATCACGGAATTGAGCATCTTGAGCGCGGTCGCCGTCCCCGCGCCGGCCGTGAGGACCGTATCGAGGAACGACGCGCACATCCGCGCAGTGAGACACGCCTCTTTTCCGCTCCCCATACCGTCCGAGATGAGCATATAGAGCCTTTTGTCCTCCGTCTCGAACGTCCTGATAACGTCGCCGCAGACGGCGTTTGCGCCGTCTCTTTCCATGACGGCGGCGGAGTCTCCCGCGGCCGCCGACGCGCCTCCGTGAGACGCGCCGATCTTCGGCAGCGGAACAAGCTCCATATTCACCTCCTCGCCGCTGATGCTGAACGACGGTTCGCCGAATTCGATCCCGCACGTCTCGCTGAACAGTTCTCTGATCTGCTCCGATCCGAGAGCCGTTTTGCCGAGCCTGACTCCCGTCGCGACGACTCTTTTCCTCCTTTTTCCGTAAACCGCCGCACCGTCGGCGTAAAACCCGCCGTCCGGGAGCATCGAGGCGAGGCGGGCCGTGAGTTTTACGTCTGTTCGCGCCTCCTCTCTGTCGTATCTGGCCGCGTCCTTCAGCATCTGTGCCACCGCTTCGTAGTCGGACGCGATGACCGGAGTTCTGTCCCAGACTCTCGACTCAGAGAGCTTTTTCGAATATTTTTCGTTCACGCCGTCGATGATCCTGTCGATGTTGTAGCACCGTTTCGCCATCGCCCGCGACACGGCGGACGCGCTCGCGCGTCCCTCACTTATGAGCTGTCCCGCTATCTCCTCTTTTACGCGCTCCGCGTCGCCTCTCTCCGCCCCGCGGCAGGCGCCGGACAGACCGCACCCCGCGCATACCTCGCCGAACGCCTCCTCGCAGACGGCGCGGACGTCGTCGGGCGAAGGCGAGGTCAGCTCGTCTGATATCCGGTAAAGTTCCTTTGAGACCGCGTGAAGGCCGCGGGACAGATCGGTAAGTTTCTTTTCCGTCGGACCGCCGGCGGTCCCCTGCCCGATCCCGCGGACGCCGTCCGCTTCACGCCGGCGCAAGGGCGCGCGGGGGATCAGACCGAGCGCGACGGCGGGCGTCAGCACTGCCACGGAGACGATCATTTCGGGCAGGACGTCCGAGAGCACGTCGAGTCCTGACTCGAAATACCCCCACAGAACTCCCGCCGCCGCTGCGGAAAAGACCGATCCCGCGTCCGCAAAACGCGTCACGACGCCGCATACGACGGCGCAGAAAGCGATCAGCGCGGCGGCGCCGGGCGAGATCACCGCCCCGCAGACGAACCCCCGGAGCAGACCGCGGAGCGGTCCGCTCTTTCTGACCGAGACGACCGCGACGGCGAAAGCCGCGACGACGCCGAGGTCGACGACGGGTATCCTGATCGCGTAAAAAGCCAGAACGGCGGCCGCGCAAAGAGCGGTCGTCCCCGCCTCCTCAAGCATCGAGTCGCGCACTCCCGACCCGCCGCCGGGACATAGTTTTTCCCAGTGGCGGGACGACGTCGCAAGCCATACGAGCACGGGAGATATCACGGAAGAAACGGCGGCGGAGACGAATCCCGCCGTTCCCGACCCTCCGACCGCGGCGGCAAGCACTCCGCCCGCGAGCGACGCCGCGGACGAGAGCACCATCCTGATATAGACCGACTCGTCGTAAGGGATCGAAACGGCGGAAGCGAGAAGTCCGGCGATCCGCGCGCCGCTCCTCGCGGCTCTTTTTTCCGCAGCGCCGCCTTCCCGCCCGCCCGCGCCGTCGCGGGCGAGGATGACCGAGATCGCCAGCCGCCCGAGAAAGAGAGAAAAAAAGACCGGGATCCCGGCCGCCGCTCCTCCCGTGACGAGCGATCCCGCCGAAACGCCAATAAAAGCCGCGGGAACGGACAGGGGACCGGAAACGGCGCAGATCAGAGCCGCGCCGAACGGCGCGGAACCGAACAGGAACCGTCCTCCGGCAACGGCCGCTCCGATCGCCGCGATCAGGACCGGTCGAACGACTGCCGCCGCTTTCCCTTTCTCCGTTTTTTCGATCCCGCCGTCCGCGCACGGCGCGCCCGCTTCTCTTCTTTTCATCTCTTTCGTCCTTTCAAGTTGTATGCGGGAAAGATTCTATCATCGGGCAGAAGAAAAAAGCGTCGGATCGGGGGCGTCGAGGAAGGGAGGAACGCGTCGGACCGCGGGCGCCGGGGCGTGAGAAGGGTCGGGAACGGGCGACGCGGCGCGCAAGACGCCGCCCGAAGGCGGGAACGGTCGCGGGAAATCGCAGGGAACGGGCGGACGGATGAAAAAAAGAGCGCCGCGGCCGATATTTCTATTGACAAAAAGGCGGTGAGTTTTTTATAATAATTATGGGCAAAAAGCAAACGATCTCTAAAACCGAAAGGAACGCAAAAGATGTATTATATCGGAGTTGACCTCGGCGGCACGAACATCGCCGTCGGCATCGTTGACGAAAACAACAAGATCATAAAGAAAGGCAAGACTCCCACTGCTCCCGAGAGAGGCGCGGACGCGATCGTCGCCGACATGGGGGCGCTCTCGAGATCTCTTCTCGCGGAAGCCGGGATCCCGCTCTCCGAAGTGGCGTGGGCGGGCGTCGCGACGCCCGGCACGGCCGACAGCGACCGCGGAGTCGTCGTTTACGCGAACAACGTCCCGTTCCTCGATTATCCTCTCGCCGCCAATCTCTCCTCGCTTCTCGACGGGATCCCCGTTTACATCGAGAACGACGCGAACGCCGCGGCAAAGGCAGAGGCGATCGCGGGAGTCGCAAAGGACGCGAAATATTCCGTCATGATCACGCTTGGGACAGGTCTCGGCGGCGGTATCGTCCTTGACGGAGAGGTCTATTCGGGCTTCAACTTCGCAGGCGCGGAGCTCGGCCACATGGTCATCAAAAAAGACGGCAGACAGTGCTCGTGCGGAAGGCGCGGCTGCTGGGAGGCTTACTCCTCGGCGACCGGTCTGGTCAACATCACGAAGGACCGCATAGAAGACGCCAGACGCGCCGGAAGAAAGACGGTCATGGAAGACATGATCGGAGGCGATATCAGCGCCGTCAACGCGCGCACCGCGTTCACCGCGATGAAGCAGGGCGACGAAGTCGCCGCCGAAGTCGTGGACGAATATATCGATTATCTCGCCTGCGGACTCGGGAACATCATCAACATCTTCCAGCCCGAGATCGTCTCGATCGGCGGAGGCATCTGCGGCGAGGGCGATTACCTCCTCAAGCCGCTTCGCGAGAAGGTGTTCTATAAGGAAACGTACACCAAAGAGGGCACGCCGCAGACCGAAGTTGTCGTCGCCGAACTCGGCAACGACGCCGGCATCATCGGCGCCGCCGTCCTCGGAAAATAATTTTTAAGACTTCCGCCGGGCGTTCGTCTGAACGCCCGGCGGTTTTTTGTTTTCTGACAGAGATCGTGTTTTGCGGTGTTTATGGTTTTCCCCTCGCGGGCTATCTGAAGCACATAAACCGCGCTCGCGCAGCGAATGGTATGGACAGTGCTCCTGCTGGATGCACTCTTTTTTTCTCTAGAGAAAAAAAGCCTGCGCTGAAAAAAAGAGTCGCCCGGAAGAGGGAGGAGGTTTCGCATGAGGTCGCAAGCGACCTCGCTCATACCCTCCCTCCTCCGGACCTCCTCCTCCCTCCCGTCGCGGGGGAGTTTTCTCTTTTTTGAAGTCACTTTCGCGCAGTATCGTTTGATATGATCGTTCTCAAGCGAAAAGATCAAGCGACCGACAAAACCGTCGGTATCTGCAACGTGCGCAAAAAGGATCAGCACGAATCGCCGACACCGCCTCGTCTCGCCGAAAGTCTTGATTGTTCTGAATATCACGCTGAACGAGAAAAAAAAGGAATTAATATATCTCACTTCGCGACGGTGTTGATAAAACACGGTGGTTATGTCGCGAGGTGGGAGGGGAAGGTCCTTGGGCGGGCTCGCCGAGCGCCGCCGGGGGCGGGTGAAGCGATGGCAAGACCGGAGCAGCGGTCGAAATCGCGCGACGCGTCAGCGGAGCCTGCGATTTCGGGAACCGCAATCCGGGCAGGAGGTTTGTGAAGGGGCTTGCGGCTTTATGAAAGCCGCGTCAAAGCCCCTGAACAGGTCCCTCCCTCGCCCTTCTTTGCCTTGCAAAGGCAAAGAAGAACGACATCTTTTTTCGGTGAAGCATTTTTTCTCTAGAGAAAAAAAGAGTGCAAACAAGTAAAACGCGGTTTGTTCACGGTGACCGCGGTAAAATTCTGCGGATGCGTCTAAGGACGGAACGCAGAATTTTATCCTGTTTGATCTGTTGCGCAGCAACAAGAGCAAACAGATTTATGCGCTTCAGACGGCCCGCGAGGGGTAACGCTATAAATTACGCGACTCGAAATTCCTTCCCGGATGGCATATCTCTTTGCCGTTCCGGCAAAGAGCGGGATGCCTCCCTACGGCTTACATATGAAGAAGCCCCCGCGTTTTTGAGCGGGGGTCATTGAGCTTTTCACGTTCATTTTATCATTTCGATCAGATCGTCCTCGGTGATCACGGGGACGCCGAGGGAGTTCGCTTTCGTGAGTTTGGAACCGGGATCTGCTCCGGCGAGAACGTACGACGTCTTCGAGGACACCGAACCCGTCACCTTGCCGCCGTTCTTCTTTATCAGCTCCGTCGCCTCGTCTCGCGTCATCGTCGGCAGCGTTCCGGTGAGGACGAACGTCAGCCCGCCGAGTTTGTCCGAGCCGCCCGTCTCCTCTTCCGCTCCCGCCGTCTTTTCCGTCACGACGCCCGCGGCGGCGAGTCTGTCGTAAAGCTCGCGCACTCCGGGAGTCGAGAAGAACTCCGTGACCTTCGTCGCGGTCGCCTCGCCCATGTCGTAGATCTTTACGATATCGGGAACGGTCTTTTCAAACAGCGGGCCGATCCCGCCGAACTCGTCGATGAGCGCTTCCGCAGCCGCCTCTCCGACGTGGCGGATGCCGAGACCGTAAAGGACTCTTGCGGGTCCGCGGCTCTTCGACGCCTCGATCGACGCTATCGCGTTCTTCGCAGACTTTTCTCCCATGCGTTCCAGCGCGGCGATCTGTTCTTCTTTAAGATAATAGAGATCGGCCGCGTCGTTTATCAGCCCCTCCTCGAGCAGCTGACGGATCAGCTTCGGTCCGACGCCCTCGATATTCATCGCGCCGCGCGAGACGAAGTGGATGAGCCTTCTCTCCCTCTGCGCCGGGCAGAGCGGATTGACGCATCTGATCGCGCCGCCCTCCTCGGCTTCCGCGTCGGGATCGTCCTCTTCGGGGTCTTCGGTGTCCCAGACGAGCCGCCCGCCGCACGACGGACACCTCTCCGGGAAGCGAAACGGGACTTCGCTCCCGTCGCGGTCGGCGGGAACGGACGCGACGATCTCGGGGATGATGTCGCCCGCTTTCTGAACGATGACGCTGTCGCCGATCCTGACGTCCTTCGCCTTTATATTGTCGATGTTGTGGAGCGTCGCGCGCGTCACCGACGTTCCGGCGAGGCGCACGGGCTCGAGCACCGCGGTCGGAGTGAGGACGCCCGTCCTTCCGACGGCGATCTCGATATCGACGAGTTTAGTCTTTTTCTGCTCGGGCGGGAACTTGAACGCGACCGCCCACTTGGGCGTGCCGGGTCCCTCGCCGAGCGCTTCTCTCATCTCAAGGGAGTCGACCTTGACGACCGCGCCGTCGATGTCGTAGGGCAGCCCCTCGCGCGAGGCGCCGATCCCCTCGACGGCGGCGATTATCTCATCCGGGTCGCCCGTCAGCGCGCGGACGTTTATCACGGGGAAACCGAGTTCTCCCATCCGCCTCACCGTCTCGTCGTGAGAGACCGGAGCGCGCCCGTCCGCCCACAGATCGCCCGTCTGATAGTTGAAAACGAAAATATCGAGGATCGAAAGCGCTCCGCGGTCCGCTTTGAGACGGCGGAGCGTTCCGGCCGCGGCGTTGCGCGGGTTAGCCCAAAGTTTTTCGCCGGTCTCTTCCCTCTCGCGGTTGATCGCCTCGAAATTCCCGCGCGGCATATAGACCTCTCCGCGGACGGTGAGATCGAGTTTTTCGGGAAGCGCGCGCGGGACGCCCGGGATCAGAAGCACGTTTTCGGTCACGTTCTCGCCGACCGTACCGTTCCCGCGCGTCGCGCCTACGGTCAGCCTCCCGCCGGCGTAAGTGAGACCGACGGACAGGCCGTCGATCTTCGGCTCGACGGTAAACTTTATATCCCCCTCGGCGTACCCCGCCTCGGCGAGTTTGTTTTTCGACTTCACGACGAAATCAGAGAGGGACTCAAAGTCGAAAACGTCGGTGAGCGACCCCATCGGGACGGGGGGAGTCCCC
>JAEEGL010620531.1_pt1 | contig 22155 bp, 12 predicted proteins | sample 9134231 | NCBI WGS metagenome assembly JAEEGL01 (sample SAMN16246548, study PRJNA631951) | gut metagenome | biome: gut microbiome; feature: rumen; material: fiber-attached | host: Bos | place: Iran: Karaj | collected 2018-10 | reverse complement strand
TTTAAATTTTTATGATGGAAGAGATATTTTAGAAGATATTATAGAAGAAAGTTGGTCAAATCAATATAAAATAACATCAATTATAAATTCAATACCAAAATTTATAATTGACTATTTAAAAAATAAAATAAATAATAATGAAAAAATAGTTGGTAAATTTTATTTAGACGAAATATATAATTTAGATATTTTAAGAAAATTACCTTTTAAATTTTTTGGACAAGTAAATGAAATAACAATTATGAATGGAAAAAATGAAATAGAAGAAAGTAGATTTTTATTTATAACAGAAAATTTTTTTTTATTATTTATTGATACTGGTTTATTCAATGTAGGTAATATGAAATTAAGTTTTTGGGCATATATTAAAAGTTTAGATACAATTAAACAAACAAGAGGAAGTAATTTATGTGAATTTATATGGAAAGTTAAATTTAATAAGACATTTTCATTAAAAATAAAATCATTTGATGATGATAATATTGTAAATATAATGATGGAAAATTTAAAACATGAAAATATTGATTATAAATTAACTACAAAAAATTTGGGTCCAAAATCAGGTGAATTACCAAAAATTGATATTGAAAAAGTAGAAGAAGATATTATTTATTCTGAAATAAATTTAAAAAATCCAGATAATTTAAATGAAGATAATGTTAATAATATTGTAGAATTATATAAAAAAGCAGTTCAATATTATTCTGCAGTTAATGATAAAAAATATGAAATTTATACTAAAAAAATTCAAGATATTATTGTTGATCCTAAATTAAGTGAATTATATAATAAAGCAATTGAGAAAAAAAAAGAAAATGAAGAAAAAGAAAAAAAAATAAAAGAAGAAGAAAATAAAAATGAAGAAATTAAAAAAGAAGAAAAAAAAGAAGATATTAAAATTGAAGAAAAAAAAGAAGAAGTTAAAATTGAAGAAAAAAATGAAGAAAAAAAAAAAATTGAAGAAAATAATAAAAGTGAAGAAAAATTAAATGAAAAAATAGAAGAAAAAAAAGAAAAAGATGAAATAAAAGAAACAAATATAGAAAATAATAATGAAAAACTTGAAACTTTAAATGCAAAAAATAATAGTCCTGAAAAACAAGAAAAAAAAGAAGAAATTAAAGAAGAAACAAAAGATGAAAATAAAAAAAAAACAGAACCAGAAACAATAAAAAAAGAAGAAACAGTAAAAGTGAATGTTAAAAAGGGAGATTTAAATTTAAATTTTGACGATGATGATGATTAAAATGATTTTGAAAAATGAAAAAAAAAAATATTAAATTTTAAAAAAATAAAAATAAATATATTTATATAAAAAAAAATGAATAAAAAATAAAAATAATAATTAAAAAAAAATTTTTTTTATACATAATTACCAAAAATTAATTAAAACTTATTTATAATATAATATAAAATAAAATAAATAAAAAATGGGAAATGATGGATTACAAAATTCAAAACCAGATTATAATTACGAAGGATTAATAGGAAATAATATAAATAAAACAAATACAAATCCTCCTCATATAAGAAATCAAAACACATTTAATAATCAAAGTATAAACAAAAATCAAAATAATATTTTTCAACCTCAAAATATGAATCCAGAAATAAATAAAAGTAATTCAAATCCTTCTAAAATTTCTGTAATGAGAACAAATACAACAGCAAATAAATTTAAATATCATATAACAACAAAAATGTTAAAAGATGCATTTTTCACATATGCAATTGATAATAGTTACTTAAATAAAACTCGTTTTAATGATGCAATAGAAAGTCTTTTTAGATTTCCAATTCCAGAAATGCATTATACATATTTAACTGAAAAAATATATTATATAATTGATGATTCTGGTGATGATAAAATACAAGAAGATGAATTTATGCAATTAAGTCATGTTTTAAATAGTAAAGAATATAGATTAAGATTATCAATGATGGCAATGATGACTACAACTGATAAAAATAGAGATTATATTGAAGTTAAAGAAATAAAAGATTTTTTTTATAAAAGTTTTATTTATGGTTATAAACATTTAATTTGGCAAGTTCAAAAATGTAAAAATGAATTTACTAAGAAAAATTTACCTATTGTTACTCAACAACAAATTGAATTATGGGCAGAAAGATTTGAATTTCAAATTAAAAGTTATATTGATAATGATTTAAGAAATAATGGAATTGATCCTTATAAAATAATGGATTTTGATACTTTTAAAAATTGGATTTCTAAAGATCATTCTTTATATTTACAATATGGGAATAAAACTTGTGTTATTGCAACTTCTTTAGTTAAAATTGAAGAAATTGGTTTTAATGCTTAATTTTATTTTATTTTATTTTTTATAAAAAAATTTATTGTCAAAACAATTTTTTTTTATTCATTATATTAATTATTTATTAAGTCAGTATAATAATAAAAAAAAATGTTATACTCTGAAAATAAAGAAGAATTTCCTACTGAATGTCAACAAGTAGAATTTATGGATAAATGTATACTTGAAATACAAAATCAATTTAATACAGTTTTAGAAATTCTTGTTAAAGAAAAACAAGCTTTTCAACACAATTATGAAGTTATAACTCGTCTTTTTAATGAATTTTCAAATGAGTGTCAAAATTTTTCAAAAGAACCTTCTCATATTTTTTATTTAACTCAAATTGTTTTTAGTACAACATCAACAGGAGTAAAAAAAGCAAAAGAAATTTTTAATTCTTTATTTAATGAATTAAATATTTATATACCTGATTTAATAAATAATTTAACAGGACTTAGAAATAATTTATATGATAATTGTAATAAAATGATGTCTGAAATTGTTGAATTTATTTCTGAACATAAAGATATTGAAAATACTTATAAGAAAATAAAAAATAATTTAGACGAAGCACAATTAAATAAAAAAAAAATTGAAAATGAACCAAAATATGCATATAATGTTTCTGTTAAAGAAAAAGCAGAAAAAAAAGTAATTTATTATTTACAAGAAATGGATAAAATTTTTCCAAAAATTCAAAATTTTTCTAAAAATTTAGAAGAGAAAAAAGAAAGATTTAATTCAACTATGAAAGATAATTTTGAATTAATTGTAATGAATACATTTAAATATCTTGCAAATTTACATCAAGTTTTTTTTCTTTATTCAAAATGTAAATATGATCAATTTAATCAAGTTTTAGACATTTTTAGAAATTATAATAATAATTTAACATCAATAAGTATAAATTTAAATGATTATTCAGAAAGAAAATTTGGTGAATTACAAGGAGTAAAATATGATGGAATTGATTTAATTGATTTTGATGATGAACTTTTAAAAACAAATCCATTTCAATTAATTAATATTTCAGATAATATAATTAATTATACAAATATATTTTTATTAAGCTTAAGATATAGGAAAAAAATTATGAAAATATTCAAAAAAAAATTTCCAAATTTTATAAATGGTTTAGTACAATATGAAGAATATAATAAACAAGAAAAAAAAAAATTAATAACTTTTGTTGATAATTTACAATTAATTGGTGAAGGAACAAAAAAAAGTTGGAATATATTTTTTTATGATCAAAATTATTATGCAGATAAATCAGATATGAATAACATATTTAAAATAATTGATGAATTCATTATAGAAACAAGAGAAGAATATTATTCTTTTTTAAATAAATGGAAAAAATATGAAAAAAAAATAAATGATTATAAAGATGATATTAAAGAATTAGGAGATTCAATAAGAAATGAAAGAAAATTAAAATCAAGTCAAAATAAAACTTATACAAATAAAAAAGATGATGAAAAATTAAAATTTAAATCTGAAAAATTAATCAATTTATTAAAAGAAACAACTGAATTTTTAAATAATAATATTCCATCAATAAGAGATAAAGATACTAAATTAATAAATAAATTTATTGATGAAATAAATTTATTAAATAGAAATTTTGAAAGTTCTATTAATAAATTAATAGAATCAACTCAAAATGAAATTGAAATTTCTACTTTTTTAGATATATTTGATGAATGTATTTTCTTATTTTCAAAATATTTTAAAAAATTTGGAATTACTAATTATGAAACTTTTATGGAAAAAATAAGATTAAAAATTTTACTTAAAACTGATTTACAAAAAGAAAAAATTGGACAAAGTACTTATGAACAATTAAATGATTTTTCTGGATTTAATTCAAATAGTTTTTTATTAGATAAAAAAGATTCAAAAATTCTATTTAATGATAGTTCATCTTCTATTTCAGGACAAACTAAAGAAAAAGAAATAATGATTGTTGAAGATTTTAATAATGAAATAAATACAGATAAAAATATATTACATTCAGTTAAAAAATCTACTTCACCAATTTCAAATCTTAAAATTGATTTAAATTTAGAAGATAAAAATATTAATATAACAAATAATAAATTATTTAATGATAATAATAATAATAATAATAATACAACAATAAATAATAATAATAATAATAATAATAATAATAATAATAATAATAATAATAATAATAATAATGGGGATTGGGGATTGGGGATTGGGGATATTATGATGAATGTTTTTAACTTTATAACTTTCTTGATTTGGTGATTGATATAATTTCCTTTCTAAATCTATAATTCTTTGTTCTAAATTTTTAAATATTGTAAATTTATCATCGTCTCTATTTTCTCTTCGAGAAATAGGATTTGATTTATAATTACATAAACCTTGTTCTAAAATTTCATTTTGAAAATGAGGAACTTTTAATTGTTTAAAATTAGTATTTTTATTATTATTCATTGTAAAATTATTATTATTAATCATATTATTATTATTATTAATATTATCATTATTTATATTATTATCATCATTATTATTATTATAATCATTTATATTATTATCTTCATTTTCTTTTAAACTTTGATTGTTTTCTTCAATTTTAATATTTGTTGACTTTTTGAAATTTGAATTTAATATATTCTGAATTAAGTTTTCAATTTCAACAAATTTATTTTGTAATTCTTGAATATCATATATTTGTTTTGATTGAATTCCAAATATATAATCGATTTTACTTATAAAAAAATTAACAATTTCAACATATTTATTACATTCCTCTAATTTTGCTTTATTATTTTTAATTTGTGTTTTTAACATTCTAACATCATTTAAATAATTTTTTGAATTTTCTTCAATAATCACATCAAAATTTTTCATTTTTTGATTCATTAATTCAATTTCTTGATTTTTTATGTTTTCTATTTGTTTCATTTTTTTTAAATTATTTTCTTTTTCTTCTTTTATTTTATTTAATTGTGTATTCAATTGTTCAATCATTGTTTTATATTTTTCCATATCAATAATATTATTATTATTTTCATTTAATTTTTTAGTTATTTCTTCTAATTTATTATTTAAATTGTTATTTTCTCCTTTTAATTTTTTATTTTCTTCTTTTAATTTTTCATTTTCTTCTTTTAAATTTTTATTTTCTTCTTTTAATTTTTCATTTTCTTCTTTCAAGTTTTTATTTTCTTCTTTTAAATTTTCTTTTTCTTCATTATTTATAATTTTTAAAGTGCTAATTTCTTGTGATGAAGAAATATTATTATTATTTATATTTGAATTTAAATTAAAAGGAGTTTTGTCATTATCAAATTGATATATTGTATTAAATTTTTGAGTTTCATTATTTCTATAATTAATAATTGGAAAATTTCCTTTTAAACTTAGATTTTCTTCAATTATATTTTTTTTATTTTTTAAAATATCTAATTGCGTTTTATGTTGTTTTATAATATCATCTATCCAAGAAGCATCATTCATATTTTTAATTATATTTTATTTGAAAATTAAAAAAAATAATTTTTAATGATATTTATATATTAAATCATTTTAAATTAAAAAAAAATTATTCGAACTCTTCAAAATTAGCAATATTAAAATTATTAGAATTACTGTTTTTTTGATTAAAAGTACTGGTTAATTGAACATTAGAATTAATGTTAAATCCTCCGGAAAAAGTCTTATTTGTGTTTAAATTATTTTGTTTTTTTTTCTTTCTAAATTTCTGTTCTAAAACAATTAATAATCTGCTTTGAATAATTTCATCATATTCAAAATTTAATAAAGCTTTACTTGTTAAATTAGTTGAAACTGGAAGAGAAATTCTTTTTTCATTTAACATTTTTTTTAAATGTTCAAGACATAAATCAAAAATAATTTTATAGTTTTTATCTAAATCTTTGTCAAAATCTTTTTCTGAATAAACTTTATTATTTTTTAAATTTTCTGGATTTAAATAATTATTTGGATTTGATTTGAAAATTTCATAAAATAAATTTAAAGAAATATCAATTTCTAAATTTGAAAATGTATTATCTATATTTTCAGGTTCATTTTTTATTATATTTAATAATTCATAAAATTTATCTTTTAATTGTTCTTTTTTTTTTTCTGTATTTGTTATATTTATTACATAAATATAATTTCCTGGTTTTTGTGTTTTACTATATTTTTCTATTTTTGAAATTAATTGTTTTAAAACTAAAATTTTATTATCTACTGATATTAATTTACTATTTAAATTTGGTTTTTCCTCAAAAAGAATTTCACTATTATTTATATTATTTTTACTTATTTTTTCATCTTCACTTTTATTATTATTTGAAATTTTAGAAGCTAAAATTTGTGAAATATTTGAATTTGAAATTTTAGATATTTTAGAATTTAATATTTTTTTTTCTTTTTTTATAGAAATTGATTTTTTACTTTCTTCATCAACATCAAATTCATTATCATCGTTTTTACTTTCATCATCAATATTCAATTCATTTTCATCTTTTCTACTTTTATCAATTACAATTGTATTTTTTAATGAATTCTTATCATTGCTTTTAATTTCATCATTAATTTCATTTAATTTTTTTTCTTCTTTTTTTTCTATTCTTATATTTTTTTCACTAAATTCATCTTTCTCGCTTTTTTTTTTTTTACTTTTTGCAAATAGTTCATATGAATTTTCATTTAAATCTATAATATTATTATTAATAATCTTATTATAGATTTCTTCACTTATTTTCATTTGATTATTCAATTCATCAAAATTAGAACTTTGACTTTTTTTATTTACATTGATTTGTGAATTAAGTAGTAAGAAATTTTCTTCTTTTTTATTTTTTTTTACAGTTTCATTTAAATAATCTATTTTCTTTTGTCTTATTTGATCTATTTTTCCATTTCTATGATTTTCATCGTTTATATAATAATATTCTTCAAATTGTTGTTTTTTTTTTATCATTGGTTTTTTTTCAGAACGCAATTTTTCTTTATCAATTATAGATGGATTATATTCTTCATTTTTGATTTCATGTTCATCTAATTTTATTTCTTTATTTAATTCAATTCTTTCTTTTTTTTGTTCTTCAAGTAATTTTTGTTTTAATTCTCTTTCTTTTTTTAACTCTTCTATTAATCTTAAACTTTTTTCTTCTCTTTTTTCATATTCTTCTTCTTGTCTTTTTTTAAAAATTTCTATTTCATTTTCTGCATTTTCTTTCATTAATTCTTTTAATTGATCTTTTACTGAGTTATTTAATCTGAAAATTCTATCATAATAATTATTTTCTAATTCAAGTTTTTGTTTATTTATTAATAAATGATTTTCTTGATATGCTTTTAATGAAATTAATTCATTTTGTTTATTTAATAAATATGAATTTATTTCATTTTTTATTATTGGATATTGATATTCCAGATATTTAATATACTTATTTTTTATATTTTTTAAATTTTCTTCACTTTTATTTGATTTTAAAGCTAACTCATATAATTTATAATTGTCTTTCTGCATTTTTTCTAACAATTCTTCATTTCTTTTATTTGCAAATTCATTTTCAAATTTTAATTGGTTTAATTCATTTTTTATTTGCTTTAATTTTCCTTTTGCATAAACTTTTTCAACTTCTTTTCTTATTTTTATATTTGATGCCAATGCACAATTATCTTTATGTAATTGGATTAATTCTTCTCTTTTTTTAAAATTTTCATCAGTATTTTTTAATAATTCTCTGAATAATTGTTTATTATTATCATACATTTTAGTAGATTTATTTTATTATTTAAAATAAGTAATTAAATAAATATATAATAATTTAAATTTGAGAGAAAAAATAAATAACTTACATCAAAATGAGTATATAAATTCAAAAAATTTAAAAAAAAAAATAAAATAAAAATAAAATGAGTAAAGGAGCAAAAGGTGAGAAAAGTTTGAAAAAAATGATAAACAAGGATAAATTAGTATCAGAAGAAAAAGCTAATTATGTAGGAGCATTAGAAATAAATAAATATGTAAAATCAATGTTTCAAAATAAGGAAGAAATATGTAAAATAATAGAATGTCGATTATTAAAAGATCATGAGAATGAGAAAAAGAAAAATGATTATTCTTATGAATATTATGTTCATTACATTGATTACAACAGAAGACTTGATCGTTGGATTCAAAGGAAAGATATAATAATAGATGATGAAAATATAGAACAAGAATTAAAAATAAGAGAACAAAAAGAAGAACAAGAAAAATTAGAAATGAAACCTTTTCAAAATGATGAAAATGAAGGTTATGATAAAAGTAGAGTTATTGCTCATGAAGAAGCAACTAAAGTAAAAACAATTGATGAAATTGTTATTGGACAATATAAAGTTGATGCTTGGTATTTTTCTCCTTTTCCTGAAGGTTATCATGTTCATACTCTTTTTTTCTGTGAATTTTGTTTTACTTTCTTTATTGAGAAAACTGAATTAAATCGACATATGAATTTATGTAATTTAAAACATCCTCCTGGAAATGAAATATATAGAGATGATAAAATTTCCATGTTTGAAGTAGATGGAAAATATGAAGAATATTATTGTGAAAATTTATGTTATATTGCTAAATTGTTTTTAGATCATAAAACTTTAGAATATGATGTTGAACCTTTCTTATTCTATGTATTAACTGAATATGATCAATTTGGTTATCATTTTGTTGGGTATTTTTCCAAAGAAAAAGTTTCTAGTGAAGGTAATAATTTATCTTGTATTTTAGTTATGCCTTTTTGTCAAAGGAAAGGTTATGGTAAATTTCTTATTGATTTTTCATATTTATTATCTAAAAAAGAAAAAACTTATGGTGGTCCTGAACATCCTTTAAGTGATTTAGGCTTTAGTACTTATTTTTCTTATTGGACTCAAAAATTATGTCTTGCATTAAAAGAGTTTAAAGAAGAAGTTATTAGTATTGCTAAATTACAAGAAATTACTGGAATTAGATATTTAGATATTTTAAGAGTTCTTACTGATTTAGAATTACTTAGATATCATGAAGGACAACATATTATTGTTGCTGATGGTAATATTTTAGATCAATTATATAAGAAAGCTGGAAGAGCTGGTTATCCTTTAAAACCTGAAAAATTAATTTGGACTCCTTATAAATTGAGATATGAATTTTAAAAATTTTATTTTTGTAAATATTGTATTTTTTTCGATTCATTATTTTTTATTTTTGTGAATATTCTCAAAATATTTGATTATAATTTGAAGGAAATTTTTCATGTTTTTTTTATTTATTAAAGATTATTATTATATTATTTTTATATTATAAAAAAATAGAGTATTAAATGAATGAATTTGCAATGTTTCTTCAAGAAAATTTAGGTGAACATGAACCAAAAGAAATAGAAGAATTAATACTTGATGATTTATTTAAAGATTGTGATGAATTAAGTGAAGAACATAAAGAAGCTTTAGAATTATATTCAAATTTAATTCATTTATCAATAAATGGACTTGGATTAAAAAGTTTAAAAAATTTTCCTTGTATTCCCAATTTATATATTCTCCAAGTTAAAAATAATAAGTTAACAGGAGAAGATTTTAAAGATTTATTAAAATTATATCCTGGATTATATAAATTAAAAATTTCTGGTAATTTAATAAAGACTTTAAATATTTTCGCGCCTTTAGAAAAATCGAAAATAAGAAAAATTGAAATTGAGGAAAATCCAATTAATGAAAATAATGTAAAATTAAAGGAAGATTTATTTAAAATTATGCCTAATTTAATTTCTATTAATAGAGAAAAAAGAGATGGTGAAATTTTAGAATCTACAAATTATAATGAAAATAGTGAAAATAGTGATGAAGAAGATTATGAAGAAGAATATGAAGAAAAAGAAGATGAAAATGATGATGAAGAAAGTTATTATGATGAAGAGGAAGAAAATTAAAATATATTATTTTTGTTTAATAAAAAAAAATATTCAATGAGAAATTTTTATTTATATGAATTATAAGGTAATTTATATAAAAAAAAATAATAGAAAATATTTTAATTTAATCTTCTAATAAACTATCTAAATCTAATTTTTTGCATCTTTCTTCCATTTTTATTTCTTTGAAAGAAACTATTTTTTCTTTTTCTTTATTAAATATATTTATAGGTTTTTTAAAAGAGCTTTTCTTAAATTCTTCTTTTTCTTCTTTTTCTTCTTTTTTATAAATTAATTGTTCAGATTTTGTTGGTTTAATTTTTACAATATTATTTAATTCAGTATTAATTATTTCATTTTCATCTTCATCACTATTCCAACCTGATTTTTTTTTATTTGTTTTATTTTTTTCTTCGTTTATTTTTTCTATTTTATTTTTTTCTTTTTTAATATTAACATCATAATTTTCATTATCTTCATTATCATTAATTAAACTTTCAAATAAATCTTGATTATTATTATTAAATTTACTTTTGTTTTTTATTTTAGTAGTAATATGATTTTTATGTGTATTTTCGTTATCTTCCCTCTCAAATTTTAAAGATAAAAATTCATTTTCTTTTTTTAATTCTTCACTTGAATTTGAACTTAAAGAATCATTAAATTTACCTGAAAAAGGAGATTTATCATTTGTTGATTTACTTATTGCATTTGGAGATTTTATTAATATTCTTGAATTATTTTCAAAATTATTTTTTAATGAATCTTGACTTTGAATTCTTTTTATTTTCTCTTTTTCTTCTTCTTCGAATTCTTCTTCTTTTACAATAAAATTTTTATCTCTTTTTTCTTTTATTTTTTCCAATAAATCTTTTATTAATTCTTGATTTTTATTAAATATTTTTTCAGTTATTTCTCCTTCTGATAAAATATAAAAAATATTTGGAATAATTTTATTTCTTATATTTGATATTTCTATTTCATTTATTATTTTTTTATATAAAAATGTTATTTCTTTACAAATAATATAACTTTTATTTTTCTTTAGAATTTTTTCTATATCATCTAATAATTTATTATTAATAAAATCATATGATAAAATTTTAGGTAATTGTTTTAATTGATAAAATATTTTTTTAATTAATTCTTCTTCATTTGAATTGCATAAAATTTGGATTAATCTAAAATAAATTTTATCAATAAATAAACTATTATCTAATATATCATAAAATAATTTAATTTGTTCAATAATAACTTCTTGAATTTTTCCCATTCCACAATCTAAAGCTTTACAAATTATTGGAATACAATCATTAATAAAATCTTCTAAAGAAATATTTTCTAAAATATAATTCATTCTTTTTAATATTATAAATAAAGTTGCAGTTGGTAATGATTTCATTTTAAATAATATTTTTAAATTTGGATAAATTTCTTCTTTGAAATTTATATTATTTAAATCACATATTGCAAAAATTGAAGGAATTATTGGATTAATTAATTTATCGCTTTTTAGACAATAAAATAAATTTGTTAATATATTTTTTTTTATTTCTTCTTCTGAAAATATTGTTAATTTATTTGGTAATTCTTTTAAAAAATCATATGAATCTTTTATTTCTTTTTCTTCTAAATCATTTATATAACATAAAGTTTGAAGTTTATTATTTTGATCTTTGAAAAATTTTAAATTTAAAGTTTTTTCTATTTTAATTCTTTCTTTTGTTGAAAAAGTTAAAAAATTGAAAATAAAACTTAAATATTCTTCATTAATATTTTTTTGAATTAAATCATTATAATTATCATTATTAAATGATTTTTTATAAGAAGAAAATTTATTATCTGAAAAATCAATTAATTCATTTTCACTTAAAATAAAATAAAAAATTAAACCTAAAGAAAAAATATCAGAAGAATTATATATTTTTTTTTCATATATCATTTCAGGAGAAAAATATTTTATATTCCTTGTTAATTCACAAAAATTTTTATTAACTTTTTCAGTTTCTTTTTCTAAAGAAGTTGTAGAACAAAAACAAGAAATTTTAACAACATTATTTTCATCAATGAAAATATTATTTATATTCAAATTATTATGACTTATATGATATGTATTATGCATAAAATTTACTACTTTTAAAATTTGATTAATTATTAATTTTTTTTGTATTATATCATTATTTTTTTTAACCCATGTTTTTATATTATATGATATTTTTTCTGTTATAAAAATTAATTTTGAAGAATCTTCTGTCAAAGGTTGAATTATATTTAAAAAATTTTTGTGTTGATTTTTTGCTTTTTTTAAAGTATCCGATTCTTTTCTTAAAAAATTTAATATTTTTTCTCTTTCTTCTTCTGAATATTTATTTAATTCTGATTTATCAAAAACAAAGACAGATACTTTTTGTTTTGTTTCATTATGTTCGCCATTATAAATTTTCCAGAAATTATTTTCTAAATAATGTGTTTTTTCTATTGTATAATTCGTAAAAAATTGATTTCCCATTTTAGTTAAAAATAATTATTCTTTTTTTTATTTTGTTATTTGGAAAAATAATTATTTTTTATTGATTATAAATAATATAATTTATTAAATTATTATTTTTTATATTATTCTTATTTTTTATTTTATAATTTTAATCATAAAAATTATATGTTAATATATATAATAATTATTTATTTATTTATGAAATTGTTTTTTTATTTCTTGTTCTTGTTCTAATAATCTTTTTAATTCAAATTCATTTTTTATATTATTTCTCATTTCTTTATTTAATTCTTTAATTTCCTTTAAAAATTCACATATTTCATCTAATGAAAAACATAAATAACTAAAAGTTTTATTAGTATTATTAACTAAATTATTAGTCATTAACATTTTATTTTCTGATATATCATTTATAATTTTTTCTGCATTTTGATTTGATTCATCATTTAAAGAATCATTAAAAACTTTTTTATAAATAATGTTTAGAAATAAATATTTAATTGAATTTACATTATATTTCTTAAATAAATATTCATAACCCTCTTTTATATTATTTGATAAATATTCTTCATTTAAACATGAATAAATCATTTTTAATAATGTTAAATTTACTTCTTTATCATTGTTTATTAATTCATTTTCTCTTTCAGCAGTTAAAAAATTTAATCCTGTTTTTGCAGTTTTTGAGGGATAAGATATAATTTTATTTATAATCTTTTTATCTTCTTCATTTATTTTTTTACTTTTTAAATTTTGAATTTTATTTTGAATGTCTCTTAATTCATTTATTAAAATATCTCTTGGTTTAATATTATTTAATATACATTTTTTTGTAAATAATAATTTAATTTTTTCTTTATAAGGTAAAACACCATTTTCAATTAATATAAAAATACTTTTTGATTGATTATCTGATAAAGAATCTAAAATTTCATCTTTTTTAAAGTGATAATTATTATAATTAAAATTATTTTTATCATTTCTAATTTTATTTTTATTTTTTTTATATTTTTGACTTCTTAAATTATTATAATTTCCTTTATCATCTCTAATAGATTTTGCAGAACTAGATTTCATTTTTCTCATATCAGGACTGATAACTCTTGAATTCATTGAATTACTTGATTTGGTTTTTGAATTAGAATTAACTCTATTATTATTACTTAAATTAATATTATTATTATTTATTCTATTATAAAATGATTTATTTTCTCCTCTTAAAATTGCTTTTTGTTCATAATTTGGCATTAATGGAACATTTGATATATTTGAATATTTTCCCTGATTAAATGAATCATATTTTTCAAACCTTATTTCTTTTTTTGTTAAATTTAAAAATTCACCTACTAAAGAAACTTGACCTATAAATTCTCTTTTCATTTCTTCTAATTCTGTTGAAATTATTAAATATCTCTTTGTAAATTTTAATATTGAATCTTCTAACATTTTCCCAATTCTTGTTAATTGAATTGTTAAACTCGTACTATCAAAAGAAGGTGAAATATTATTTCTATTTGTTTTAGCTTCTCCAAAATTTCTTAAAGGATTTTTAACAGACATTTACTCAAAAAATATTAAAAAATATGTAAAAAGTGGAAAAAAAATTATTTAGAAAATTTAAATATTATCTAAAAAACCTAATCTTAATATCTAAATGAGAGAATATTTATAAAAAATATTCAGGAATATCTTTCTTAGTAGGTTGAATTCTTAAATCAGTAGGAGCAGCTTCGAAAATTTTAAATTCTTTTTCTAAATCTTCATCACATTCCATAATAGAAGCGACATTTCCACATCTATAACAATAATTAGGAGCAGACCATACAGTTACTAATTTATCTCCAAATAAAAATTTATATCCTTCCATAACTAATTGATGAGCTCTGACAATTAAATCAATATTATTGTCATTAACAAATTTATCAACAACACTTTGTCCAAAAATATATCCTGCTCCTCTTGGACTTACACCAAATCCTTCAACTTCAATATCTGGATCTGACCATAATAAATCACTCATTGTTGTATTTTGAGAAATTTCTTGAACTCTATCTATTTTTTCTATATCTTCTATTTTTTCAATATTTGGAGTTAATCCTCCATGAACACAAAAAAATTTGTTATTTACTAATGCTGCTAATGGCATTGTATCAAATACTTGACAACAATATTTCCACACATTTATTGACTCATGATATTTTCTCTTACATTCATCATAAAATCCATATGTTTGTGTTATTTGTTGACATTCATGATTTCCTCTTAGTAAAAAAATTCTATCTTCATATTTTATTTTAAATAAAAGAAATAATAAAATTGTTTCTACTGAATTAAATCCTCTATCAACAAAATCTCCTAAAAATAAATAATTTGTTTCTGGTGGTTTGCCTCCTACTTCAAATAATTCTAATAAATCATCAAATTGACCATGAATGTCTCCACATATTGTTATTGGTGATGATAAATGAAGTAAGTTTGATTCTTTTAAAAATATTTCTTTTGCTTTTTGACATATTTGATTCACTTCTTGCTCTTTAGGAAGTTCGAGATTTTTGATTTGTGATATTAATTTGTCATAGTCAAATGACATGTTTTAAATTTTTTTTTTATTTTTTTTTAAATTGGTTTTTATTTTTTATTTTTTGATTTTATTTTATTTATTTTAATTTTGTTTTGCTTAATTTTAATATAAATTAATCTATTTGAAATAAAATAATGTCAAAATCAAAAAATGAAACTATTGTAATTTGTGAACCCACAATTTCATATTCCTCTTCTTATAGTTTTTCAATTGGAAATTCCTTTGGGAATAAAAATAATAGTAAAATAAATTCTTCGATATTTACTCCTATATGGGAGAGCAAAATAGGATACAATAAAATTTTAAAGCATTCAAAGACAAGATCTTCTCATTCAATGGAAAAAATTCCAACTTTTTTAATTCAAAATTTAAAACATAAAAGAGAAAATAAAAGATGTAAATCACTTTCTGAAGATGGGAAAAGTTCTTCATCTGAAAAAAAAAATATAAAAAATGAATTAAATTCCGATTTAATTCAAAATTATGATGAATTGATTGAGAAATTAAAAAGAAGTCCACCTCAAATAAAAAATACAGACCCTGAAGAAATTGAAGATTTTAGTTTAGTGAAAAAAAAAGATCTTAAAAAACAAATGACTTTAGATAAAAAGAAGATTAAAAATGATTTAAAAAAAACATTATCAAATCCCAAAAAAATTAAATCTTTAAGAAGAAAATCACTTCAATATCAAAAATTATTATCTTCTGATGAAAAAGTAAAAAATTTCACTAATACAGAAAATATAAGTGATTTTTATGAATATACTGAAAGATGTATGGAAATGATTTTAGAATTAGATAAAAGTCAACAAGTGAAAATAAAAGAAAAAGTAAATTTTAATTTTCCAAAAGAAGAATCATTTAAAAAAATAGTACTATTTGATTTAGATGAAACATTAGCACATTGTATAGGAGAAATAAAAGGAGATATGTCAAATAAAAGGAAATATAAACATGTTGTTGATGTGACTTTACCTTCTAAGAAAAAAACTAAAATTGGAATTAATATTCGTCCTCATTGGGAAGAAACAATGGAATTAATTAAAGAACAATATCATATTGTTATTTATACTGCAAGTCATCAATCTTATGCTGATGCTGTTTTAAATTATATGGATCCTCATAATAAATATACTAAATATCGATTATATAGAAATAATTGTGTTCAAGCTAATGTTTGTGGAAGGAAATTTTATATTAAAGATTTAGATATTTTTGATAAATATTATGATTTAAAAAATATTGTTATTATTGATAATTCTGTGCTAAGTTTTGCTTATCATTTAAATAATGGAATTCCTATTGTTCCTTATTATGATTCTGAAGAAGATTCTGAATTAAGTATTCTTGGATATTATTTATTATCCATTTATCAATATGATGATTTAAGAGAAGCTAATAAAATTCATATTAGAATTGATTATTATTTAGAAGAAGCTAAGAAAGATATGGAAGAAGAAGAAGATGAAGAAGAAGAAGAAGATGAAGAAGATAATAGTTTAATTGAAAAAAATGAAAGTACTATTATTTCTTTACAAGAAATTAAAACTGATGAAAAAGATAATGAATTAGATAGTAAACTTACTTTAAAAAATGTTAGAGAAATAGAAAATAAAATTGAAACTAGAAGTAATGCTAATAGAACTTATACTTTAAATGCTAAACAAAAAATAAATGAATTAGGTGGTTTAAGTCCTACTAGAAGAAATAGAAGAAAAAGAACTAATAATAATGAAGGTTTAAATATTTTTGATGTTTGGAAAGATATTAGACAAGAAATGAATGAAAAGAAAAAAAAATCTCGTTTTCATCAGTAAAAAGTATTATGAAGATTTTTGTAATTATTTTTTCTTAATAATTTTTATTGAATAAATAAAATATTTTTAATTTGATATATATATTTTTATTTATAAATTAAGATAAAAATTATTATTAGAATTTTACTTCATTTAAAATAATAAAAATAATGTTTTATTTTATAATTAAGCAATAAATATAATATTGTATCACAAAATCTAATTATATTTATCCAAAAAATAAGATAAAATTTTATTTTTAATGTCTTAACTCATTTACATTTACAGATTAATTATTTAATTTTTTTTTTGAATTACAACTTTCTTGATCACTTGCAATTAAATAATTATTAATCTTTTTTTGAATTTTATTCTGATTTAACCGGTCAATATCTGTAAAATTATGATTATGAAGTTCTCTATTTATTAAATTTATAGTTTCTAATTTTTTCAATACTGTAATTATATTTAATCTTTTGTTTAATTCGGTTATTAACATAAATAATTCATTTTTATATTTTTTATTTTTAGAAGAAATTCTAATTGGGAATAAACTAGATGAAACTCTTTTTTTTATAAAATCCTTTTGATATAAAGATATTGTATTTTTTAAATCCATAGTACAAAATTTAAAACCTGAAAGTTGGTTTCTTATGTGAATTAAAGAAATATTTGAAGAATTTTTAACTTTTCTATAATTTTTATCATTATTATTTTCTAATATAAAATCAGTTATTAATTTAAAATAATAACAGTTTAAACTATTAAAATAATTGGCAAAAGTTCCAAACATTGTAAAAGCTTTGATGATTCCTCCTAAAATTGCAAAAAGATCTTGAATTTTTAAATAATTTTTATTATAAATTGAAGTTTGACTAGTATTTAATATTGTTAACGTAGAAAAATAATTAACTTTTGTAGTATCTCTTGAATCTACATCAAATCTAACTGAATTATATCTATGAAATCTTTGAATTTCATATTTTGTGAAAATATATCCATCATCAATTATATATTGAATATTTTCTAAATAAAGCCAAATTCTTTTAAACATTGTTGAAGATATCATAAATCTTTCTCTTCTGAAAGTTAAAGTACCTACTTGTTTTTTATGTAATGAATCTAAAGAATAATCTATCAATAAAACTTCTAAATATGATTCTTCTAATTTATTTAGAGTATATTCTAAAGGATAACATAATTGATTTTCAGTTGAATTTTGACAAAATCGAATTGTGAAAGAATAATAAGAAAAAGGAAAAACTGAACCATAAATTCCATAAAGAGTTTGATTATAATTTCTAATAATAGGACAATAATAAGTATCTAATTCATTAAAATTAAGAAGTGCTTTTTTATATTCTTGACTGATATGTTTATCAAAATTACATTTTTCCATTTCAATATCTACTGAAATTTGAGGGGGATTTTCATTTAATGATGAATCATTAGATCCTCCATACCAAAATTTTAATGTAATATTATACATATAATCTGCATTTTCAAAAATTTTTGAATTTGTATCTGTTATTCTAATTAAAATTGGCATTAAATGTGAATTTGTATTATTAATAAATTGATCAGTTGTTGTTGATTGTACTACTGATGTTTCTTCTCTTTTAAAAAAACCAAACAAAAAATATGTGCATAATGATAAAGAACCTATTATTGATATTAAACTTATTATTCCTCCTATAAATGTTTGATATGTTACATCTCCTTTATCATTAAATGTAAATTTCGCAGAACGAGATAAAAAATCAGCTTTGGTAATTATTTTCATTATAAAATTAAAATAAAATTTTTGTTTTCTTATATGAAAAAAAATAAGAATTTTTATATATTATATATATTTAATTTTTTAAGTTTATTATTTGGGTTATATTTTCTAATATTTTTCGAAGAATCATCTTTTTTATTATTTAATTTTAATCTACTTATTTGATTTAAAAGTGACATTTGTTTTATATGATGAGTATTTTTCATTGGTTTATTTTCTTGTGTATGTATTAAATAAGGAGATTTAGATTTTGGTTTTACAATATTATTATTATTATTATTATTATTATTTAATTTGATATTTGTATTATGTGAATTAGGATTATTTTGATTATTATTTTCAAAATTATAAATTGAATAATTATTTGATATATTTAAATTTGTGTTAATGTTGACATTCACAAAACTTTTATTATTTGAATTTTTCCTTAACATATTTTTAGTTGATTTTGTTTTTCTTATATTTTTCTTTTGATTTGGAGTTGTATTCATATATCTCATTAAAGGTTGGTTATTAATTATTTTATTTTTTGTTTTTGATTTTGATTTTAAAGTTGCTATTTCTATTTTTTGTTCATTATGACCTGCTTCGATTTTTTTATCTTCTACTAATCCTAAAATATTATTAAATTTTGCTTCAGAGAATATTATTTCTCTTTCATTTTCACCAAAAGTTTTTTCCTTCACTGTTTTTCTTTTTATTGTTAATTTATTATCTGATTTTCTCTTTAAATTACCTTGACTTTTTAAACTCATATTACTCTTTTTTTCATCTTTAAAACTCATAACACTTTTTTTCTCATCTTTTATATTATTATCTTGCTCTTTATTTGATATACTTCCATTATTATTAAGATTAACTGATTTATTGACTATTAAATTTGCTTTACTTTGAGTGTTTGTATGAGTCGTTGAATAATTTCTAACTAACATACTTGAAGTTTCATAATTATTAAATTTATTTAATTTTTTATTTTCATAAAATAAATTTACATAATCTATTTTCTTAGATACTGATATAATATCTTTTATTAAATTTCTATTAAAATATCTAATATTATCAGATATATTTTGATTAGAAGAAAAATTTATAATATTTTCAACTCTTTTTTCAAATGAATTAATAAATATATATTCTAATTCTTCATTTGAAATATTTTTTCCATATTTTAAAATAAATTCAAGAAAAAGTTCTAAAGAAACATTATCCCATTTTATATATTCTATAATATTGATAATATCTTCTCTTATATTAATTTCATCATCTAGCCAATTTAATAAAGCTTTTAATATTTGATCAGAAGAATTATTTAATAAGAAATTGTTATTTTTTAATAAGAGTAAAAATAATTGTTTTGATATTTTAGAAATTTTTGGTTCATTGTATAAATTACTAAAATTATTCATAAAAAAACAACAAAGTATACTATGAAAATAACAAGGTTTCATAAAAATTTTTAAAGTCAAATATTCAATATTTGAGTTAGAATTTAATGTTCTTATAAAATTATTCATTTTAAAAATACTATATAAACTTTTATTATTTGATATACTTTTAATATTGATTTGACGGGATTTCATTTCTTCAATAAAAACAGATGATACAAATGTTAATATATTAAAATTATTATCATTTAAATTTCCTTTATTACAATCCATTTTAATAGATATATTTAAACTATCATCTGTTTTTTTATAAAAAAAAATTAAAACAATTTTTTTTTCATTTTTTAAATCGATTTGGTTGTCTAATACAAATTCTTCATAATAATTTTCAATATCATTAACATCAATTTTTAAAAGAAAAGTTGGATTTGGTAAATTATTTATATCATTTAAATTTTCTTCACTACAAATTTTCATATATTCATTAGTTAATAAATCAAAAAAATTATTTTGTCCTCTTCCATTTTTTACATAATTTATAATTAATTCTAATTCATTAATAGTAATATTATTAATTTCTCCATTTGTTAATAAAGACATTCTTTTTTCTGAAATTGTAACATTATTTTTAATTAAATATTTAGAAAATTTTTCAATAATTTCATCAATTATTTTTTGGTCAAAACAAGATAAATTAATTTCAGATTTTACTTCATTATTATTATTTTTATTTTTTCCAATTTGAAAATAATATAATAAATTATCACCAACAATTTCTAAACATTTTAAAAATAGTTCAAACCAAGCATTATCAATTTCTTCGTTATTATTATCTTCTAAATTACCATCTTTATTTAATTCATTTAATTTATTATAACTCATTTCAAGAAGTGTTAAAGCATTTTGTTGATTAATTTTTTCTCCTGTAATAAAATAATTATTGATTAAAACAAAACAGAAAGAATCATTCTTAAAAAATTCACTAATTTTTAATAATTTAACAACATTAGTATATTCTTCCAAATACATTAAATTATTATTATTTAAAGATAAATTTCCTTTTTGATAAACTTCAATAAATGTTTTAAAATCTTCTGGAGTTAAACCTAAAGGAAATATTATTTTATCATTATTATTTAAGTTTTGATAATAAAATGAAGGTGAAAATTCTAAGACTTCTGTTCTTAAAAGTGTTACTTCTCTTGAATCTTCAAATTGAAAAGTAAAATTTTCATATGAAACTTCTGACATTATAATTTTATTCTTTTATTTAAATTTTTAATTAGATAATAAGATTAAGAAAATTAAATTTATATGATATTCCCATATAAAATTTGATATAATTAGAAATATATGAAAAGATTTTTTTATATGAATATAAATTAAAAATTTTTTATTCTTTATTTTACACAATAAAAAATAATTTTATTTTAAATAATTTGTCTAACTAAATTATTTTGTTCTTTAGTTAAACTTTGCTTTATATCGGTTTTTATTGTCATATTTTATTCTTTCTAAAACATCACTTAAATTTTTTAGAGTTTCATTATCTCCTTTATATTCACCATAAAATGATTTAGCCAAATTCAGTTTTCTTTTTGTAATTTAAAAGTTTGAGGTAAATTATCGATTATTAATATTGTTTTTAAATCTCTTTCAAATTCACTTAAATTTTTTACAAAACTTTTTTTCCCTATTAAAATTGCATATCTTCTATATAATTTATGAATAAAAATTTATCTTTTTATTCTATCATATTTATAATTAGCTCTACATATTTCTTATTTTCAAATGAAAAAAGAATAAGTTCATATTCTTTTTTCATTAATGAGGAAAACTTTTTTTTAGAACCAAATTCACAAAAACAAATCTA
>JAEEGL014184477.1_pt1 | contig 22158 bp, 19 predicted proteins | sample 9134231 | NCBI WGS metagenome assembly JAEEGL01 (sample SAMN16246548, study PRJNA631951) | gut metagenome | biome: gut microbiome; feature: rumen; material: fiber-attached | host: Bos | place: Iran: Karaj | collected 2018-10 | reverse complement strand
AGTATAAGAATCTCAGGAGTATTATTATAGTTGCCGGCATGGTTATCGCTTTTGTCATTTGGCTTTTTATTCCCGATACATTCAGAAATTCATCTTTATTTCACGCAGGCAATGGTGAGTATGGTTCGAAATGGGGAGTTTTGATATTGCTTCCTCTTCCCTTGTTTTCTTTATGCTTTAGAAAATCAAAAACAGAATTCCATGGTTCTGACCAAGAGTATGCGACACAGGAACAAAATGCTGCTGACAAAACGAATTTGCAACTTGGAATGATGACATCAATAGCGCTATCGCTTTTAGTTATTCTTTTAATGAGTGCTGCTTTATTTCTGCTTTAATTGATTGAACGTAATGCCGGAAGTTTATACCCCATGCGAAGGGGGGCAAAGTGAAACAGATTTATATATGGGAATCATGGAAAAGAATGTAATAAAGTGAGATTGATATAAATGATTGAAAAGATGGATGACTTTTTTACAGCTCGTGTTGATGGATATGACGAGCATATGAAAAGTAATATCGAAGGAGCGGCTTCGTTTTATAAATATACGGCCTCACTTCTGCCTACAGAGAATAGAGCTAACGTCTTGGATCTGGGCTGTGGGACAGGGCTAGAGCTGGAAGAGTATTATTCTGTTAATCCGAAGGCCAGAGTTACGGGTATAGATCTGACTAAAGCCATGTTGGAATCGCTAAAGGCGAAGTTTCCGGACAAAGAAATAATCACAGTCTGCGGGTCGTATTTTGATGTTCCTTTTGGAGTAGAAGTATTTGATGCAGCTGTTTCTGTTGAGTCTTTGCATCATTTTTCCAAGGAGGAAAAGATACCGCTTTATATGAAACTTAGAAATGCTCTCAAACCGGGAGGTTATTTCATACTCACAGATTATTTCGCTGATCTGGATGAACAGGAAGCGTTCTTCAGACAGGGATTGCTTCGAATCAGGCAAGAACAGAAATTGCCGGAAGGGGTATTTTATCACTATGATACTCCTCTGACCGTCGAGCATGAAAAAGAAGCACTTCTTGAAGCCGGTTTTAGGCAAGTTAATGAAGTCGGGAGATGGGAAGTGACGCATACACTGAAGGCTGTCAGGTGATTGTCGGTTATACCGAAATATAATGTGGAATGAAAAATCGATAGTTTCGTGAGAATAACAAAAAGAAAGATAATTGTTATTTTGCAAAATAGCATCAGGGGAGATACCGGGACTAAGAATAGATGAGAACGAGGAAACCCTTGCATTTATGGATATTGCAAAGGATGTATACCTAAAGGTTGGACCATCGGCTCTTTTCAATTTACACCATCATATGGACATTACCGTCCACCTGCACGACTGCATGTTCTTCTTCACGAATTTGAAAGAAAATGCAGCTGCTCGCACAGCAGCGTAGTTCGCTGAGCAGGAAACAGAGCTTGAATATGCAGCGTGAAGGCATTTTCTTCGAATGAAATTAAATTCACGCTAGAATGATTGGGGGAAGCAAAATGGATAAAGGACTCATCATGTGGATTGTATTCGCAGCCGTTTTTGTTGTGGGCGTACTGGTCAGCCGTATGATCAAAAACGGAACAGAGAAGAACGGCATCGAAGCAGATGCGATAATCTCGCGCATCGTTGATGATGGTACGTCAACGGATATTGACATCAATGTATATGTGCGTTATCGTACAGCAAATGGCGAGGAAGCCGAAGCGATCCTCTCCAATCCACGGTCGGACCTCGAAGAAGGCCAGCGGGTCCGCATCAAGTACCATCCAAAAATGAAGGGCAACGCCAGACTGGTCTCAAATGAGTAATCCATAATAATCGCTTTCACAGAATGTTTCCAAACATTAAGGAGGATTACACCGTGAAGAGAATCATTGCATATGCCGTATTACTGTTTTTTCTGCTTGGTCTCGTCGGCTGCAGCGGCGGTGTTACGGTTGGCGGGTTCTCTTCCAAGTACATCGACAGTGATGATTACAATGAGGCCGTCCAGCAGTTCATGGCCGAATTTGAGAGCATGGCCGGCTTTGAGGGCTGCACCTTGAAAAAGGTCGGATACGCCGGCGATCAGGCCGTGAAGGCAGAGGCGGATGCTCAAGGCCTTGCCCCCGAGCGGGTCATCGTGCTGACCACCGCCTTTGAGACTGACGGCGAGGATCACGGAAACGGCCTGGAGCCCAATCATACCTATGATGACTATACCTGCGTTATGACCCGGCTTTCCTCCACCGACATTTTCTGGGAGATCACGGAGTTTGGCAACGACTGAGAGCCGCGGGATATCATATATAACGAGTGGGATTCACTGCTCCGGTGATCCCGGAAGAGCATCTGTGACCGGTTGATGCCCTTCGTGGTGGGATGAACCCCTTTCAGCGACATATCGAAATGCTGGTTACCCTCGACAAAGAGGTTTATGAAGATGATCTTGAGGCGGCCATGGCAGATGAAAACCACAAGTAAGCAGATGGCTGTGTTTATTATGCCTACTATAAGGATGAGATGGGATACAGCGATGGATTTTATCAACAGTTTATAATGGATACTTGTTAAGGATCTCTTTTACTTCTCCGGCATCGTCTGCGTTTTCTATCAGAGCGATAATCTCTTTTGCTTTTATTTCTCGTTCCTGCTGTGATAAGCCGTCAAAAATACCCAATCTGACGTCCATACTGCGGTCATCCCGGATTTTCTCCATTAGCAGCCTTTTTAAACGAATCACCGCAGATTCAGTTTTGGACCCGGTTTCATTCGGATCATCACTGTAATACTCCTCGTCATCATAAATAACATGATATCCAATGTAAGGCACTGTTCTGATCCTGGAGATTTTCCCATCTTGATCGGTCTCCGCAAGCATTAATGAACTGATTCTCTGCTCGTTTCCATATATCAGAGCGAGACAATGTGTTCCGATCGGAAGGGCATGAACATCCTGTGGAACCCGATCAATTCTTGCCGCGACAGCGATGCAGCGTTCTCCTCCGTCGTAAATACTCTTAATGAAATCGACCACTGCGTGTATACCTGAAAATGATTCCTGAGTTGAATCTTTTATATATACAACTTCTTCTGATAATGCTCCGCGTAAACGGTCTGCTTCTCCGCACATACAGCAATGACGCAGAAGCTTAAGGCCGTTCTCCTGGTTAAATACGGCTCCCTTTGCATGATCGAACAGTGCCGGATCCCCCACAAGACAGCAGGCACAGCTTATTGTGGATCCGGGAATAATGAATTTACGTTGTTCCTCGTCAACCATTTCTTCTGTATGAACTACAGTCAGATCTCCGAATTGGGTCGTTACATGGACCGTATAATAAAAACCATCTTTGGTAACAGAGTTCTTCTTTACTTCTCTGACAGTTGCACGGAAGAGCATGACATCTATATCCTCTGTCAGATCGTTTACTTCTGTATCACCATGCTTAGATAAGAGATTTGCCGGGAAAAGCATGCCTTCCTCAAGAAGAATCTGATGGCCATCGAGTAATTCCTTGTCAGACCTGGTTACCGGCACAGAATCCTCGTATGCCTCTTTGTTCGGATAATACTCAATCATCAGCGGAAATGCGGCCATCTGCAGCGTAAGTATTTCGTCTTCTGCATAACATGGTAAAACATCGGCATTTATAATGTTGACAACAGCCAGCCCGTTTCCATCTGATGCACGTTTCACAACAACTTGACGCGTCCCCCTGGTTCGCGATTCTGTTGCTGAAGGCTGTATCCCGACACGCAGTTCCCATATATCTCGCGATGCGCACTGCGTGTCGACACTTACTATTTCATTTCCTTCTTCTCCAGGTTGGATATCCAGAACAATCTGGAGTCTTCCATACTCATGATTGATATAAACGCCATCGCTGTAATAGGTTTTCAGGACACGTCCCTGTTGCAGGACATTATTTACAAGATTTACTGATGCATCACCATTAAGGTTCATAACATTAAAATGCTCAAAGAACGTCCCCATAGCTGTTCCCTCTTGCCTGACACAATTTGTTCTATACTAATCATATCCTTCTACATAACCTGCCGAAATACTAAATTCGCAGCTGGCCAAATATTAGCCGTTGCTGTATAACCATATTCATAACAAAGTACCTGATTAGCCGATGTTCTCAATTATGCGGCGCTTCTTGCGAAGCATAGATAACACATAGAGTTAGAAATTATAACGTTGTTTATTTCACTTACTAGTACAGCGTCCATCAAATCGATGGATTAATTGAACCTTTGAAAATCAAAGGTTTTCATATGCATATTTGTTCCAAACAGACTAAATAACTGCATGAAAAAACTAAACATCCCAGAAAGAGAATCAAAACAGTATCGGAGAATTATTATGAAAGTTTTGAGAGACTAATATATGTCAGATAGATTTATGTATAAACAAGGAGAAGGCAGCGCCGACAATTCATCTCACTGGAAAGTGTGTATTGATAATACTAACATGCAGATAATGCAGGGACCTGTCAATGAAGGATTCAGAAAGCGAAGGATCAGGACGATGAAAAGATATATCAGATCGCTGCTCGTGGGTGTCATGGCTTTAAGTCTTGCAGTCAGCGGATATGCTATCCAGGTTTCTGCGGCTTCTTCCAAATCAGAGGTGAAGGAGTGGGACAGTGATACAGAACAGTCTTATGAGTATAAAGAAGACGATATAACGCTTGTGGAAACAGAGCTTGTACGGATCTCTGCCCAGGAGCTTACTTATAAAAGCACGAATAAGGGTATGGCCCTCCGCCTTACCGCCAAGGTCGAAAACCTTTCTGACGAGCACATCCGGATCGTCACGTATCCGGAAGGGACCTATGCGACCGGCTGCAATTTCACTGTAGAAGCCGGAGATACTGTAAGCAAGGCGATCACGGATCCGGTATATGACTGGAATTGCCAGGTAGGTGATACGGACATGTGTTTTCAGGGAGGATATCTGCTGAAAGTCATCAGTGAGTCCAACAAGGCCGAGAGCGTACAGTTCGACTGGTATGCATCGGAAAATAAGCCGTTCATGAATATTTCTACTGTAACGAGCGCGGATTACGGCGCGGATCTGGAGTATTTCAATTTCAGGACGTCTGCTGAAATGACGGAATTCATGCAGCTGTATATTCCGGATGTGGTACCCGAATGGGGCGATACGAGATGGCACATCGACAGTGATTCTGTAGCCCTGGTGGGAAGTCTGTCGCCGGATAAGGAACACTTTACCGGTCTGTCGGCATCTGTCCGCAGCGGAAACAATAAAAACAAGATGAGCGAAGAGGAAGTGGCGGAGGCACTGCTTTCGTTTTATGATGACTTTTCGGATAAAACGGGCCTTTTCTTTGACGGCGCGCAGGAATGCATCTCTGAAAAACTGTTTCCGGAAGAAGGCATGGAATCCTATACCTTTAACAGCGAAGGATATGAACTGACGGTATACTGCAGAGAGAAGAGCTCGGATCTTTATTTTTCAAAGGAACACAGGGAGTATGGAGAGATCCCATACAGTATTGACGACGCGCTTGCTTATATGCAGTCCGTCGGCGGAGAAGAGGCAGAGAGTTCACGCACAGTGGAGTTCGGCCATAGACGGAGCAGCGTTCAGGAACCTCATTATTATGCGTATGTTACGCTCGATGATAATGAACGTGTGATTTCCGTTGACGCCGAGTATGATATGAGTTTTGCAGGCGATGAAGATAAGACCGAGCAGAATGAGCTGGCCAGGGCATTCTTTGAAGATCTTGCGTCTTTCTTCCTGAACGGAAAAGTAAAGGAAGAAGCATTAGAATATATAGAGAAGAGATATGAATCCGACCCTGACAGCAATACGGTATACAGGATCGGGTGGGATTATACTGCGGACTTATCATTCGCCAGAGATAACAGTAAGTTCAGTATAGACGTTAACAGCAGCAGCGTCCCCCGGGATGCGGAGGTTTTCCCGGATGAAAAAGAGCAGGAAGCGCTGCGGATCGATCCGATCACCCGGCGCGGGATCGATAAAGACATTGAAGTTCCTGAAACAGTCCTGCTTGAACAGGACGATATGCGCATCGTGCTGGAAAGAGCCTGTTATACGACGGATAACCTGGTACTGGTCATCCGCATGGAAAACATTCCGGACGACCTCAGTGCAGGTGTAAGACTGGAAGAACTGAACGGCAGTGAATTATGGAAATGGGAGGATACGCAGGGGACAGTCGGCTCAGCATATCTGGATGATGAGGAGCCCCATGAACCTGTCGAGGCAGACACGATCTGGATCAGCATCCGGGATATACAGAAGAACATACCGGATTTCAGCGGAATCTCCGCGCTGCAGCTGAATGCATACTGCAGCAGGCATTCGGCTGCTAACGGTTCTGAGGAAAAGATCGGCAGCACGCAGGTCCTGATCGAAGCGAAGAACTGATATGAATTTGGCCATGACGGACAATTCTATGATCGCAGATGCGGGAGCCGACAGGTGATTCTTCACCTTGTCGGCTTGAGCCCCAGGACTGTATGAACGGTCTCCGGGCTCTTCTTTATTTGCACCAGCGGCGCCACGTTACCGGCATGTTAAGTATAATATCCAAAGAATAGCCATAAAGGCTACAGAAAGGGCGGAAACAGATCAATGAGTAACGATAGTAAGATAGTTGCTTTACCGAAGGATAAGTGGAAAGGCACCCCTATTCCGCTTGTTACCAGGAGCGACAGTTATTATGATCTTGAAATATCCCCTCTTGGCCGGGAAGGATGTACGGTTAAGATAGCACGGAAACCCTCCGGACAGGAAATAGTGCATACACCTGAGGAATATGGTTTTCCTGATTCTTTGTATCAGGATCATTGGGAAAAAGCAGAGGCTTACGGAGTTGTAAGCGATGCAGAGGAGTTGCTTGCCTGTATCGAGGTATGTCCCGAAGAGTGGTCCAACAGAATGATGGTGACAGAACTATGGGTATGCGATGAACTGCAGGGAAAGGGTCTCGGTAAAAGACTTATGGATAAGGCAAAAGAACTTGCCGTAAAACAGAATCGTCGTGCGATCATTCTGGAAACTCAGTCATGCAACACAAATGCCATCGGGTTTTACCTTCACCAGGGATTTGAATTGATCGGATTTGACACCTGCTGCTATACAAATAATGACATAGGGCGTAGGGAAGTCCGGATCAATCTTGGTTTCTTTTTTCACAGGGAAGGCAGAAGAAAGTGACGATCAAGACAAAACGATTAACGCTTAGGCCGGTCCGTATCGGGGATGAGTACGAAATAACTGGACTTTCACCAGTAAGAATCGTGCCATGCCCGGCACACTAAAAAAGGTGCCGGAGAGGAGATCTCCGGCACCAAGATCCACTTATTTCACGTTATTCATCATCTCTGGCTGCAAGGAACTCGTCGAACTGCCGCTGTTCCTCCGCTATCACTTCGTCGATACCGGCCGCCTTCAGCTCTTCCACGATTTTTGCATTTGCTCCTTCCACATCCTCGAACTGGCCATACAGCAGCGCAAGCCTGTACTCGTCAACAACAGCATTGCAGGCAGTCATCTGATCAAATACCGGAGCGCTGTCGAAATTAAAGCCCATCGCATTGGAGAAAACAGCCTTCTTTGGCGCCTCCCACATGTCGGTGAAGAAGTTTTCCATTTCCTTCTCGAAGGGGATACTCAGGCACTGGTTAGGCCAGAACCACTGGCAGGTCATGTTCCATCCGGCATTATTGAGGTCTACACCCTCAGGATAACGGGCCACACCCTTCTCATCAACAACATAATCTTCACCCTCAACGCCGAGCGAGAAGAAGCGAAGAACATTTTCATCCGTATAGCAAGATTAATCCGCTCAATTGGATAAGCCGCATCTCCCTTTAAAAAGACGTCATTCTCCGTCACGAATATTGTATATGTTTCCGGCAGATCTTCAAACTCCTGTCCGGCGTCAAGACTCTCTATGTCCATGGCAGAAAGGTGGTATCGGGCTCTTTTGGGTCTGGCACCGCTGTCCGCCCTCTGGACTTCCAGATCATATCTTTTGTTGTTGCTGTCAATTCCGAAAACGTCCAGACAGATCGACCTGGCCCCTACGAGCCGCTTAAGATCGCTCTGGGTATCTTCCCTGATCAGGACGAGATCCTTAATGCCGGTCATGATCCGAAGAACCATCTGAGCAAGCATCACGCGCCCGTTCCCCGCAGATTCAGATGGACCGGTATGAGTGCGTGTATTCGATATATCAGATGGCCTCTTTTTGCAATAAAGTGGCGAGGCACGGCAATAGTGATTGATCTCTGGGTGGTATCGTACAGCAACCGCACCAAAACGAGTTTCATTTTCCCGGGATGCGGCAAACTATTATCTCGAGTTTACGGCAGTTTATTTTTTCTTATTGTTCTGAGTCCGGGCACAAGGCGAGAAACGGGACAAAAAACATGTCCAGATGCCCCTCCATGAAGTAATACAGCAGGACACAGATAAACATGCGGATGAGCCTGCCGTTGCCGCAGCGGGCCAGTCTGCGTGTGGCAAAAAGAAGGGAGAGGAAAAAACCGGCCGACGCGATAATACCCCGCCGGAACACCCAGTTGACATAGCCGTTGTCGAAGTAGTACTGCCGGAAACTGGTGCTGTAATCCTCGACAAAAAGATGAAGTCCGTGTTCACGGAAAGCATACACGCATTCTGTGAAGCGAGTGAAGAAAGTGCTGCCTGATTTCTCATCGAGCGGGAACAGCAGGATGCCCAGCAGGATGGAGACGGCCAGCATAATGAGAGGAAGGCATGTAATCACATACCTGGCTGCCCTCGTCCTGGTTCCCGGCAGCCAGGAGAGCAGAACCAGGATCAGGATGCTCAGCGCCGCAGTCCGGCATCCGCTGGCAAAAAAGCAGGCGATGGAAAGGAGAATCCCGATTGCGGTGAACATTCGCCGGTGTGCGGCACCCCACAAATACCAGCCGAACAGCACAGTGATGAACAGGTTTAACCCAAGCAGATTCGGATTGAAGAATCCCCAGCTGTGGCAGATGCCATACGAAAAGACATATATATCGTCCCTGGCCAATTCCGAAAGATAGGCGTTCACTGCAAGAAGAATCCCGAAGGCGTGAGTAAAGAAAATTGCCGCGGCGATATGCCGGGAATCTGCGCAGAATGTCATCAGGAACAGTAATAAGAAGATGAGCAGGTTTTCCCCGCAGCCGATGTAGATAGCCAGGAAGGTGATGCCCGCGAGAGCCAGGCACTGGATTTCTTCGCGATCAAAAAGAAAGCGGACAGTACAGAAGAGTTTGCGCAGGCACTTTACAGACTTTGCGGAAGCAGGTAATGCGGCATTATCTTTCTGAGAAACTGCTGCATCAGAGCCTCTTTGAAGGGTGAATGCAGAATCAGCGTAAAGCTTACTCATCGAAATGTATTTATAAAGAAGACGGGCCGGTATACTCAGCGCCAGCAGTCCGCAGGCAGCGTAGAGTACAGGCGGAAAGAATCGGAGGAAGGCCAGCAGGAGAGGAAAATCCCCGTTCCAGCCAATGCTTTTAACGAGGACAAGGGCAAAGAAAGAGACAATCAGGGCAAGATAGCAGTATGTTTGAAAACCGGAACAGAGAGGTTCGGATGGATCATTGGATAAAGGAGTCACAGATTTCATGCCCGGTCTCCTTCGGTTTTCTCCCTGATTTGGAAGCTTCTCTCCGGATCGAAGCCCTCGGTGCTGTCCGCGCGGAACAGAGCTGTGATGGTCATAAGGAGGAGTTTTGCATCCAGGAGAAAGGACCAGTTCCGGATATAGAGCAGGTCATACCGCAGCTTGTCGTAGGGGGAGGTGTCGTACCGGCCATATACCTGCGCCATGCCGGTGAGGCCGCCTTTTACCCCGAGCCGCAGACGGAATTCCGGGAGTTCACGGACATAAAGATCCGACAGCTCCGCCCATTCAGGGCGGGGCCCTACGAAAGACATTTCTCCCTTCAGGATGTTGATTATCTGAGGCAGCTCATCCAGACGGAACCGCCTGAGAACCCGGCCTGTCCGGGTGATCCTGGGGTCATCCGCAGTCGCCGGCTCCGCGCCGTTCTCTTCATGTGCGGACATGGTACGGAATTTCAGGATGTCAAATACTTTCCCGTCCTTTGTATATCTCCTCTGGCGGAAGAAAACCCTGCCATGGTCTTCCTTTTTGATGAGCAGGACAATGAAAAGCATCAGAGGGGAGAGGATAACGAGAAGGAGGAGCGACATCACAATGTCAAAACTTCTCTTTACCGCGGCCCTCCACAGGGAATCAAGGGGGCTGCCGAGCCGTATCATAGGGTTGTCCAGGAGATACACAGGCGATCCGAGCATGGTCTCGATGTCGCCGATGCCCGGTGTAAAAAGGATTTCTTTTGTCAGATCCGGGCAAGCGGCCAGAAGCAGAACGATACGGTCACGAAGTTCCGGGGAGAGCTCATAGAGGATCACGGTGTCGGCGGCGTGTACTTTCTGCAGCAACCGGCCGACGGCACTGTCTTCCGTATTTACGGGAACTCTCTGCAGAAGACAGTCGGCTGCAAGGTCTTCCGGTTTCACGGGAAGAATCTCTGCTACCCGGTAACGGCCAACACTTTCAAGCTTTGCGGCGAAGGACACTGCATCCAGAGCGCCATGTCCGTAAAGAGGATCCTGGGTGATGATCAGTACGCTGCAGAAAGAATTCCGCTGCGTCAAAAATTTCAGCATGGGAAAAACCTGTCGTTCTGGTCAAATAGAGGTCACAGCTTCAATTATATCACGTATAATAAGATTCAAGTGTTAACTAGTCATAACCGTGTTCGTGCCTGCACGATAAAGATATGGCAGTGCAGACGTAAAACAGTCGGCAGAACCGGAAAGGAAGGCCACAATCTGATAAGCACAATGAACGATAAAATCAGAATACTTTCCGCAATAGGGACCCGGCCCGAAATGATCAAAATGGCCCCGCTCATTAAAGAGATGGAGTCATCGCAGATGATTGACAGCCGCATAGTATGCAGCGGCCAGCATCGGGATCTTCCGGGAGCCGTCATGCAGGTTTTCGGGCTTAAGCCTGACTGTGATCTCGGCGTCATGGAGGAGAAGCAGACGCTGATCCGCGTGACCGGCAGGATCCTGGACGGGATGGACGCGGTCCTTGCGGAAATAAAACCGGATCTGGTTCTCGTTCAAGGGGATACCTCCACGGCGCTCGCTGCGGCGCTTTCGGCGTTTTACCGGAAGATTCCGGTCGGACACGTCGAGGCGGGCCTTCGCACAAACGATAAATACGCACCGTTTCCCGAGGAGATGAACCGCACGCTCATCACGGATATCGCAGACCTGCATTTCTGCCCGACAGCGGGCAACCGCCGCAACCTGATACAGGAAGGCGCGGCCGGTCTTATCCTTGTCACAGGCAATACAGCAATCGACGCAATGAAGACAACGGTGAGGAAGGATTACGCGTTCTCAAATCCGGTTCTGAGACAGCTGGATTACCGGAACAGGAAATGCGTGGTCCTTACGTGCCATCGAAGGGAAAACTTAGGCGCCCCCATGACGGAGATCCTGGAAGCGGTCCGCACCCTGGCGGCGCGCCATGAAGAGATTGATGTGGTCTGCCCCGTACATCCGAATCCGGCGGTGAGGGAGAGTGTTTTAGGGATCCTTAAAGACAGTTCGCGCGTGTATCTTGTTGACCCTCTGGATGTATTGGATATGCATAATCTCCTGGATCGGTGCAGTTTTGTCATGACGGATTCGGGCGGCCTGCAGGAGGAAGCGCCGGCGCTCGGAAAACCCGTGCTTGTTCTCAGGGATAAAACGGAGCGGCCGGAGGCTGTGGAAGCCGGAACCGTCCGGCTGGTCGGGACAAAGAGAGAAAAGATACTTTCCTCGGCGGAGGAGCTGCTTACCGATGAGGCAGCATATGACCGCATGGCGCATGCGGCGAGTCCGTATGGCGACGGCTTCGCCTCCGGGCGGATTATTGACGGGATACTCTGGTATTTCGGGAAGCGCAAAGAACGGCCGGAAGAATTCAGTTTTGTATGAGAAATGACGTCCTGAATGTACTAATTGACGCGATGACGATGGAGGAGGCCGCCGAGGCAGCGGACCGCCTGATGCTCGGCAGGCGCGGAGGCTATATCGTCACCGCAAATTCCGAGATCCTTCTCATGGCGCAGAAGGATGCCGCTTACCGCGAGGTTCTGGGCGGGGCAGATCTGGTGTTTCCGGACGGAATCGGCGTCATCTATGCCGGCCGCATCCTGCGGACCCGCTTCCCGGAGAGGGTTACGGGCGCGGACTTAACCCCGCTGCTCCTTAAAAGGCTCAGTGAAAGAGAAGGGAAAGTGTTTCTTTACGGCGCAAAGCCCGGCGTTGCCGCGGAAGCGGGCCGCAGGCTCAGCGCTCAGTATCCGGGGCTCCGCGTCGTCGGGACGGAGAACGGTTACATCACCGATGAATCCGGTCTTTTGGAGCGGCTGGATACTGAGCAGCCCGATCTTATACTGGTCGGACTGGGAGCGCCGAAGCAGGAGTTCTGGATGGCGAGAAACCGGGACAGGTCGAATGCCGTAATGATCGGGATCGGCGGCCTTCTGGACGTGTTCGCCGGCAATGTCCGGCGGGCCCCGGCACTCTGGTGCCGGCTGGGGCTCGAGTGGCTGTACCGGACCATACGCGAGCCCCGGCGCATTGCCAGGGTGTGGAAGCTGCCCCGGATACTGGTACTTGCCGTATATCAGCGGTTAAGGAACAAAAGCGCAGCCTGGAGGAAGCACCTCGGGGTATGAAAACCGTACAGCGGCACAGGGATCTGTACAGGAAACGATTTAGAAGCAGGAGAGAAGGCAGTGGCGGATAAACCGGAACGCAGGAAGTCGGTCGTCGTTTCCGGCTATTATGGATACCGGAATCTCGGGGACGATGCGATCCTGGACATGCTCTGCCGGGATCTCTCGGAGGACTGCGATCTGACCGTGCTCTCCAGGAGGCCGGAGGAGACCTCCCGCATCTCCGGCGTAAAGGCAGTTCACCGCTTCCGGCTGTTTAAAGTTCTGAACGCCGTAAAGCACGCCGATCTCCTGATCAGCGGCGGAGGAAGCCTCCTGCAGGACAAGACGTCTACAAGATCACTTCTCTATTATCTGCTGATCATCCGGCTGGGAACGCGTTATGCCACCCCGACAATGATCTACGCGAACGGTATCGGGCCGATCCTCGGGAAAGCCAATCGGAAACGGACGGCGAAGGTACTGCGGAACGCGGACCGGATTACTCTTCGGGATGAGGATTCCGCCGGAATCGTGCAGAGTTTGTGCCCGGGGAAGGAGGTCACGGTCACCGCGGATCCCGTATTTCGGATGTCGTCTGCACCGGAGGAGGCCGCGGACCGGATTCTCAGGGAGAACGGCATTTCCGGGAAGGATGTGTTCGCGGTATTCCTGAGGAGTACAAAAAACACGAATAACGCAAGGCTCGCCGCGTTATTTGATGAAATTTCCGCCCGTACCGGCTGCATGCCGGTGTTCATCGCAATGCAGGAGCCCGGGGACAGGAAGGCGGCCCTCGCTGTGCGCAGATCCATGAAGAGCCCTTCCTACATCATCAGGGGGCCGCTCACAGGACCGGAGCTTATTGCGGTCCTGCGTCGGATGAGAGGCGCGGTGAGCATGCGGCTTCATGCCCTGATCTTCGGGGCTGTGGCAGGCATCCCTCTCGTCGGTTTCGACGAGGACCCCAAGATCAAAACTCTTCTCGGCTCACTTGATCCCGGCTTGCCGGTATTGCCGAAGGATATCGATCCGGCGGCAGGCGCCGCCCGCGCGGCGGAGTGGATGCAGCCCGGGCCGGCCCGGGATTTGACTGTGGATCGCAAGGCCGGCGGCCGGAATCTCTCCGGGAACAATGAGTGCAGCGACGCAGGGGATCTCTCCGGGAAGTGCATACCTGGTCTTTGGGAACTTTATGAGGAACGTGCACGAGGCCTCCTGGATCCCGGAATGGTGCGGGGGCTCCTCTATCCAAAGAAGAGCCGCTTCGTGCTGCATATCATCAGCGGCGGGGATACCGGCGGGGCCAAAACGCACGTGCTGTCTCTCTTAAAGGGAGTCATGGAGAAAGGAATCCGGATCCTTCTGGTGTGCTTTCTGGAAGGCGCTTTCTCTCAGGACGCCAGGACGGCCGGAATCCCGGTAAGGGTTCTTCCAAAAAACGACGTCACAGCAAACTTCAGATATCTTACGAGGTTCGTCCGAAGGCATCATGTGGATATCGTCCACAGCCATGGTGCGAAGGGAAATATGTACGGCGTCATGTTGCAGAGGAAGCTGAAAGTACCGGTCATTACGACAGTACACAGCGATCCTTCACTGGACTATCTCGGACGGCCGGCGGCGGACAGGGTTTACGGCGCTATCAACCGGCGCGCGATCCGCAGTATATCCTGGCACGAGTGTGTCTCGGAGGAGTTGAGGGAGACGCTTGTCCTAAGCGGCGTGCGCAGGGAAAGTACGTTCCTTATACACAACTCGGTTGCGGCGGAAGCCGGGCAGATACCCGTTCCGCGCTCTGAATGGCGGAGAATGCGGAATCTCGGCACGGACGAAAACACGGTCGTATTCGGAACGGCTGCCAGATTCTCCCCGGTGAAGGACATCTCAACGCTGATCAGCGCCTTTTCGGAAGCGGTTAAGAACGCGCCGGATGCCCGCCTTGTGATCGCGGGTGACGGCGAGGAGGATGCAAAACTAAAGCTCCTTGCAGCGAAGCTCTGTCCGCCTGGGACGGTCATTTTTACCGGCTGGCTGGAGGATACCGCCTCCTTCTACAATGCCATCGATGTCAATGTCCTTACGTCGCTGACGGAAGGCTTTCCCTATGCGATCCCGGAAGGCGGGATCATGGAGTGCGCAACGATTGCGACCCTCGTCGGAAGTATTCCCCAGATCCTGACAGACGGAGAAGAGGGGCTTTTGTTTGAGCCGGGAGATGTGGGAGCGCTTTCCCGACATATGGAGGTGCTCATTAAGGATCCGGCTCTGAGGGAGCGACTGGGCCGGGCGATCTGCCTTAAGATCAGGTCGGAATACTCGTTTGACAGTATGATCCGCCGACAGCTGGAGATTTACGACGCGGTTCTGTCCTCTTGAGGACGGTTTGACGGAATGATCCGCAGGAAAACAGAGGTTTATGATGCGGTTCTCTTTACTGAAGGACAACTTGACAGAGAAGCTTCCCGTCCTGGTAATGATTCTTTTCCTTCTGCAGCCGGTTCTTGACGTGGCGGGTTATTGGCAGGAGCATTTGGGTATTTCCAATATAATGACGCTGAGTGTCCGGATGCTGCTGCTTACAGGCTCATTTGCACTTGGGTTTGTTATGTCGGAGCGGAAACGGTATTATGCGGCTGCAGTCTGCATCTTTGCTGCGCATATGCTGCTTCATGCGTATGCCTGTGCGGTCCGTCCGGGCGGTTATACCGCTCCCGCAAGGGATCTCCTGAACCTTGTCCGCATCTATTATCTGCCGATGATGACCATTTGCCTCGTCACATTTATGAAAAAGAACGGGGAAGTACTCACTGCCGTCCGGAAAGCATTCGTCCTGGTGCTTCTTACCATTGGGCTGGTTCAGGCCCTGAGCGTTCTTACCGGGACAAATCCGTACACCTATCCCATGTATTTCGTCGGCGTCCTGGGCTGGTTTCTGTGGACGAACAGCCAGAGCGCCATCCTGTCGATGCTGCTTCCAGTGGCGGTGCTCTATATGGCGGAACGCCGGGAGAACCGTTTGCTCCCGCTGCTTCTTGTCACGGCAGCCGGGGAGGCGTCCCTCTTTTTCCTCGGACCCCGTCTTGCCTTTGCGAGCCTCCTGGCCGGCGGCGGCCTTGCGGCGGCCTCGCTGCTTGTCATCCGGCGGGCGTGCTGGAAGCATGCCCTTGCCGTGCTGCTGGTCACGATCTTTTTTGCGGCGCTCTACCGGGTCTCTCCCACGCACGAACGTGCAGGGTTCACCTATATGGAGAATTACTATGAATGGGAGAGGGTTGAGCAGCTGGAAATCCAGTACAGCGGGACGGTCGCGGAGATCCTGTCTTCGGACAACAAGGCCGGGTCAGGGATTCTCTCTGTCCTCGAAGGAGATGCCGGGACGTCGGATTCCTCCCTCGCCTCTTTGACGGAAGAGATCCTGGATGCGGAGAATGCGGATAAACTGGAGGAGCTTTACCGGTCAAAGTATCTTCTGTGGTCAGTGGTGGAGCGTTTCGGCCGCGACAGAGTTTTTCAGCTTTATCAATATACGGCGGATCCGGAAATACTCGGCAACGTCCGCAAGGTCAAAATCAGCTTCTGCAGGCTGTTAATGGAGGAGGCGGGGCTGACGTCGAGGCTCTTCGGCCTGAATCTTCAGGAGATGACATTTACGAGGGAGGACAAGGACGGGTTCCTTGTCGTCGACAATTTCGACGTGGAGAATGATTTCCACGGCTTGTTTTTTCTCGCGGGGGTCACGGGACTGCTTCTCATGACCGCGTTTATTGCGGTCATTGCCTTACGTGCGTTATTTGTGACGATCCGTGCTCCGAAAACATACTTTACGCTGAAGATGGCTTCCATGGGGATTGCTTTTGCGCTCGCCATGGGTCATGCGGTCTTCACGGCGTCCGTCCTGCGCCGCACCAATGCCTCGATTTACCTGGCAGCGGTTCTGGCCGCGCTTTGCTATCTGACGGACAGCCGTTCAGGGAGCCTGCGCAGCTCTGCAGTGAGACAGAGCCTGCGAAAAGCTGATGAAAATGCAGACAGCTGGCAGCCGAAGGGAGCGGGAGGCTTATGAAAACGAGGGGTGAGTGCATAAAAGACCGCCTCCGGGACAGGCTTCCGCTTCTGACCATGGTGTTTTTCATGATTCAGCCGGTCCTGGATGTGGCGGGCTACTGGCAGCAGACCCTCGGGATCCCGAATACCGCCACGCTTCTCATCCGCATGGCGCTCCTGGCCGGCGCCGTGTGGACCGGGTTCAGCCTCTCGGACAGCAAAAAGGTCTATTATTGCCTTTTCGGGGTGCTGGCCTGCCTGACGCTTCTTCACGCGGCGGCATGCATGGGGAGCCCGCAGGGGTACAGGGAGCCGGTCAAGGACCTCGTAAACCTCGTACGGATCTATTACCTGCCGCTTATGACCGTCAGCCTGATTACCTGTTTAAAGCAGAACGGGAAGGTGTTCCCCGCGATGCTAAAGGGCGCGGCGGCCGCGTGCATGGAAATCGCCGCGGTCATGCTTCTCAGCGTGCTTACCGGGACCGATCCGCATACCTACAATTTCACGCTGTACGACACAGCCAGTTACGGCGTGCGCGGGTGGTTTCTCTGGACGAACAGCCAGAGCGCGATCCTGTCCATGCTCTGTCCGCTCGTGATCCTCTGCGGAATTGCGGGATGGAAGGGAAAAACTCTCCCGGCCGCCATACTCACGGCAGTATCGGAAGCCGCGCTTTTCTTCCTCGGCACGCGGCTTGCGTTCGGAAGCCTCATTGTAAGCGGCCTCGGGTCGGCCGTCTGCCTTCTTGTTTCAGACAGAAGCAAAAAGAGGACGGCTGCGGCGATCCTGGTTGTCACAGGGATCTTTGCCGCGTGTTTTCCATTTTCCGAGACACAGAAGAAACTCGGCTACTCTGATCTTGAGCGGGAAGGGATTACCGCGGAGGCGGAGCAGCTCTCTCTCGTGAAGCCGTCCGAAAGCGGAGCGCAGGTGGAAGAAACTTCGGATGAGACGACGGAAGAGACGCTCGATAAGCTGGAGGCCCTGTACCGGTCGCAGCAGTTCCTCTGGTCCATGATTGAGAGATTCGGCCGGGACCGGGTATTTCAAGCTTACCAGTACACCACCGACCCGGACGTGCTGCGCCTCGCGAGGACCAAGAAGATCGTTTTCTGCCGACTACTCATGGAGGATTCCGGTCCCATGGCCCGGTGCTTCGGCCTGAACCTCCGCGATATGACCTATGAGCGGATCGACAAGGACGGGAATCCGGTCATCGACAACTTTGACGTGGAGAACGATTTCCACGGCATTTACTTCCTGACGGGAATCGCCGGACTGGTGCTCATGCTTGCGTTTCTGCTTTACTTCGGAGTGCGCTCACTGCTTATGGTAATCCGGCAGCCGAAGACATATTTTACGCCTTTCCTCTGCGCCTTCGGGATTGCCTATGGCCTTGGGATGATCCACGCGGTGTTCACAGCGGCGATACTCAGGCGCAACAACGCCTCTGTTTACCTGACGATGGTGCTTGCGGGGCTGTGGCACCTCTCCCGCCGGACGAATGAAGATACGAACCGGGTGCCGCATTCGGCAAAACCGCTTTCGCGAATTTTGCCTAAGCGAGGTACAACATGAAGCTCAGCGTGATCGTACCGGTTTATAATGTCGCCGGGGAGCTGCCCGGATGCGTCGAATCGCTTCTTCGGCAGGAAGGGTGTGACTTCGAGATCCTGCTCATCGACGACGGCTCCACCGACGGGCAAAGCGGCAGTCTGTGTGACCGGTTCGCCGCGGGGAATCCCGAGAGGATCCGGTCGATCCACCGACCGAACGGCGGTCCCGGAGCCGCGAGAAATACCGGGATTGACGCTGCAGAGGGCGAATATATCCTTTTTGTCGACGGAGACGATCATGTTTCCGATAAGCTCGTCCGGACGCTGCTGCCCTATATGGAGCAGGGGGTTGACGTCGTCGGATTCGACTTCTATGTAGAAGATCACGGGAAACTCTCCGTACCGGGGGAGGAGCTCCTTCCCTACGGGCGGACGGTGTCGCTGGCGGAGTACCCGGAAATGCTCCTCTCGTCCCCCTGCGTGTGGAACAAACTCTGGCGCCGCGCACTCTTTACCGATCAGGGGATACGCTTCCCAGAAGGGATCTGGTATGAAGACCTTGCGGCTACGGTAAAACTCTTCACAGCCGCTGCCTCTGTAACAGCAGTCAAAGAAAAGCTCTACTATTATGTGGTCCGGGAGGGATCGATCACCCGCAACACCGAAATAACGAGGAACCGGGAGATCATGGCCGCCATGGATGATCTTATGGGATGGTACCGCCGGAAAGGTCTCGATTCCGCGTTTCACAACGAGCTGGAGGCGGTCTGCATCCGGCACGTGCTTCTGACCGCCTCGGTGCGGGTGCTGCGGGCCGGATATGATCCGGGCCTGCTCGAGGAACTGACGGACTACCTCAGGCGGAGATTCCCGGCATGGGAGAGGAATCCCTATGTGGAGCGCTTCCCCGCAAGACACCGGTGGATCCTGCGGGCCCTGTCGAAGAGGAGGTACCGCCTCGTCAAAACTCTGTTCCGGATAAAGGACAGCATCGCATCTGCACAGGGGAGAAGCGAAGGATAAGAGGAAACCGCAGCAAGTGGGGATACAGCAAAGCAGAACGGATAAAACCGCAGCCTGCGGGGAAACAGCAGAGAAGAACGGATGAAACTTCAGCTAACGGAGAAAAAGAGAATACTGCTCAAAAATACGGTGATGCTCTACGTCCTGACCTTCTCCACGTATTTCCTGCAGCTCATTGTGGTCCCCTACGAGAGCCGGGTCCTTCACACGGAGAAGTACGGGCTCGTGTGCCTTGCGAAGGCGGTCATGGTTTATTTCAACCTCGTCGTCGATTTCGGCTTCCACCTCTCCGCGACGGAGAAGATCGCGCTCGCCCGGGAGGACAGGGAGAAAGTATCCAGGATATTTACCGCGGTTACGCTCAATAAACTGATGCTGGCGGCCGGGGGAGGCGCAGCGCTTCTTGTTCTCTGCCGCCTTATCCCCAGGTGGACGCCCAATACCGGATTTTTTGCCGTTTTTTATCTCGCGACCGTTTTAAACTCCATGATCCCGGATTATCTATACCGGGGGCTGGAACAGATGGGGGCGATCACGGTCCGCACCGTGTCGGTGAAACTGTTCTTTACTGCAATGGTCTTCCTTCTCATGCGGGGGCCGGAGGACTACTTCATGGAGCCGCTCTTCCTGGTGATCGGCAGCGCCGCGGCGCTGGCAGGCGTCTATCTCCATCTTTACCGCAGGCTCGGGATCCGGTTCGTGCGCTGCAGTTTTGGCGAGCTCGGGACGAATCTGCGGCAGTCCCTGTGGTTCTTCTGGTCGGGGATCGCGACCACGGTTTATACGTCGGCCGGCACGATTATACTGGATTTTATTTCCGAGGGATCAGCCACCGCGTTCTATGCCGGAGCGGAGAAACTGGTCATCACGGCGCAGACCGGGTTTTCACCGGTGGCGGACAGCCTGTATCCGTATATGACGAAGAACAGGGATTACCGGCTGATAAAGAAGGTCCTGCTGATACTGGAGCCGGCCGTGATACTTGGCTGCGCGGTTGTGTTTATCTGGGCGAGGCCCCTTTGCATGTGGTTTTTCGGTGCGGAATACGCCCCGATGGCGCCGGTTCTCCGCGCGATGCTTCCGATGATCGCGTTCATCCTGCCGAATTACCTCTTAAGCTTCCCCACGCTCAGCGCGATGGGGCTCACGAAATACGCGACCTACGCTGTATTCTTCGGTGCCGGCCTGCATATCGCGAACCTGTTTATTCTGTACGCCGCCGGCCTGCTGAACATGGTTACGCTCGGCGTACTGGCGTCCGTAGCGGAAGGTGTGATCCTGGCGTTCAGGTTGGTGGTCATCTGGAAGAACCGCGAGCGATTAAGGTTGAGTTGACTGCCGGTTTGCCCTTGCAGCGGATTGCGGCTTGAAAACCCTGGGGATATCCGCTTGTGGCTTCTATCTCGCGGGCGGCTGCCTGAACAGTCATAGGTGGAATCAATGAAGTACAGCGTGATCATCCCGGTCTTCAATACGGCGGACTACCTGCCCAGGTGCATGGATTCCCTGTTGTGCCAGCGTACGGATGGCTGGGAGGTAATCCTGGTGGACGACGGGTCGACGGACGGTGTAAGTCCGGCGCTTTGCGACCGGTACGCGGACGAGAACCCCTCGTTCGTCCGGGTGATCCACCGCCCGAACGGAGGTCTTGGCGCGGCCAGGAATACCGGGATTGAGGCGTCGACGGGGGACTACCTTCTATTCCTGGACAGTGATGATTTCCTGATGCCGGACGCGCTGAGGAAGCTTTCGGAACACGCGGAGGAAAGCAGGGCGGATATGGTGGTTTTCCGCTTTGTTTACTGCATGGAGGACGGGACGCGGATACCGGCGGAAGAACTGCCCTCTGACGTACCGACGGGGACGGCGATTACCCTGGAGGCAGTCCCGGAGCTTTTGTGGGATGCCCCGATGAGCTGGCTCCACCTTTGCAGGAAGAGCCTCTTCCGGGAGAACGGGATCGCTTTCCCGCCCGGCGTCTGGTATGAGGATCTGGAGTCGACGCCGAAGCTTTTGCTCCAGGCCGGATCAATCCTGCAGACTGACGATGTTCTGTACGGTTATTTCCAAAGGGAAGGCTCCATTATGCGGAGCCGGGATCTCAGCCGCAGCCTTGAGCTGCTGGATGTGCTGGAATCGGTCCTGCGGTATTATGAACAAAACGGCGCTCTTGCGCGGTATCGCCCGTACCTATGCGTGATGTGCGCCAGCCACTGCATCGAGGCGGCGCGCCGCGTCCTCATGCAGAACCCGAAAGCACCGTATTTGCCCGAGTTTACGGCCTTTCTTCGGAAGCGTTTTCCGGAGTACCGTAAGAATCCGCTGATGTCCCGCCTGGGACTAAAGAAACAGATTCTTCTCCGCCTGCTTGAAGGAGGGCATTATACCGTGGCCCGAAGAATTCTTACGGCGGCAGGTATAGTAAAACGAGCAGTCGCTTTATAACAACCATGCAGTTTAACAGTTACTCTTTTATCCTCTATTTCCTGCCGGCAAGTATAATCTTGTACTTCCTGGCGAATAAAGTGAGCAGCGCGGCGGCTACGTCGACGATACGGGAAGCCCCGAATCGCAGTACCGGTTCGGAAACATCATGCTTTACTAGGGAAGATCGGCAGTGCTCGGCCTGCGGTATCCTTATGGAAACTGCAGTGTAACGGTCAGAGCAGCCGGCTGCACGACGATGTAAAGAGAGAATGAAGCAGAGGCAAGTCCAGTGGGAACAACAGGATTGGCAGGGATAAAGGAATGGATCAGGCGTTATCGGT